>MRWG01000237.1_pt1 | contig 97975 bp, 85 predicted proteins | sample 1013341 | NCBI WGS metagenome assembly MRWG01 (sample SAMN06117577, study PRJNA244670) | biofilm metagenome | biome: Water; feature: Cathode Biofilm; material: Biofilm; isolation source: microbial consortium enriched at the cathode of a solar microbial fuel cell | place: USA: District of Columbia ...
TTTACACCCTACCATGGTGCCGGTCTTTCTATTTGATAATCAAGTGCTTGGGCTTAAGTAAGTGCCATTCGGGTCAGAGTCATTGATTTCTAGCCCTCCGGTACTTCTCCGGTTTCGAGGGTGTTCAAAACACTGTGTCACCAATGCTCACAGAGCCAGGTGCTCGTCCCATTGATCCCAAACCGATCAGCCTGGAGCAGCGCCGGGACAAGCCCTGGTTTCGCGCCGCCTGTTTAGTGACTAATCCCGTCGCCGCGCTGTTACACGAATAGATCTCATCCGGGCGCATCGTCAACTTCGGTCACAAACCCCAAACGGCTTAAGCCGGCCTGCCGAGCCGCGGCCATCACCCGCACCACATGGTAGTAATCGGTGTGACGGTCGGCGCGGATATGCAGCTGCGGCTGGGGGGTTTCGGCGGCCGCTGCGGCCAGCCGCGCGGTCAAGGCCGGGCCCGTCAGTAGGACGTCATTCCAATACACCTCACCCGCGGCGTTCACGGCGACGCTCACCGTCTCCGGCGTGGTCTCGGTGGCACTACTGCTGGCTCGCGGCAACTCCACTTCCAGCGAGCGGGTCAGCACCGGCACGGTCAGCATGAATATGATCAACAACACCAGCATGACATCCACCAATGGGGTCATGTTGATTTCACTCATTACCTCGTCTTCGTCGCGCTCATCGAAAAATGCCATCAGTGCACCTCATCATCATGCTTGTTCGCGACCCCGGATAGAAAATAGGGATGCAATTGATGGGCGAACCGGTTGAGTCTGTTCACCACATTCTTGTTGCTGCGCACCAGGGCGTTGTAGCTCAGCACGGCGGGAATGGCCACCGCCAAGCCGAAAGCGGTCATGATCAGGGCCTCACCCACCGGTCCGGCGATCTTGTCGATACCCGCCTCGCCCGAAACGCCGATGCGGACCAGGGCATGATAAATCCCCCAAACCGTACCGAACAGGCCGATGAAGGGGGCGGTGGAACCGATTGATGCCAGCAGCGACAAACCGCTCTGCAGCTGTTCACGCCGTTCATCAATGGCACTCCGCAGGCTGGCGGACAACCAGTCGGCCAGCGGCAGGTGGCCGTGCAGATCCTGTCTGTGGCTGGCATGGTGCGACACCGCCTGACGCCCCTGCTGCGCCAGATAATAAAACGGATTGTTTCGCCCCTCGGCCTCCAGGAGTTGCAAGCCCTCGTCAAAGCGCTTGGCGTGCCAGAAAGCCGCGGCGTTTTTGGCCATGCGGCGCACACGCCAGAGGACCGCTACGCGCACCACGATGACGGTCCACGAAGCGACCGACATGAGCAGCAATAGCACGGCGACGAATTTGATCACCGGGTCGCCCTGTTGCCATAGGGTCTCCATTCCGTAGGGGTTTGTTTCCATGCTAATACTCGTTCTGTGAATACGCCACCGGCTCAAGCCGGTGACTTCGGGTTACAGCTGTGAGCCGGAGTAATCGGCCATTCGGCCGCTTTGTTTTGCCCCCTCTCTTTGAGAGAGAAGAAACACTCTATTCAAACTCATTCACGCTATCCAACAACCAAGTTCATATCATACGCAGATAGCCGTCGCCGACAGGCGAGGAGGTACTGATCCCCTCTCGGGGACTTTAAAGGATAATTCATTGCTGAGCGCGTGTCAGCGAAAACTCGATGGGCTGCCGGTAACGGTAGTCGATGGCCTCGCCATTGCGGGTGGCAGGGACGTAACGCCAGTTGCGCACCGCCGCCAGGGCGGCTTTATCCAGACGCGGATAACCACTGGAACGCTGCACTTCCACCTGACTCACCGATCCGTCTTTATGCACCACCAGCTCCAGCACCACCACACCCTCTTCGCGTAACCGCTTTGACAGCCGCGGATAGTCGGGCGCTGGATTGTTCAAATGGCGGGCATGCCGGCGCGGCGGTGTGACACTCGCTTGCGGCGCGGCTGTGGCCGCCGCATCCGGCGCCGGCGCCGGAGTGACGTCCGGCTCCTCGGGCGTTGGCTCGGGCGTTGGCTCGGGCGTTGGCTCGGGCGTTGGCTCGGGCGTTGGCTCGGGCGTTGGCTCGGGCGTTGGCTCGGGCGTCGGCTCGGGCGTCGGCTCGGGCGTCGGCTCAGGCGTCGGCTCGGGCGTCGGCTCGGGTTGCGATGACGACGACGCGACCATTACCCCTTGGATCACCGGCGCCTCGACCACCTCAGGCGGTGGCGCATCATTCAGCGAGAGCGCCAACAATCCGGCGGCGTGTGCGGCCATTACCAGAACCAGGCAAACGATTATTCCACTACGCGATAAAACTGCATCATCCCCCCATCATAAAAGGGCCGTTACCACGTAACGGCCCTTACTCAATCAAATGCTGTCGTCCCTGCTCACATCAGAAGCGATGAGTCATGCCCAACGACAGGGTCAGTGGCTTGTTGGGACGGGCACCATCGGGCGTGCGCGCGACGATCTTCTGCTCGTCAAACACATTTTCCACCTTGACGAACACATCCACGTCACTGGCCAACGGATAGTGGCTGACAAAGTCCACTACCACCAGCGATTCAGTCTCGTCGAAGGCGTTGGCGGCGTTGTTACAACCGGTGACTACACACATCTCGTCGATGTATTTGGCTATGGCGTAGCTGTCCCAGCCGCTGCTGTGTTCCAGCCCGGCGCGCAGCGCCAGTACATGTTCCGGCACATCCTTGAGCTGGTCGCCACTGTTGAAACCGCTCGCCGTATTGTCGGCGCTGATCTCGGCCCGGGTGAACGTGTAGGCGATGTTCAAGGGGATATCGAATTGCCCCTGCTTGAATGCGCTGCCGAGCTGCAGCTCCAAGCCGCTGATTTCCGCCTCGCCGGTAACGAAACTGCCGGAGGTGGCGCCGTTACTGCAAGGTGCGCCGAGCGAACAATATTCCGTCTTGTTGGAAAAGTCACTATAAAAACCGACGGCCTCGGCGAACAGGGCATCGGTGCGATAGCGCAGCCCCAGCTCCCAGTTGTCGCTGGTCTCCGGCTCTTCATTGGCTGTGGCACCGCCGCCCAAGGGGGAGAAGCCCTTATGCACACCGGCCAACAACTGCCAGGTCTGATCCAGGTCATAGGTCAAGGAGGCGCCCGGCAACAATTCATCGGACTCATTGCTGCGCGTCGCGGCAACGACGGTGCGCGCCGCGTTACCATATTGAATACGGCTGCTGCTGACATCCTCGTAACGCAGTGCCAGATTGACATTGAGGCGCTCGCTCACCTGCCAATCATCCAGCAACCACAGACTGGTGGCCTCGGCCTCTTCAAAGCGGTTGTCGCCGCCGCTGGGCGCCGTCGTCGACTGATACACCAGCGAACCGTTGACCTGGTCGTAGACATCCACCGGCTGGAAGCGATCCATCTCGTCTTCATGCAGACGCGCGCCCACACTGACCAGATGGCGCCCGGCGGCCACATCCACGTTCAACTGCACGCCTTGTGATACATAGGCGCGGTTGTTGTGTTTGTAATTGAGCCCGGTCACATCCGTCGTGCCGTCGAGTATCCCCTGGGCCGTGGCATTGCCGCTATTGGCATCATCGATAAAGCTGCCGCCGCCGCTGAGTTTGAACCAATCCCGCTCGAAGTAATTGCGATACAGGGTGGTGGTCGACGTGACCCGCTCGTTCCAATCCTTGGTATGGGTGGCCGACAAGCCGCGGTGACGGTTGTCCATCTGATCGATGCTGGAGAGACCGTAACGGCGATTGGGGTCGGCATTGAAGTCGGCGTCGGTCAGCCCCAGATAGGTCTCGTTGGAGATCTCTTCGGAATACTGGGCCTTGAGCAGGATGTCTTGGTCATCCCCCTGCCAGCCCAGCTTGGCCACGTAATCGGCGATGTCGAAGCCGGTATCCCGGTTGCTGCGGTCGATATCCTTATAGCCCTCGACTTCGCGTTGCACCGTCTCCAACTGCCAGCGCCACGCCCCCTGGCGGGCACCGTAATGGGTGTGGACGTCGGTGGAGCCACGCTCGTCGAACATTACCGACAACTCGCCGCCCCGATCCTCGGGGATGGGCGTGGAAATCAAGTTGACCACCCCGCCCGTGGTCTGGGGACCGTGGCGCAGCAGGGGCGCACCCTTGAGCACCTCAATCGCCGACATACGCATGGCAGTGGGGAAATAGTAGGCCGCCGGGTTGGAATACGGGGCCGGCGCGATCAGTACACCGTCTTCCAGCAGGGTGATCTTCTCGCTGCGCTCGGCCGTCGCACCGCGAATACCGATGTTTGGACGCAAGCCGGTGCCTTCTTCCTCACGCACATAAACGCCGGGCACGGTCTTGAGCACCTGGTTCACATCGGTGACCACCTCCTGCTCCAGGCGCTCCGACGTTACCACCGCACCGGAGCCGGGCAAGCTTCGGGCCTGCTCCTCCGTACCGATAATCAATACCTTATCCAAGCTTTCGGGCGGGGCCGCTGGCGCGATGACCGGGGCCAGGGCGGTGATGACCGCGATGGATACTAGAGACCGCTTGTACATAGACATAACTCCCTTCTTACATTTGACAGAACATGCACGGGCCGAGCCGCAACTGATAACCATTCTCATTACTGTATGTGAATACGGATGGTAATTATTATCGTCTGCGTTGTCAAACCATAAATGGGCCGAGCGGATCGATCCCGCGGTAAGCAGATCAATGGCGATCAACGGGGGGAGATTTACTCTGGCCCATACTCTGGCCCCATTGATCGCTCATTGAGTATCCTCCATTGATCCTCCTCGCCCGCGCCACGACGAACGCCACGATTTTGTCCGCTTTTTGTCGTCGCGCGTTCAATGTGTGCGCTCCATCCATATGTCTTCAGCAAACCCGTGATTCGAGACATTGAACGCACGGCCGGCTCGGATTCATTGCGATATTTCAATGCTGCGTGATTCAAACGCACTAGCATGGAGAGCATTAAACAATTGTGCTGTCGCTAACAGGACATAAAGATGGCGCGGCCGTATCGCTGTCCGCTTTCACATCCAAGCCAATGGAGGATTACACCATGAGCACCCTGAAGGTCATTGAAGTCTTATCCGAATCAGACAAAGGCTGGGAAGACGCCGCACAGCAAGCGCTCAGCAAGGCCGCAGAGACCATTCAAAATATCAAATCGATTTATATCAAGGAAATGGAGGCCAAAGTCGAGAACAACAGCATTACCCGTTACCGCATCAATGCCAAGATCACCTTCGAACTGAAATCCTGACCGGTATGACATCCCCCTCCCCCCAGAAGAACGGGATCAGCGGCGCATGCCCTGACCCCGAAATGTTCAGATCATGGACGTCGGGATCCTGAGGAACCGTAACGGCTCCGGGAAAGAGCCGGACATGATGCAGGAGCATGTACTGAAAATGCGTGGATGCAGGGGCGGGATAAAGCGTCACGGCATGGTGAGAGATGATGTAAACGCGCAATGACGGGGTCCGGTCGCTCAATGCGTAGTCCGCGGCAGAGCCCGGCGCCCGCTTTCCCACGCTGTTAAGGAGATGATCTAGATGATCCAACGACTTCGACAGACAGAGCCACCTGTGGATCGCGATCTCGACAGTGAGCTGCGGAAATTCGCCACTCCGCTGCAATCAGACGATGACCTGACGCCGCTGCTGGAGCGTATCGGCGACGCGCGCTACGTCCTCCTTGGCGAAGCGTCGCACGGCACGGCCGAATACTACTCCTGGCGGACCCGGATCAGCCGCCGGCTGATCGAGGAGAAAGGCTTCGATTTCATCGCGGTCGAAGGCGATTGGCCCAATTGCTACCGGCTTAATCGCTATATCAAGGGCTTTCAGGATGCCGGCGCCAGTGCCCGCGACGTCCTCCACGCCTTCGAGCGTTGGCCCACTTGGATGTGGGCCAACGAGGAAATCGTCGCACTGGCCGAGTGGCTACGGCATCGCAACGAGCGCCTGCCGGCGGCGCGAAAGACCGGTTTCTACGGGCTGGATGTCTACAGCTTGTGGGACTCGCTGCATTCCCTGATGGCGTACCTGCGGCGCTCGCGTCCCGAGGCGTTCGAGCAGGCCGTGCACGCCTTCCGCTGTTTCGAGCCCTACGGCGAAGACCCGCAGGAATACGCCTGGGCGACAAGGTTCGTAGACGCCTCTTGCGAAGACGAGGTGGTCGCACTGCTCGCGGAAATACGCCGCGGCGCGCCGCATTACGCCCATGACGGGCGCGAATCGGACTTGAATGCGGAGCAGAACGCGATTGTCGTGAAGGACGCTGAGCACTATTACCGTACCATGGTGCATGGGGGGCCGGAGTCCTGGAACATCCGCGATCGCCACATGGTCGAGACGCTGGAGCGGCTGATGCGCCATCACGGGCCGCAGGCCAAGGCGATCGTGTGGGAGCACAACACCCACATCGGCGATGCGCGCTATACCGACATGAGCGACGAGGGAATGGTGAACGTGGGTCAGCTTGTGCGCCAGCAGCGCGAGCGCGAGGATGTGGTACTGGTCGGCTTCGGCTCTCACCGTGGCAGTGTGATCGCCGGCAGCAGTTGGGAAGCGCCGATGGCGCGGATGCCTGTCCCCCCCGCCCGACGTGACAGTTGGGAAGACGTGCTGCACCGCATGGGACCGGAAAACCGGCTGTTGATCTTCAACCGGGACACGCCGGGTGAAGCCATGCTGAGGCCCCGCGGACACCGTGCGATCGGTGTGGTGTATCATCCGCGCCACGAAATGCTCGGCAACTACGTGCCGACGGTCCTGCCGCGTCGCTACGACGCATTCCTTTATCTGGACGAGACGACCGCGTTGCACCCCTTGCGCGTGCCGGTCGAGACGAAGCGCGAGGTCCCCGACACGTTTCCCGCCGGCGTTTGATGCGCGCGTTCTCCTTCCTGTGGCTAAGTCCGAAAAAGGCGACCCGCCTTGCAAACGCATTTGATAGCCCCTGAAGCTGGCTGAACCAGCAAATGAGCGACGGCCTGAACAGTAGCGAGGGAACCGGGTCAGGTTCGCCCTGATCCCTTTGATCCTATATCAATCACTACGCTGCGTTGTTAGGCGGCGTTGGCCCACCGTTTATTGGCGTATTACTCGGGATACAACAGATAACAGCGCGCCGAATGGCTGGGACTGGCGGCCACCGCGTCGGGATAGGCCTGGCTGCAGCGCGCCATGGCGTGGGGACAGCGAGGATGAAAATGACAGCCGGCCGGCGGCGCCATGGGCGACGGGAGATCGCCTTCGATGTGCAGCACGTCCCGCTTAGTGTCTGAATCAATGCTGGGCACCGCCGCCAACAGGGCCTGGGTATAGGGATGCCGCGGCGTCTGCAAAATCTCCGTCACCGTGCCACGCTCGACAATGCGGCCCAGATACATCACCGCCACTTCGTCGGCCAGATAAGACACCACCGAGATGTTGTGGGTGATGAATAGATAAGAAATGCCGAACTGCGCCTGCAGCGCCTGCATTAAATTCAGGATCTGCGCCTGCACCGACACATCCAAGGCGCTGGTGGGTTCGTCGCAGATAATCAGCTTCGGGTCCAAGGCCAGGGCACGGGCGATGCAGATGCGCTGGCGCTGACCGCCGGAAAACGTGTGCGGATAGCGGTTGCGCATGGCGGCCGACAGGCCCACGTGTTCCAGCAGGGTGTCGACGCGCACGCGGCGTTGTTGCCTGTCGCCGCCGATGCCCTGGGCCAGCATGCCCTCTTCGACAATGGCGCCGATGGTCATACGCGGGTTCATGGAGGAAAAGGGGTCCTGGAAGATGAACTGCATGTCGCGGCGCTTGCGGCGCAGGCGTTCGCCGCTGAGGTAGGTGAGGTCCTCGCCTTCGAACATCACCTGTCCCGCGGTGGGACGCAACAACTGCAGAATGGCCTTGCCCGCCGTGGTCTTGCCGCAGCCTGACTCGCCCACCAAGGCGAGGGTCTTGCCCTTTTCGATGCTGAGATCGATGCCGTCCACGGCGTAGACGAGACCGCTGCCGCGTTTGAACAGTCTCGGGCGCGCGGGGAAGTGGACCTTAAGCCCCTTCACCTCCAGCAGCGCCCCACCGACCTCGGCATTGATGTCGGCTTTAAGCTCGGCCGAAGCAACGATGTCCTGCGGCGGCCATTGCCTTAACACGTCGGGATCACAACGGTGACAGCGGACATGATGGCCGGCGTCCGTTTCGAGCCAGGCGGGCGCCCGGTCACGACACAGGTCCCAGGCGAAGTCGCAGCGGCTGGTAAAACGGCAGCCGGTGAAGACCTCGGTCAAGGGCGGCACGCTGCCCTTGATCACCTCCAGTTGTCGGTCGCGCTTCTGCAACTCGGGCAGGGAGTCGAACAGTTTGAGGCTGTAGGGATGTTGCGGGTGATTAAAAAAGGTCGCACGCTCGGCCTGCTCGACGATATGTCCGGCATACATCACCGCTACCCGGTCGGCGGTCTCGGCCACCACGCCCAGGTCATGGGTAATGAGCAAAATGGCCATGCCGGTCTGCTGTTGCAGATCGCGCAGTAGTTGCAACACCTGGGCCTGGATGGTGACGTCCAGGGCGGTGGTGGGTTCGTCGGCGATGAGCAGGTCCGGTTCGCCGGCCAGGGCCATGGCGATCATGACGCGTTGTTTCATACCGCCGGAGAGCTGATGCGGATACTCATCGATGCGGCTCGCGGGGGCGGGGATGCCCACCGCAGCCAACAACTCGATGATGCGCCTGCGTGCCGCCGCGCCCCTCATCTGCTTGTGCCGCCACAATACCTCGCCGATCTGCCGCCCCACCGTGAACACCGGATTAAGCGAGTTCATGGGTTCCTGAAAGATCATGGCGATACGGTTGCCGCGCAGCTTGCGCATGCCCGCCTCGGGCAGTTTGAGCAGGTCTGCGCCGTCGAGCAGGATCTCGCCGCCGACCACCTCACCCGGCGACGGCACCAGGCCCATGATGGACAGCGAGGTCATGGATTTGCCGCAGCCCGACTCGCCTAACAGGGCGAAGGTCTCGCCGCGCTGGATATCGAAACCGACGCCGTCCACCACGCGGGCGCTCTGTTCACCGAGGTTGAACCAGGTCTGCAGATTGCGGACGCTGAGCAGCGCGTCGGACATCAGTGCTCGAACTCAACGCGCGGCACGGCGGCCAAGAGCTTCTTGGTGTACTCGTGCTGCGGTACGCGGCTGATGCGATCGGTCGGGCCCTGCTCCACGATGCGGCCGTCGTTCATCACCGCCATCTCGTCGCTGACGTATTCCACCACGCCGATGTTGTGGGTGATGAACAACAAGGTCAAATCGCGTTCCTGGCGCAGTTCCAGCAGCATTTGCAGAATTTCGGCCTGCACCGAGACGTCGAGGGCGCTGGTCACCTCGTCGCAGACGATAAACCGGGGGTTCAAGGCCAAGGCCCGGGCGATGCCGATGCGCTGGCGTTGACCGCCGGAAAACTCATGGGGAAAGCGCCACACATAGTCACCCTTCAAGTGCACCCGCTCCAGAATCCGTTTGGCCAGCTCCAGGCGTTCTTCCTTCGATTCGCCGATGCCGTGCACCTTCATGGGCTCGGTGAGGGTGGCGGCGATGGTGAGGCGCGGATTGAGGGAGGACATGGGATCCTGAAAGATGATCTGCATCTCGCGCCGCAGCGGTTGCATCTGCTTGTGCGGCAGGGCGGTGATGTCGGCACCGTCGAAGTATACCTTGCCGGCGGTGGGATCGTTCAAGCGCAGGATCGCCCGTCCGAGGGTGCTCTTGCCGCAACCCGACTCCCCCACCAGCGCCAGGATCTGGCCCTTGGGGATTTTGAGGTCGATGCCGTCCACCGCCTTGACATGATCGACGGTGCGGCGCAGCACGCCTTTCTTGATAGGAAAATACACCTGCACCCCCTGCAGTTCGAGCAAGGGTTTGGCTGACGCAGTGTGCTCGGAATCGTGGCTGATGATCTCGCGCGGCAGATTCTCCGGCAGGGCCGCCAATAGCTTTTTGGTATAGGGATGTTGCGGCTGGTTGATCATCTGCTTCAGGGGGCCGGCCTCAACGATCTTGCCCAGTTGCATCACCGCCAGCCGGTCGGCCATCTGCGACACCACGCCGAAGTCGTGGGTGATGAACAGGATGGCGGTGCCGCGGCGTTGCTGCAGATCCTTCATCAGGCGCAGGATCTCGGCCTGCACGGTCACATCCAGGGCGGTGGTGGGTTCGTCAGCGATGAGCAGGTCGGGCTCGCAGGCCATGGCCATGGCGATCATGACACGCTGCCGTTGACCGCCGGAGAGGCGGTGCGGATATTCGTCGATGCGCTCCGCGGCATTGGGGATCTTGACCTGCTCCAGGGCGGCGATGGCGCGCTGGCGCGCCGCGGCCTCGTCCATCTCCGGGTTGTGAAGTTGCAGCGCCTCGATGATCTGGTCGCCGATGGTGAACACCGGATTGAGGGAGGTCATGGGCTCCTGGAAGATCATGGCGATGCGCGCGCCGCGGATGGTGAGTGTCTTGGCCGGATCAAGCCTGAGCATGTCCACCTGCTCGATGCGGCCGTCGTTATGGCGATAATCGAATAGAACGCGCCCGCCCGGGTGTTGGCTGATGTCCTGGGGCAATAACTGGATCACGGACAAAGCGGTGATGGACTTGCCGCTGCCCGACTCCCCCACCAGGCAAAAGGTCTCGCCCTTCTTGATCTCGAAACTGACCTCGTCCACGGCGCGCACGATTTCGTCGCCGCTGCGCAGCCAGGTCTGCAGGCCTTCGACTTTGAGCAGCCTAGTCATTATCTGGCCGACTTCTTGAGATGGGGATCGATGGCGTCGCGCATGGATTCGCCGATCAGGTTGTAGGCGAACACGGTGAGAAAGATCGCCCCGCCGGGAAAGGCCGCCATCCACCAGTTGAAGGTGGCGGCCTGTACCGCCTGGTTGAGCATCTGGCCCCAGGAGGGATCGTCCACCAGGCCCAAGCCGAGGAAGCTCAGGGTGGCCTCGGCGAGGATGGCCGAGGCCACGCCGAAGGAGGCCGCGACTAAAACCGGCGCCATGCCGTTGGGCAGAATATGGCGGAACAGGATGGAGTGCAGCGGCAGGCCGCAGGCGATGGCCGATTGCACGAACTCCTGCTGGCGCAGTTTCAAGAATTCGGCGCGCACGTAACGGGCATAGCCGGTCCAGCCGGTAATGCCGATGATGATCATCATGACGTAGAGGTTGCGTCCGAAGAAGGCGACGAAGGTCAGCAACAGGAACAACACCGGGATGGCCTCGAAGATCTCCACCAGGCGCATGCCGATCATGTCATAGATGCCGGAGAAGTAGCCCATCAGCCCGCCGATGATGGTGCCGATGATCATGGCGATGCCGGTGGCGACGAAGCCTATGCCCAAGGCGATACGCGAGGCGTGGATCATGCGACTGAGCACATCGGCGCCGTTTTCGTCGGTGCCGAACCAGTGGCTGCGATCAGTGTCGGCCAGCGGCGCCTCCAGTCCGGTATCGCCGGCGTCGCGCAGGTAGTCCTTAGGCGAATACGGGATGGGCGCGGTGAGCATCCAGTTATACTCGCCCGCCCTCGCCTTTTCCCGATATTCTTCATAGATGCTGAGCTTGGGCGGTGACACCAAGGCATTGCAGGCTAGGCCTGCGATCACCGCGATCAGAATCACGATACCGAATTTGGCGCGAAAGCTGATGCCCACAAACCACAGCGCCACGGCGCTGAAAAAGATGATCAACAATGTCACGTCCGCTGCGCTGAGGTATGTCAACAAGGGGCTGCGCAACTCACCCTGCGCGCTCACTAACAAGGGATGACTGTTGGCCAGAAACGGCGCGAATACCGCCACGAACACCAGCAGGCCAATCCACGCCAGACCGATGCGCGCGCCCCATTTGGTGAACACCTCGCGCAATACCTGGGCGGCATAACTGCGCTGTTGCCGGGGTTTCACAGCCTCACTCATAGCTCACCCGGGGGTCGGCGATGGCGTAGCAGAGATCGGCGATCAGATAACCGGCCAGGGACAACAGGGTACCGATCAAGGTGATCGACAGTACCAGCTCACGGTCGCGGGTCTGCACCGCCTCCACCGCCAGTTTGCCCATGCCGTCGATACTGAACAGGGCCTCGACGATAATGGAGCCACCCAGCAGGCTGGGCAACAGCCCGGCCGCCACGGTAATCAGGGGCAACAGGCTGTTGCGGAACACGTGGCGCCACAGCACCTGTTGATCGGGTACACCCTTGGCGCGGGCGGTGCGGGCATAATCCGAGAGCAGATTTTCCAGCACCGAACTGCGTGTCAGCTTGGCCAGAAAGGCGAAGCCGCCGTAGGAGAGACACAGCACCGGCAACAGCAAATGCCAGACGCGATCGAGCAGAAAGCCACGCACGAACTCGCCCTGCATGAAATAAAAACCCACGCCCGCACCGACACACAGGCCTACCATGCCCATCATGCTGGTGCGCAGGGCGCCGTAATCGGTATAGCCGATAAAGCCCGTGATGAACGCCAGTAACACGGCGATGATGAAATAGGTAATCTGCAGCGACTCGCCCGGTAGGGCATCGGCCATCGTGATGCCCAGGCCTGCGCCAAGCAATGCCATTACGCCTGTGCGCAGCAAGCGCCCGCCCCTCAGACTCAAGGTGATAAACAAGGACAGCGCAATGGCGATGGCCGCGAACAGCAGCAATACATCAGCAAGTGAATGCCAGTGCGGCATAAAGGGCATGTCCAAGGCTTCGCGCCGATTGAGACCGGCGGTGGGAAACCAGCGCCAGTATTGATCGCTGGCAAAAAAACCGATCAGCAGCACGCCGGCGAGCATGGTGGGCACCGACCACAGCGCCAGCATGCTCACCCCCGACCCCACGTCGAAGGCCTTGCCCCGTTGTGTCGCGGCGTGGACACCGATGGCGATGGCGATCACGTAGATCAGGGGGATGGAGATGACATTCAACAGTAGCGTGATGGGCAGGCGTTCTTCAATCAAATCCAGCACCGGGCGGCCGTACCGGAAACTGGTACCCAGGTCCGAGCCCTTGGTGAAGGAAAAGCCCTCGATCTCGTTTTCCTCATTAAAGGTGAATCCCACCGGCGACACGTTGTTGAGCCAACGCAGGTATTGCACCGGGGCCGGTTGGTCCAGACCGTAGAGGCGGTTGTAATACTTCTCCATGGCCTGCTTCACCTCGGGCTCGAGGTTCTGACCTTCCACCAGACTCTGCGCGCTGATGCCTCCGGGGGCCGCCGCCATGACGGCGAAGACCACGATGGTGATCCCGATCAGGGTCGGGAACATCAACAGCAGGCGGCGGATGATATAGGTATGCATCGGGGCCTGTGCTTACCGAGAGTACTTCTGCAGTTCTCCGGGCACGAAAATCTCCACCGGCACCATGCCCATGTTGAGACCGAGCTTGGTGATCTCAAGGTTGCGGATACGGTCATCGATGAACACCAGGGACTCGCGCCGCATCAGGAAGGTATAAGGCTGATCCTCGTACAGGATCTGTTCGGCCTCTCGCCACAGAGGCATGCGCTTTTCTTCGTTCACCGTACCGCGCGCCTGTTCGATGAGCTGATCCAGACGCTCGTTTTGGTAACCGACGAAGTTGTCGCCGCCGGCTTCGATCTGCTTGCTGTGGAAGATCTGGTAGATGTCGGTTTCGACACCACTGGTCCAGCCCAGTGTAATGGCGTCGAAGTCACGTTTGTTGATCAGGTCCAGCATCACCGACCATTCGGTGGGCTTGGGGATTAAAGAGATACCGGCGCGGGCGTAGAGGTCTTTAATAAAAAGCACCATGCGGCGGGTATCTTCATTGTCTTGAAAAAACACCAGCTCAAATTCGAAAGGCTTGCCATCGGGACCCTCCAGTACCCCGTCGTCGTCACGATCGGCAAAGCCGGCTTCTTTTAGCAATTGCTTGGCCTTGTCGAGATTGAACTGGCGCGCATCCAAATCGGGATCATGTTGCTTGCTGCGCGGATTGAAGGGGCTCACCGCCACCTCGGCATAGCCCAGCATGATCTCGTCGATGACGCGCTGACGGTCGGTAAGATAGGTCATGGCCTGGCGCACGCGCTTATCGGCGAAACGGGTGGGCTTGCCGTTGCGTCCCTGATTCCAGCCGATATAGCTGTAGCCCGCCGTCGGACTCATGTACTCGAAACGCTGGGTACGTTCCATTAGCGTGTCATCATCGAGCAGGGTCTGGTACTCGCGCGGGCGGGCGCCATAGGCGTCGATTTCGCCATTGCGGAACGTGGTTAGGCGTGCGGCGTCGTTTTGAATCACCTTCCACAGTAGACGGTCGAATGAGGGCTGCAGACCCCAGTAACGGGGATTACGTTGCAACTCCACCAGCCCTTGGTCCGGGGTCCAGCCCTTGGGATCCAGCAGACGGTAAGGACCGGAGCCCAATAACAGTCCCTTGGACTGATTGAAGGTCTCAGGGTCTTTCAGATAAGGCTCATAAAAATGGCGCGGCATGATGGCCATACCGCCGGCCAGGGCCAGACTGTTGAAATAGGGTTCCTTGAACTTGAACACCACCTTGTAAGGTCCGGTAGCGGTGACGCTGTCAATCTTGTCGTAGATGGCACGTTCACGGGGTGCGGCAATGGCCGGGTTTTGGATAAACTCGAAGGTGAATACGACGTCATCGGCGGTCAACGGTTCACCGTCGGAGAACTTCACATCATCGCGCAATTGAAAGGTGAACGTAAGGCCGTCTTCGCTCACCTGCCAATCGCGCGCAACCATGCCCAGCCATTCCAGTGACTCGGGGTCGCGCGTGAGTAAGGATTCCTGCACATAGGATTGCACCTCGGCGGCATAGGCGTCGCTGGAGATCAAAGGCGTGATGGTCTTTAGACCGGTACCGAAGGAGTTGACCAACCAGTCACCGCGGGCGAAGCCAGGCATGCGGGTGGCGGCGAAGGCGCGTTGGAAGGCCGGCAGCACTTCATCGCCTTGCGCACCGGCGGCCTTGCTGATCACCTGACCGCTGCGCAGGCGCTGATCCAGACCGTTCACGAGGCCGCGCAGGGAGCGGATATCCTCGGCCTGTTCCTTCATTACACTCTGCATGGCGTCCATCTCCCGCCACTGCCGGTCGACCATATACATGGCGAGCAGCAAGGTGATAAACAACAGGCTGAGAAAGGCGAACAAGAAAAAGTCTTTAAAGGTGAAGCGTTTTTCCATGACGGGTTTTCGATCCGAGTGTCGCGGCTAATCCACAGGTTTTTGATGGTACACTATTTTATTAGCGTATCTGAAAGCTCAGAATAACGGCCCCGCCGACATCAAACAAGATGCCCTCACACGGCTCTTCCCCTGACTGAGGAATTTAGGTACCTTTAACAAAATCATATCGAGAGGCGCCCGCCCCGGATGCCGACCGACAAACAAATCAATATGTATCAACACGCAAGGTGAACTATGGGATTTCTAGAAGGGAAACGCGCATTAATCGTCGGCCTGGCCAGCAACCGTTCCATCGCCTGGGGCGTGGCGCAGGCCATGAAGAACCAGGGAGCGGACCTCGCCTTCACCTACCAGAACGACAAGCTGCAGTCGCGGGTGGAGAAGATGGCCTCCGAATTGGATTCGGACATCACCCTGCCCTGCGATGTGAGCAGCGACAAGGATATCGAGCGCGTCTTCGAGCGACTGGACGACTATTGGGATCACGTCGACATCATCGTCCATTCGGTGGCCTTCGCCCCGCGCGAGGCGCTGGAGGGTGACTACCTGGATGCCATCACCCGCGAGAGCTTCAATATCTCGCACGAAATCAGTTCCTACAGTTTCGCCGCGCTGGCCAAGGCCGGCCGCAATATGATGGAAGGCCGCGACGGTGCCCTGCTGACCATGAGCTATCTCGGCGCCCAGCGCGCCATGCCCAATTACAACGTCATGGGTCTGGCCAAGGCCAGCCTGGAGGCCAATGTGCGCTACATGGCGCACAGCCTGGGGCCGGACGGTATCCGCGTCAACGGCATCTCCGCCGGACCGATCAAGACACTGGCCGCGGCCGGCATCGGTGACTTTCGTAAAATGCTGACCCATGTTGAGAATTTCGCGCCGCTGCGGCGCAACGTCACCATCGAGCAGGTGGGCAATGCCGCCGCCTTCTTGTGCTCAGACCTGGCGGCGGGCATTACCGGCGAGATCACCTATGTAGACTCCGGCTACAACACCATCGGTATGGCCATGGAAGTCTAACCGACCCTGCGACTTCCACAAACGGCGCGGCCTCGGGTGCGCCATTTGTAACTTGTAAACGCACCAGATGTTAGGAGTGCGACGTCAGGCGCCGCTCTTCCTCATCGGTGGTCAGCACCCGCTTCTCCCCTTCCAACCGGGCCACGATCACCGCGCCGCAGGAATCGCCGAAGACATTGACGCTGGTGCGACACATATCCAAGATGCGGTCCACCGCCAGAATCAAACCCAAGGCCTCCAAAGGCAATCCTATCGCGGTCAAAATAATCGAGATGGCCACCAGACTGGCCGAAGGAATCCCTGCCACGCCGATAGAGGTCAGCAAGGCCACCACCACGATCATGAACTGTTGGGCAAAACTCAATTCCAACCCATAGGCCTGGGCGATAAAAATCGCCGCTACACATTCATACAGGGCCGTACCGTCCATATTGATGGTGGCGCCCAGGGGCAGGACAAAGCTGCTGGTGCGGTTGGAGACCTTGGCGTTTTTTTCAACGCATTCCATGGTCAAGGGCAGCGTGGCCGAGGATGATGCCGTAGAAAAGGCCGTCAACAAGGCCGGGGCCATGGCGCGATACATGCGCAGCGGATTGACGCCGCCGACAAAGCGCAGCAGCAGCGGCATGGTAACGAAAATGTGAACCCCCAAGGCACCAAGCACCGCCGCGGTGAACCAGGCCAGTGGCAGGAAGGCAGAGAAGCCGGTACCGGCGACCACCTTGGCCACCAGGGCGAAGACGCCGATAGGGGCAAACTTCATCACCCAGTCGGTGATCATCATCATGACCTCGAACACACCTTCCCAAAAGGTGTGCAGGGTTGAGGCGTAACTGTGCGACACCCGGGTCATGAAATAGCCGAACAACAGACTGAAAAAGATCAAGCCAAGCATCTGACCGTCGGCTGCAGCGGCGACAATGTTGGTGGGCACCATGCGCAGAAAAATACCGGCGACATCGCCCGCGCCCTTGCCTTCGACCTTTTCCTCCAACTCGGCGACATCTTCGGACAGACCGATCATATCCCGGGCCGGTTGGCCGTCGATAACCCCCGGCTGCAAGGCGTTGACGAACACCAGCCCGATGAGGATGGCGAGCAGGCTGGTGGTGGCGTAGTACAACAAGGTCTTGGCGCCGAGGCGGCCGAGATCACCACCCGAGCCGATGCCGGCGATGCCGACGATGATAGATGAAACGATCAACGGCACGATCAGCATTTTCAGGGCATTGAGGAACAGCGTGCCGACGAAGGCGAAGATATCGTAAAAGCTAACGCCGAAGATGGCGGCGTCGGTACCGGTGAGGCTGCCGACGATAACCGCCAGCACCAGGGCTATGAGGATTTGCCAATGCAGCTTGAGCTTCATCTACGACGACTCCTTGTGACCCCGGCGCGGCGTTTTGGCAATTGCGTTTACAGGTTTTCCGGATATTCTTTGATGTCAGCGGATTGGCGCATATCGCTCATGGCGCCCATCAATTCGGCGGCACCGTAATAGCGCTCGCGCTCAGCCGCGATGGTATCAATAAGATTCTCATCTGCCGCTGTCACATCGCCGTCACTGACTTCAAATAGGGCGATTACCGCATAGTCACCGTTGCTCATGGCCAGGCCGTCATAGACCGGCGCGGCGCTGTCCGGAGACGGCATTTGGAAGGCGTGCCGGACCAGCTTGGCATCCATCCCTTGGACATCACGCTTGATGGGCTCGGGATGATTCCAGTTCAGCTCACGTTGTTCGGCAAGGGCTTGGATTTCGCCAGCTTGCGCAAGCGTGTCGAGGATTTCTTGTCCCGCCGCTTCGGCCATGGCACGGGCGCGCTGTTGACGCAGCTGAGTGATGATTTGTTGCTTCACCTCCTCGAAGGGGCGAATGGACGATTCCTGGTGCTCGTCTACACGCAGCACGACTACACGGTCGCCGTTGAGCTCCAACACCTGGCTGTTGAGCCCTTGCGCCAGCACTTCGTCGGAAAATGCGGTAGCACGCACATCCGGATTGCTGGCGATACCGGCGCCTTGCTCACGGCTAAACAGGGGAGTCTGTTTGATCTCCAGCTCGAGTTCGTCGGCGGCAATCTCCAAGGTGTCCGGATTCTCGAAAGTCAGATTGGCCAAGATCTCGCCCTGTTCGAAAAACATATCCTCGGCCTGACGACGACGATAGTCCTGTTCCAGTTGCGCGCGCACCTCGGCAAAGCTCTTGGACTGGCCGCTTTTGATATCTTCGACTTTGATAAGATGGAAACCATAGCCTGACCGGACCGGCTCGCTCACCTCGCCCTCGGCCAGGGAAAAGGCGGCATCGGCCAGAGCCGGGTCCATCATGGTGTCACGCGCCATGTAACCCAGATCGCCGCCGTCATTGGCTGAACCGATGTCATCAGAGTGTTCGCGGGCCAACTGCTCGAACGATTCGCCCGCCTGGACCTGTTGGTACAACGACTGGGCTTCCTGGCGCGCCGCTTCGAGCTCCGACTCCGCGGCATCGCCCGGCACTTCGATCAGAATGTGACGCGTACGGCGTTCCTCAGGTACGCCGAACTCCAACTGACGCTCCTGATACAGCTCGCGCAACTTGCCTTCATCTACATCCACATGCCGAGTCAGATCGGCGATACTGAGTTCGAGATATTTGATGCTGAGCTTTTCAGGCGTCGCGTAGCGGATCGAGTGTTCGTCGTAATACGCCTTGGCGTCTTGCTCGGAAACGCTGACCTGTTCAAGATAATCCGCCGCGGGGATGCGGATGTACCCCATGTCGCGCTGCTGTTCCTGCAAACCGATTAATCGCTTATTTTCCTGCTCTGTACTCCAACTGGTGGCGGCCACCGCCAAACGGTATTGCTGCATAATGACGTCGCGCCGCAGCATGTCTTCAAAGGTTCCTGCGGACATGAAATTTTGGTTCAGCCACTGTTGGTACAGTGCGGGATCAAATTCACCGTTGCTTTGAAACGCATCTAAATTGCGGATCTGCTGCGCCAACAGTGCATCACTGACGCGATAGCCCGCGTCCAACGCCGCCTGCAGGATCAACCGTTCTTCTTCCAGACGTTTCAAGACATTGCGCTTGAATTCATCTTCATCGGGAATGAACTGGCTGATGTCGGCACCGCCGAGCATGTTCTGCAAACGCGCACGCTGTTGCTGATAGGCGCGCTGAAATTCTTCAAGGGTGATCTTTTCACCGTTGACATTGGCCACCGGCACCTCAGGGTCGGGGCTGAAGTAGGCATCCCAGGCGACTGTCGAGAGGCCGATAATCAGCATCCCGATAATGGCGATCGCAATCCAACTTTGTGCTCTGTCACGTATATGCTGCAGCATGGCTTAATATCGAATTTCTTCCGGTGAATTTAAAAATGAGATGATAAAGAAAAAGGGTGCAGGCTGGAACAGCGCTGCACCCTTTTTTGACTGTTGGCGGAGTGGACGGGACTCGAACCCGCGACCCCCGGCGTGACAGGCCGGTATTCTAACCAACTGAACTACCACTCCACGCGTTACTTTTTAAATAAAAAGTCTGGTGGGTGCTGAGGGACTTGAACCCCCGACATTCGCCTTGTAAGGGCGACGCTCTCCCAACTGAGCTAAGCACCCCAGCGAAAGAGCGGCTAGTTTACAGCATCTTTTAAGGCTTTGCCAGCCTTAAATGCGGGAACCTTTGCGGCTTTAATTTGAATAGTTTCACCGGTTTGCGGGTTGCGGCCACTGCGTGCGGCACGCTCACGAACGGTGAAGGTACCAAAGCCAATCAGGGACACATCGTCCTGCTTTTTCATGGCGCTGGTGATGGTGTTGACCATGGCATCGACGGCGCGTCCGGCATCGGCTTTGCTCATATCAGCCTGTTCGGCGACAGCTTCAATTAGTTCTGCTTTATTCACTACGAAAACTCCTCTGTAAAAAACGTTATCTACACGTTATAAAAATACGTGCCGACCTAAAATCTCTCTTAACCGACCCACCAACTGCGAGAAACCAAACGGCTAGAAATACACTCCTCAGGACGCTGCGAGAATCAGCGTTAAATCCAAACTCTAGATTAGGTATGGCAGATTCAGGAATGTTTATTTTCTTGTTTAATTCGACCGAGGACCACGACGATCAATTCGGTAGAGCGGATTTTATACTTTTGTCCCCATGATATGTCAAGAGCCAAGGAGGCAACGGGCACCGTTATCAATGGTGCCTGACGCGTTCCTGTTTTGATTTTTTCCGTTTCGAAACGACCTTCTCGGGCACGCCTTCGTTTTTGCCCGTCACTGCTCTGGTCTCAGGCATATGCTGCAAGGCGACTTGTAGAACCTCATCTATCCACTTCACCAGGCGTATTTCCAGTTGGCCTTTGATATGCTTGGGGATTTCTGCCAGATCACGTTCATTCTCCTGCGGGATCAGGACCGTTTTGATACCGCCGCGATGGGCCGCCAAGAGTTTTTCCTTGAGCCCGCCGATGGGTAATACCTCACCGCGCAGAGTGATTTCGCCGGTCATGGCGACACTTGCCTTGACCGGGATATTGGTCAAAGCCGATACCAGGGAAGTGCACATTCCGATACCGGCACTGGGACCATCTTTGGGGATGGCTCCCTCCGGTACGTGGATATGCATATCCTGTTTTTGATGAAAATCTTCATCCAAGCCGAAGATTCCGGCCCGGCTTCTAACGACAGTCATAGCGGCATGCACCGATTCCTGCATGACGTCGCCTACTTGACCGGTCACCGTTAGCTTGCCTTTACCGGGGACAATGGCGGCCTCGATGGTGAGCAGGTCACCGCCGACCTCCGTCCAGGCCAAACCAGTGACCTGACCTACCCGATCCTCTTGCTCCGCCGCACCAAACCGGAACCGCCTAACACCGAGATATTTTTCTAGATTACGAGGCGTTACCGAAATCTTCTTAGTGGTCTTTTTCTTGCCTTGGAGCAGGATGTTCTTGACGACCTTACGACAGACCTTGGAAAGCTCACGTTCCAAACCACGCACACCGGCCTCGCGCGTGTAATACCGAATCACGTCTCGGACCGCGCCCTCGCTGATGTGGATCTCTTTCGGATCAAGACCGTTGGCCTCCACCTGTTTCGGCACCAGATAACGCAGCGCGATATTGGCCTTCTCATCCTCGGTATAGCCGGCCAGACGAATGACCTCCATGCGATCGAGCAACGGGCCCGGGATATTCAGACTGTTGGCCGTGGCAACAAACATGACATCGGACAGGTCGTAATCGACCTCCAGGTAATGGTCGTTAAAGCTGTTATTTTGCTCGGGGTCCAGCACTTCAAGCATGGCGGACGAGGGATCACCACGGAAGTCCATCGACATCTTATCCACTTCGTCAAGCAAGAACAGCGGGTTACGCACTGCAATCTTGGACATGTTCTGGACGATCTTGCCGGGCATGGATCCGATGTAAGTACGCCGGTGACCGCGGATCTCTGCCTCGTCGCGTATGCCACCCAGCGACATGCGCACGAACTCGCGTCCTGTGGCGCGCGCGATCGAGCGCCCCAGCGAGGTCTTACCGACACCAGGCGGTCCGACCAGACATAACACCGGACCTTTGAGTTTGCTGACACGTTGCTGTACGGCAAGGTATTCGAGGATACGTTCCTTGACCTTTTCCAGCCCATAGTGGTCTTCTTCAAGCACCGCTTCGGCCTTAGCCAGGTCATTGCAGATCTTGCTACGTTTTTTCCACGGCACACTGACCAGCCAGTCGATGTAATTGCGTACCACGGTCGCTTCCGCAGACATGGGCGACATCATTTTCAGCTTGTTCAGTTCGGCCTTGGCCTTGGTCTTGGCCTCTTTGGACATGCCGGCCTTTTCAATCTTGTCGGCATATTCATCCAACTCGTTGGGCGCTTCATCCATATCGCCGAGTTCTTTCTGAATAGCTTTCATCTGCTCGTTGAGATAATACTCGCGCTGGCTCTTTTCCATCTGGCGTTTAACACGGCCGCGAATGCGCTTTTCCACCTGCAACAGGTCAATCTCAGACTCAAGCAGGCTCATCATCCTTTCAAGGCGATCGCGCACATTGATTTGCTCAAGCACGCTTTGTTTTTCCTCGATCTTGAGCGACATGTGCGCGGCAATGGTATCCACCAGACGGCCGCCGTCATCAATACCGGAAAGCGAGGACAGTATTTCAGGCGGAACCTTGTTGTTGAGCTTGACGTACTGATCAAACTGATTGAGCAGCGAGCGCACCAAAATGTCTGATTCAGCTTCATCCAAAGAGACACTTTCAAGCACCTCTGTCTCGGCGGTAAAATAATCTTTTTCATGCACGTATTTGCGCAATTTAGCCCGCTCTATACCCTCAACCAGGACCTTAATGGTGCCGTCCGGCAGCTTCAATAACTGCAGGATGTTGGACAAAGTGCCAATGGCATAAATGTCTTCGGGCTGAGGATCGTCCAGTGACGCGCTCTGTTGCGCCACCAGCAGAATCTGTTTGTCCTGTTCCATGGCGGCTTCCAGCGCCTTGATGGATTTTTCTCTGCCGACAAACAGCGGAATAACCATGTGCGGATAGACAACCACGTCACGCAGCGGCAGGACCGGCAACACTTTGCTCACTGTCAACGCACTATTTTCGTGGTCATTCGTACTCATATCTATCAACCTCAACCAGAAATTCTATGGAAATATAAATAGGCAGGGTTTTGACACCCGAACGATGCAAAAACCTGATGCGCGGGACACGTCCCGAACGAATCGATCAACGTCTAATATGGTGGCCGGGCTTGCGAAAATCAAGCCCGGCGAGAAGAGTAAATATTAATTTTCCTTGCTGGCAACCCGGCCCTGTTGTTCGGCCTGGTCATACATCAGCAGCGGTTCGGAAGCCCCGCTAATAACCCCATCATCGATAACGACTTTGGCGACGTTTTCCATGGAAGGCAGGTCATACATGATATCCAGCAGGGCGCTTTCGAGGATCGAGCGCAGCCCGCGTGCACCGGTCTTGCGCTCCATCGCCTTGCGCGCCACGGCACGCAGCGCGTCGTCGCGGAACTCGACTTCGCAACCTTCCATTTCAAACAATTTGGAATACTGCTTGGTGATGGCGTTTTTGGGTTCGGTCAGGATTCTAATCAAGGAATCTTCATCCAACTCTTCCAATGTTGCCAACACAGGCAGACGACCGACAAACTCAGGGATCAAACCGTATTTGACCAAATCCTCGGGCTCGACAGAATGCAGCACTTCGCTGAAATTCTTCTTGTCATCCTTGCTTTTCACTTGAGCGGAAAAACCGATCCCGCCCTTTTCGGAACGATCACGGATGACCCGATCCAGGCCGGCAAATGCCCCACCACAGATAAACAGAATGTTCGATGTGTCTACCTGCAAGAATTCCTGCTGCGGGTGCTTACGCCCGCCTTGCGGCGGCACGGACGCCACGGTTCCTTCAATCAGCTTCAACAAGGCTTGCTGCACGCCCTCACCGGAAACGTCACGGGTGATGGATGGATTGTCCGATTTACGCGAAATTTTGTCGATTTCGTCGATATAGACAATCCCCGTCTGAGCCTTCTCGACGTCGTAATCACATTTCTGCAGCAATTTCTGGATGATGTTTTCCACATCTTCGCCAACGTAACCCGCCTCGGTCAGCGTAGTGGCATCGGCAATGGTGAACGGCACATCAAGCAGACGGGCCAGCGTTTCGGCCAGCAAGGTCTTACCGCTGCCGGTGGGGCCGATCAATAGGATATTACTCTTGGCCAGCTCCACCTCGTCCTTCTTCTGTCCGGCATCCAAACGCTTGTAATGGTTGTACACCGCAACTGACAGCACCTTCTTGGCGGAGGCCTGTCCGACCACGTATTCGTTGAGGATATCGTTGATCTCGCGCGGCACGGGCAACTTGCTGTCCTTGCCCACCACGCTACCCTCTTGCAACTCCTCGCGAATGATATCGTTGCATAGCTCGACGCACTCGTCGCAGACAAACACCGAGGGACCGGCAATCAGCTTCCTCACTTCATGCTGGCTTTTGCCGCAGAACGAGCAATAAAGCAATTTCTTGCTGTCGTCACCCGTGCCGTTTTTCTCGTCGCTCATACTCCCACCTCTGTGTGATCAACCGTCCGCAAATATTTAGCAAGAATCATTCCCGCCATGCGCCATTAGCCCCGTTCGCTCAGGACCTGGTCGATCAGGCCATACTCCACGGCTTCCTGTCCGCCCAGGAAATTGTCCCGGTCCGTATCTTTTTGAACCGTTTCAATCGACTGTCCTGTATGTTTGGCCAAAATCTTATTCAAACGTTCCCTGACCGCCAGAATTTCCCTGGCATGAATATCAATATCCGAGGCCTGTCCCTGAAATCCGCCCAGCGGCTGGTGGATCATGACCCGCGAATGAGGCAGGCAATACCGTTTCCCGGCCGCGCCACCCGCCAACAATAAGGCGCCCATGCTCGCCGCCTGCCCGATACACATCGTGCTTACATCCGGCTTAATAAACTGCATGGTGTCGTAAATGGCCAGGCCGGCGGTCACCACCCCTCCGGGTGAGTTGATGTACACATGTATGTCCTTATCCGGGTTTTCCGACTCCAGAAACAACAGCTGCGCCACTACCAGGTTTGCCATATGGTCCTCGACCGGACCGACCAAAAAGATCACCCGCTCTTTCAGCAGGCGCGAATAGATGTCATAGGCGCGTTCGCCTCGAGCGCTCTGCTCGACCACCATCGGCACCAACCCTGACGCCCATGTCTCCGCACTAGTTCCAGTCATAATATTATCGGCCATCGCTCATAATCCCTTTACTGCCAAATGCCTGCCAAAAACGGCCCAACACTATGTTACACAAAACGATTTCAGACTCAAAAAAAGGGGCAAAGCCCCCTTCTTCAGCTCTTCTTTCATTGAGCCTCCATGATATCATCAAAGGATTTTGTGACATCCTCGGTCTTGACTTCGGACAACAACCAGTCAACCACCTGGTCTTCCAGCACCAGGGCCTCGACCCCGGAAAGCCTTGATTTATCCTGATAGTACCAATTTAACACAGCCTGCGGGTCTTCATAGCTCTGGGCCATTTCTTCGATTCGGGTGCGCACATTTTCGGCATCGGCCTTAAATCCCTTCTCGCGGATCAGCTCACCGACCAACAGCCCCAGCCCGACCCGACGGCGGGCCCGGTCGCCCAGTGCTTCACGTATTTCGTCGGACACCTCTTGGTCGCCCTGCATGCCCATACTTTGACGCGCCTGATTCGCCATTTGGCGGATTTCATCCTCCACCAGCGCGGCTGGCAGATCAATGGGATTGGCGTCCAGCATTTTGTCCAGCAGCTGCTCTTTGACCTTGGCTTCGATCTTCTGTTTCAGTTCGCGCTCCATGCTCTGGCGCACTTCCTGACGCAGCGTCTCCACACCGCCTTCATTGGTACCTAGCGCCTGGAGGAATTCCGGATCGTCCAGCTCGGGGAGTTTGGGGCCCTTGACCGCTTTGACGCTGACATCGAATACGGCAGGTTTGCCGGCCAAGGCTTCGCTCTGATAATTCTCGGGAAAGCTGACACTCACCTCCTTGCTGTCACCCGCCTTGGCGCCGATCAACTGGTCTTCAAAGCCCTCGATAAAACGCTTGCTGCCCAGCTCGAGCGTATAGTCCTCGGCAGTCCCGCCTTCAAAGGCCTCGCCATCGATCTTGCCGACGAAATCGATGACCAGCTGATCGCCTTCGGCGGCGGCCCGGTCGACGTCTTCCCAACCGGCACGTTGTTTGCGCAGCTTTTCCAGCATACGGTCGACATCGGCATCGGTAACCTCCACGACGGGTTTTTCCACCACCAGATCGGCGGGCACGTCGACCTTGACTTCGGGATAGACTTCGAAGGTCGCGGTAAACGCCAGCTTATTCTCGGCCGAGGCATCGGTTTCGATCTGAGGCGTGCCGGCGGGGCGTAGATTTTCCTGCTGAATGGCTTCGTAAAAACTGCTGCGCACCAGCTCGGATTTCACCTCTTCGCGCACCTGCGCGCCAAAACGCTTCCGGATGACGCTGAACGGCACTTTGCCGGGACGAAAACCGTCAATGCGCACGCGACCGGCCATTCCCTTGAGGCGCTGTTGCACCTCTTGCTCGATCTTGTCGGCGGGCACTTCCACCGTCAATTTGCGCTCCAAACCTTGATTAGATGTTACAGATACTTGCATGACTCAATTCCTTAGGGACACTCGCATGTCACTTGATTAATCGTTAAACCGATGAACTCATTTCACCGCCAAAGCTGTTGGCCAATTTGTCAGGAGACTATTAAATATGGTGCGAAAGGAGAGACTCGAACTCTCACGGGTTACCCCACTGGAACCTAAATCCAGCGCGTCTACCAATTCCGCCACTTTCGCATCATGAAAATTTCGGCGCCTAAACCCCATATCCCACGCCAAGAATAGCGCCATTATACAGAGGCTTGGCCGGTTCAGTCACCCCGGAAGTGGATTTTTTGCCATGTGTTCACGCCTCGCGCTGGGCGGAGGTAACGCGGCCTCGACCCGCCCGCTTCGCCTCATAAAGCGCCTGATCGGAGCGCGACACCCAGGCTGAGGCGGTGTCATTGGTCTGCAGGGCAGAGACGCCGATAGAGAGGGATATTTTGAGGGATTCGCCATCAGCCACCTCGAGGGCGCGTGACTTAATATCCGCGAGCAGTCGATTGGCCAGCATCTCGCCATCATGCAACTGGGTATCTTGGAGGATTACGGCGAACTCATCGCCGCCGTAACGGGCGACAAAATCGGTCTTACGCGGAAAGGTTTTCCTAAGCACCTCAGCCACCTGCAGTACCACATTGTCGCCGCGGACATGGCCATGGCGATCATTGATTTCCTTAAAATGATCGATGTCGATCATCATCAGGCAGGACGTCTGACCGGAGAACAGGCTGAGCTCTATGGTTTTCTCCAGCAGTTCATCGAAGGAGGCACGGTTGTAGAGCCGCGTCATGGGATCCAGGGCCAACTCCTGTTGCGCCTGCAGCAGTTCGTGGCGCATGCGGTTGAGCTGCGTTCCCAGTTCCTCCAGCTGGTCGCGCTGACGCTTTTTGCGATCCTCGATGGCGCGGTTGATCAGGACCACCGCCGCCACCACCTCGGTACGCAGCTCATCGATGGAATCGCTGTCCACGGCCTTGTTGAGGCGTGAAAGGTGTTGAACCACTTCGTTATCGGCGCTTTGTTCGTCCTGAAAGGCCTCGCGCAGGCCCTGGATCACGACCCAGATCATCTGCCTGAAATCGGCAAAGCGCGCCAGCGCGAAATCATGTTCACGCTCCACCAGCTTTACCGCCAGATCGCCGATCTCATTCCAATCCAACCCGGCCTGTTTGTTTGCGGACGCCGTTGAGATTCGGCTCACCAACAGTTCACACTGCTTGACGATCTCATCGCCATCCTCGTCGCCCAGGGCCGCCGCCGATCGAGCCACGGCCTGCAGCACCTCGATGCAAGTCTTTACCGCAGGATGGGCAGTGTGTCTGATATCCTGTGCCATACACTATTTACCAAGGAAATTAACTGGGTACGGAAAGCATACCATTAAATTAAATGAACTGAGGAAAGGCGCGAGGCAGGCAAAAAAAATGGTGGGCCGTCAGGGACTCGAACCCCGGACCAAGTGATTAAGAGTCACCTGCTCTACCAACTGAGCTAACGGCCCCACAAACTTTAAACTGGGGTGAACGATGGGACTCGAACCCACGACAACCGGAATCACAATCCGGGGCTCTACCAACTGAGCTACGCTCACCATAAAACCACATCAATTATAAAATCCGGCGAGTGCCTCGTCACGCGTCTAAGGGCACAAATCAGCGAGGCGGACACCGGACCTGCAAACTGGCGCGCCCGGCAGGACTCGAACCTGCTACCCTCGGCTTAGAAGGCCGATGCTCTATCCGGATGAGCTACGGGCGCACATTAATCCACTATTGTTTCCAACGCCGCCCGTTGAGTCAATTTGGTCGGGGCAGAGGGATTCGAACCCCCGACATCCTGCTCCCAAAGCAGGCGCGCTACCAGACTGCGCTATGCCCCGCTGCCACGCCAGCACCTGGCGAAACAGGCGGGGTGGCGTAAAGGACGGCAATAATACTCGGCAGGCCCCCCAGCGTCAATGGATAATTGGCAGTGTTTTCAACAATGTTACCAATCTTGGGCGCGCAATCCGCGCCACGTGATCAGAAACGCCAGCGCACTCATCAGGGCCGCCGCCGTGAAGGTAACGGCGGCGCCGACACCGCTCCACAGATAACCACTCAACAGACTGCCGACTGCGCCCCCGGCACCGAAACTGAGACTGCTGTAAAGCGCCTGCCCCCTGCCCTGGTGGCGGCCGGTGAAGATATGATGGATCAGATGGATGGCGACGGCGTGATAAATGCCGAAACTGGCCGCGTGCAGCAACTGGGCGAACACCATTACCGACAACCATTCGACGCACCAGCCGATCAAAACCCAACGCAGTGTGGTCAAGGCCAGGCTGAGTAATAACAATATCTTGGGTCCGAAACGCGGCAACAAACGGTGCATCAGCAGAAAAACGCCGATCTCCGCGGCCACCCCCAAGGCCCACAACCCGCCGATCAGGCCGCGGCTGTAATCGCTCGCCTCAAGATAGATGGTATAGAAGGTGTAATAAGGTCCGTGACTGGCCTGCAGCAGAAAACATACCAACAACACCGTGATCACCTGCGGTCGGCGCAGCACCTGCCAGATGGAGCCGCCGTGATGTTCCAGCACTTCACCCCGTTCGCGCGGCACCAGCCAGGTGGACAAGGCCAGCCCGGCCAGCAGCGCCAGGAATACCCAGGGCACCATGCCCGTGCCGAAGGAGTCCAACAACGAGCCCACCAGCACGACCGCCAGAATGAATCCCACCGATCCCCACAGCCGCACCGCGCTGTAACGCTGCGGCTGGTCGCCCAGCATGTTCATGGTGGTGGCCTCGAACTGCGGCAGGGCGGCATTCCAAAAGAAGCTGAACAGGCACATCACCGCCGCGATCCACCAATAGCCCTGATCCAGGAACACGCCGCAAAAGGCGATCAAGGCCAAAAAAGTGGCCAAGCGGGTGATCTCCACCCGCCGGCCGCTGTGATCCGCAACCCAGCCCCAGATGTTGGGCGCCACGATCTTGGTGGCCATAATCAGAGCCATCAGTTCGCCGATCTCGGCCGGCCCGAACCCCAGGGATTTCAGATACAGGGACCAATAGGGGACCAGGACCCCCAGCGAGCCGAAGAAAAACAGATAGAAATTTGATAATCGCCAATAAGGCATCAACCCAGCTTAGCCCGCCGGGATGATGGGTGTTTCCGATTTAACGTCCAGATTCTGGGCGCGGTGGCGCAACAAGTGGTCCATCAACACCAGCGCCAGCATGGCCTCGGCGATGGGGGTGGCGCGGATACCGACACAGGGGTCGTGGCGGCCGGTGGTGACCACCTCTACCGGCGCGCCCTGCAGATCGACGCTGTGACCGGGCAGGCGCAGGCTGGACGTGGGCTTGAGCGCCATGCTCACGATAATATCCTGACCGGTGGAAATACCGCCCAGCACGCCGCCGGCATTATTACTGAGAAAGCCCGCCGGGGTGATCTCGTCACGGTGTTCGGTACCCTTCTGTTCGATGCAGGCAAAACCGGCACCGACTTCAACACCCTTGACCGCGTTGATGCTCATCATGGCATGGGCGATATCGGCCTCCAGGCGGTCGAAGATGGGCTCGCCCAGGCCGGGCATCATGCCGCTGGCCACTACGTTGATGCGGGCACCGATGGAATCACCCGATTTGCGCAGGGCATCCATGTATTCCTCCATCTCGGCCACCTTGCCGGCGTCGGGACAGAAGAAGGGGTTTTGGCCCACCTGATCCCAATCCAACGCCTCGGCCTTAATGGGACCGAGCTGGGCCAAATAGCCGCGAATTTCGATGCCTTGGGTGTGTTGCAGATACTTTTTGGCGATAGCCCCGGCGGCAACACGCATGGCGGTCTCGCGCGCCGAGGAACGGCCGCCGCCGCGATAATCGCGGATACCGTATTTCTGCTGATAGGTGTAGTCGGCATGGCCGGGGCGAAAGCGGTCCATGATCTTGGAGTAATCCTTGGAACGCTGGTCGGTGTTCCGGATCAATAGGCCGATGGGCGTGCCGGTGGTTTTACCCTCGAAGACGCCCGACAGAATCTCGACCTCGTCCGCCTCGCGGCGCTGAGTGGTGTGGCGCGAGGTACCTGGTTTACGCCGGTCCAGATCCCGCTGTAGATCGGCCGCGCTCAATGCCAATCCCGGCGGGCAACCGTCCACGATCGCCCCCAACGCCGGGCCGTGGCTTTCGCCGAAGGTGGTGACGGTAAACAATTTTCCGAAGCTGTTGCCTGACATGGGATGCCTCTGCGGGATGCCGAATGGTAGGCCGCGATTCTACCATATAAACGTCTGTTTTCTATGTTAAAACAGCCGCGTCGGCGGCGACGGGGTTAGTCCGGTGAGAACGGCGGCTAGATCACTTTGGAGAAACGCTGGGCGCTGGTGTGGCGCAGGTACTTGTCAAACACCATGCAAATATTGCGGATCAGCAGGCGTCCCTTGGCGGCGACGTGGATGCCTGCGTCATCGAGGCCGAGCAGTCCGTCGCGTTCCATGTCCCGGAGCGTCTCCATTTCGACCTTGAAGTAATCATTGAAATCGATCTTGTATTGCTGTTCGATCTGCGCCTTGTTCAGGTCGAAGTTACAGATCAGCCGGGTGATCACGGCGCGACGCAGCACATCGTCGGCATCCAGCTCGATGCCGCGAAACACCGGCAGCTGACCGGCGTCGATGCTGGCGTAATACGCGTCCAAGGTACGCTGGTTTTGGCTGTAGCTGTCCCCCACCATGCCGATGGAGGTGACGCCCAGACCGATCAGGTCGCAGCCGGCGTGGGTGGAATAGCCCTGGAAATTGCGATACAGCTTGCCCTCACGCTGGGCCACCGCCAACTCGTCGTCGGGCTTGGCGAAGTGGTCCATGCCGATATAGACATAGCCGGCGCTTTGCAAGCGCTCCGCCGTCATTTGCAGGATATCGAGCTTGGCCGCCGGCGAGGGCAGATCGGCCTCGTTGATGCGACGCTGCGGTTTGAACATCTCCGGCAAATGAGCGTAGTTGAAAATGGACAGACGGTCGGGATCCACCGCCAGCACCCGCTCGAGCGTGCGCGCGAAGCTGTCCACGGTCTGGTGCGGCAGGCCGTAGATCAGGTCGAGACTGATGGACTTGAAGCCCTCCTTGCGCGCCGCCGCCAACGCCGCCATGGTCTCCTGCTCCGACTGGATGCGGTTGACCGCCTTCTGCACCTGCGCCTCGAAATCCTGCACGCCCAGACTCATGCGATTGAAACCCAGCCTGCGTAACAGGGCCACGGTCTCGCCCGTCACTTCACGCGGGTCGATCTCGATGGAATATTCACCGCTGTCGTCGTCATGCAGTTTAAAGTGCTTGCGCGTGGTCTCCATCAGCTCGGTCATTTGTGCGTGGCTGATAAAGGTGGGCGTACCACCGCCCCAGTGCAGCTGGTCGACCATGCGATTGTCGTCGAACAGCTCGGCCTGCAGGGCCATCTCTTTGTAGACCCTGTCGAGATAGGGACTGGCCAGGCCGCGGTCCTTGGTGGCTATCTTGTTGCAGCCGCAATAGAAACAGACCGTGTCGCAGAAGGGAATATGGAAATACAGCGACAGCGGCCGGGCGGAGACATTGGTGCCCTGGGCGACGCGGCGATAGTCTTCCTCGCCGAAGCCTTCATGAAACTGCACCGCGGTGGGGTATGAGGTATAGCGCGGCCCCGATGTGTCGTAACGTTTAATCAGTTCCAGATCGAATATCAGGGATTGATCCACACTCTGCTCCTCCAGAAATGGTTCGCCTTCAGTTGATCGACTGATTATAGGGGAATTCGGCCCGGGATTTAAGTCGTATGACAGGCCTGCCGGAACAGCGCGTGGTACTCGCTCAGCACCTCGGCCTGGAGCAGAAACACGCCGTGGCCGCCGCGCTCGAATTCGAGCCAGACAAAGGGCACCTCGGGAAAGCGGTTCACCAGCGCCGCCTCACTGTTGCCCACCTCCACCACCAGCACGCCGTCGCGGCTCAGGTGATCGCTGGCCTGGGCCAGGATCTGCAGCACGATCTCCAGACCGTCCTCCCCCGCCGCCAGCCCCAGGGCCGGTTCGCGGCGGAACTCCTCGGGCATGGCGGCCATGTCCTCGGCATCCACGTAAGGGGGATTGGAGACGATAAGATCGTAGCGTTTGCCCTTGAGCCCGGCGAATAGGTCGGTCTGCACGGCGCGTACCTGATCCTGCAACTGGTGGCGCTCGATGTTGATCTTGGCCACGTCCAGCGCCTCGGCGGAGACATCCGCCGCGTCCACTTCGGCCCACGGAAAGGCGGCGGCACAGGCGATGGCGATGCAGCCGCTACCGCTGCACAAATCAAGGATCTTCTCGGTACGCTCCTCGTCCACCCAGGGGGCGAAACGCGCCTCGATCAGCTCGGCGAAGGGTGAACGGGGCACCAGCACGCGCTGGTCGACATAAAAACTCATACCGCCGAACCAGGCCTCATGGGTCAGATAAGGCGCCGGCAGACGCTCGACAATGCGGCGCCTGAACAGGCTCAGCACCGCCTCTTTCTCGGCCTCGGTCAGGCGGGCATGGTACATCTCGGGCGCCAGCCCCGGCGCCAAATTGAGGGCGTGCAGCACCAGGAACAAGGCTTCGTCCACGGCATTGTCCGTGCCATGACCGAAATAGAGCTTGGCCTCGTTGAAACGGCTGGCGCCCCAGCGCACAAAATCCACCACGCTGTGAAGCTGCGCCGCCGCCTGATCGAAAGTGTTATTCAAAGGAGTACCACCCGGTTTTGAAGAATGACTCTATTTATCGGATAAATAGGCGGAAAACAAGGGGCGCATGCTTTCCATCACGGCCTCGGCACGCATCGGGAACATGCCGGAAAAGACATCCCACTCCATCAGACTGCGGGCAATACTGCCGTCCTGGCGCGCTGCTTTCAGACGTGCCGACAGACCGGTGTTGACCGTCTCCAGGTTGGCGTAGATCTCGGACAAGCCGTCCAAATCGGCAGCGCCCTCCTTGCCGGCCTGACGGCGCACGAATTGCGCCATGGCATAGGCGGTGACGGCGCGGTAGATGGTCTCCGCCTCGGTGGCCAGGGGCAGATGGAACCGCGCCAGCGGACGGAAATAAGCCGCATGGGGACAATCACTGGTGGCCATCAGCAGGCCGATGAGCGAGCCCAGCGCCTTCTGCACCGTGGCGGAGACAATCACCGCCCGGTCGGCGGTCTTGACCTCAAGTTTTACCGTATCGAGCAGGTCCAGATCGTTGTAGTCCTCCACCAGCTTGACCAGATTCAGGGCGGCGGGGCAATAGGCATGTTCGTTGGGCTTGAGCGGGCAGTTAGTACATTTCTGAAACTCCAGGGCGGCCCACTCCGGCGGCTTTGGGGGCAGCCAGGCCACCGGCACCAGGGTGTCGCTGCGCAGGTGCAGCTCCAAAACCCGCTCCGGGCCGTCAGGAAAGATCAATTTGTACTGAACCTTGTTAATGTCCACGCGCCGCTCCTGTGATTTCGGGATTGATCAGGATTTCAACAATGAGTCGGGGGCGTAATAGTCATACCCCAGATCCTGAGCCACGGCCGGATTGGTCACCCGGCCCTTATACACATTGAGCCCCGCCAGCAGCCCCGGGTTGTGCTTCAGCGCCGCCTCGCCGTGCTCGGCCAGCTGCAGGGCATAGGGCAAGGTGGCGTTGGTCAGGGCCATGGTGGCGCTGCGGGCGCAGGCACCGGGCATATTGGTGACGCAATAATGCACCACACCCTCTTCTATATACATGGGATCGGAATGGGACGTGGGCCGCGAGGTCGCCACACAACCGCCCTGGTCGATGGCCACATCCACGATCACCGCGCCGCGGCGCATCCGCTGCACCAATTCGCGACTCACCAGTTTCGGCGCGGCATGGCCGGGCAGGAGCACCGCCCCCACCAACAAATCGGCCTCCAACGCCAATTCCTGCAGGGAATGGGCCTCGGAAAAGCGGGTGTTGAGGCCCGGCCCGAATAGATCGTCCAATTGGCGTAGACGGCCCAGGTTATTGTCCAGGATGGTGACCTCCGCCCCCAGGCCCAGGGCCATCTTGGCCGCCTCGGTACCCACCACGCCGCCACCGATAATCACCACCTTGCCGCGCGGCACGCCGGGCACACCGCCCAGCAGCACGCCGCGCCCGCCGTTGATCATCTGCAGACCGGCGGCCCCGGCCTGGATGGCGATGCGTCCCGCCACCTCGCTCATGGGCACCAGCAGCGGCAGGCGCCCAGCCTGATCAGTCACCGTTTCGTAGGCGATGCCCACCACCTTGCGTTCCAACAGATGGCGCGTCTGCTGCGGGTCGGGGGCGAGATGCAGATAGGTAAACAGGATCTGACCCGCGTGCAGCAGGGGAAACTCACTCGCCTGAGGCTCCTTTACCTTAATCACCATGGGGCATTCATACACCGCCTCGGGAGCGGGCACGATGGCGGCGCCCACCGCCTCATACATATCATCGTGAAAGCCGATGGCATCGCCGGCATTGTGCTCCACGCACAGCTCATGACCGGCATCGATCAATGCCTTGGCCCCCGCGGGGGTCACCCCGACGCGGTACTCGTGATCCTTGATCTCCTTCGGCACACCGATCTTCATTGCCCTGCTCCTTGCCTGCGAGGTCTGCGCGGTTTAGGTCTCGGCCTGATGTTGACGCCATACCCGGCGCAGCTTGTCAGCCAGGCTCATGGGGTCAAACGGCTTGGCGATCACCTCGATCGCGCCCAATGATTTAAAGTGCTCGATCTCCTGCGGCTGCACCTTGGCGGTCATAAAAAGGGCGGGCGTGTCTTCCAGGCCCTCGAGTTTACGCAACCGCGCCAGCGTGGTGGGCCCGTCCATGCCGGGCATCATGACATCCAGCAATAACAGATCGGGCGCGAATCCCGCCGCCGTCCTGATCGCCTCTTCGCCGCCGCTGCACACCTGCAATTCAAAACCACCTACCGATTCCAGGGCGATCCTGGCGACGGCCTGGATGTCCGGCTCGTCTTCTACGTATAGAATTTTGTTCAAGCCATTAGTCATGGATTTCTCTCTAAGCCGTCCATACGGGTCTTATACATCTATCATGCGTCCCAGTAAAAAATATTCTTCACACCAAGCGCGGCGCGCAAGCGTGGAATTCACCCCCTAAAACCGGTATCCTTAGCGCCTTTAGATCGGCACGGCGCATGTATTTGCCACAGTTAAACACTAGAAACTTGCATGACAGTTAAAAAGCTCCTGGGGTGGCTGCTGGCACTCATTCCCATTCCCGCACTGTGTCTCGATACCGCCCTGACGGGCGCGCAACTCGACCTGCGACCGCAACTGGGCCTCGGTGACGCACACCTGCACATAGCAGCGGCAGCAACGCAGGATTCTGAAATTGCGCCCGCTACCGCCCAATCCGCCGACAATGCCGAATTCCCCCATCTCGAGATCCCCGCCGAACCCGACTGGGACGGCATCACGAGTGACACTAAATTGTTCCTCTTATACCAGGTCGCAGTGGTTGGTGTGCTGTATCTAATGCCCGAGAGCGTGTCGCAGTGGGACGACGAAGACAAATCGGGTAACATCTTCGGCAAGTGGGACAACAACGTCAACAGCCTGCGCAAGGACAGCGACGACTGGGCCATTAACTTTATCGGCCACCCCTATTTCGGCGCGGTCTACTACGTGCGCGCCCGGCATCGCGGTTTCGACCGTCAAGCTTCTTTCTGGTACGGCCTGATCATGTCCACCATTTACGAATACGGCATCGAGGCCCTATTCGAGCCAGTGTCGATTCAAGACATGATCTTCACCCCCGTCGGCGGCGCCGTCATGGGAGAATATTTTATGATCGGACATGAAAATATAAAACGCGGCATCGCCGCGCGCGGTTATGCGCGTACGCGTGACAAGGTGGGCCTGTTTTTTACCGACCCGCTCGGCGCCATCAATGACAAGGTCAACCAGTGGTTTGGTACCAGTGATGAGCAAGCGGCGCGGCTGGAACTGTACCCCATGCTGAGCGCCCGCGACGACACGCTCAGCTCCCTGGAAGTGCGCGGCGTCCAGGCGTTTTATCGCTGGTAAAAAGACCGCGCCATGTCACTCTTGATACGTCTGCCGTTCATCCCCTGCTGCACATTCATCATCGCGACCCAGCTTCAAGCGGCCACCGCGCAGCCCTTTTCCATCAAGAACCTCAACCCCTTCATTCAAATCTACGGAATGCCGGTTACGGAAAACGCCGCCCTTGTCCCGGCGCGAAGCTATGCCGGCGCCGTGGCCTTGGATATGGCCAATAATTCCATCCTCACCACGGCGGGCAAAGAGTCCGTCATCCTCGACGGCGAGACCTATCGGCTCGCGTTTACCCTGCGTTACGGCCTGGATGAACGTACCGAGGTGGGGCTGGAGATACCCTTCATCGCCCACAGCAACGGCTTTATGGACAATTTCATCGAGGATTGGCACGACAGCTTTGGCCTCAGCAACGCCGAGCGGGTGAAGACCACCAGCAATACCCTGCGCTACCGCTATGCCGTCGCCAATACCGCCCTGGTGGACCTGGACAGTCCCAGCGAGGGCATCGGCGACATCCGCCTCTATAGCGCACGCCAACTGAGTAAGACGGCCGACAGTGCCCTGAGCCTGCACCTCGGGCTCAAACTGCCCACTGGCAGGGCGCGCCAACTGCACGGCAGCGGCGCCACCGATGTCTCCGTGTCCCTGGCACATATCAAGCGAGACTGGCTGACCGCCCTGGGGCTGACCAGCTTCACCAACGCCGGCATCGTGTGGCTGGGCGAAGGCGAGGTGCTGCCGGACACGCAGGAGAATGTCGCCGGTTTCGCCAGCGCCGGGCTAATCTGGGACAACAGCCGCATGATCGATCTCAAGGCCCAACTGGACATGCATACCCGCATCTACGACAGCGAGCTGGATCAACTGGGCGCACATACCGTGCAGCTCACCGTGGGCGGCTCGGTCTATCTAGGCGCGCAGACCCGTTTGGACATCGGCGTGGGTGAAAACCTGCTCACCGACACAACGCCCGATTTCCTCATCAATCTGGTGCTCAAGCATGGCTATCGCTAATCCGCACCAGGGTGGTATGATAGCCGCGATAACAACTTTCTTTGGGAGGGAAATCGATGTTGAATGAACAATTTATTACCATCATGGTGGTCGGGGTTTCGATTGTTGTCGTCGCCATGATGATCCTGCTGGTGTTTCGAATCTACAAGGTCGACCAGAACGACAAAAAGGATAGCTCCAACTCCTAAACCGGTTGCGGCCGGTTCAATGAAAAAAGGCGGGAATCCCGCCTTTTTTGCGTTCTGGTTTTGTGTGCTGGCTCCCGCGCCGCCGACTAAGCCGTGGCGGCATATTCACGCGCAATGGCGCTGAATTCCTCCAGATTGTCCGCTTCCAGGCCCAGTTCCTTCAATACCTCGGCCTCGATGCCGCGCCAAAATGCATCCTCTTGCTGCGCATCCCCGTTGGCCGGCGCACTGGCGCGGGCCAAACGATCCGCCAGTATGAGGGCCGCACCCAAGCGGCGTGCCTGGAGGGTGGGAAACAGGCTCAGGTCGTCACTGTGGTGTTGCTGGATGGCATCGCAGACCACTTCCGGCAGCTGCCAGGAGCGGGCCAGTAGATAGCTCACCACGGCATGGCTGGTATTGAAGTTGTCCTGCTCAAAGCGCTCGATATCACCCCCCAGCGCGATTACCATTTGCATGGATTCTTTAAACCGCGGCTCCTTATCCAGCAGCATAGGGATCGAGCTGTCGTGAAACAACCCCGCCATATAGGCGAGCTCGGGGGCGACGACCCGGGTGGTGCGGGCGATCATTTCACAGGTCTTGGCCACGACCAGGGTGTGATTCCACAGTTTAATCGTCGCCTCGGTAATGCCGACGATATCCTTGAGCGAGGAGGCCAATACAACACAATAGAAGTTGCGCAGCCCGAGAATGGACAGCGCCTGAACCATGGAATGCATTTCATTATCGGAGGTGCGGTAAAACGGTGAATTGACCAACTTCAATACCTTGGCCGCCAGGGCCGGATCCTGCTCGACCAAGCCGGCAATGCGCTCGAAACCGGGGTGCTCCTTCTTCATTTCGTCATTGATGGCCAGCAATACTTTCGGTTGCGGCGGCAGCTTCACCCGCTCGACCAGACCGACGAGGACGTCATACTCAGACACTTTATTTTCCACTGCCAGACTACTCCCGGAAAAGTTCAACTGTTATTAAAATTATTGTTTTCGCGTCACTGTCTGTTTATCGTCGCCGCGCGGCGATTTTAAAGCCGACCCCCCTCAGTTTTTTCCGGAGCTAACTAAGCGACTGAATTGGGACTGGTTTCTTCGGGCACTCAACCCGGCGGCCAACGCATGGGGCGTCCGCCCAAGACGTGCAGATGAATATGGAAGACGCTCTGGCCGGCGCCGGCGTTGCAGTTCATTACCGTCCGGTAACCCTCCTCGGCGATGCCATCCTTCGCCGCTACCTGCTGCGCCACGAGATAGAGCTTGCCCACCAGCTCGGCGTCGTCCGCATTCAAATCGTTAATGGTCGAGATATGACGCTTGGGCACCACCAGCACATGGGTGGGCGCCTGGGGATTGATGTCGCGAAAGGCGAGCACCTCGTCGTCCTCGTAAACCGTATCCGGGCTGATATCGCCGGCCACCATTTTGCAAAACAGACAGTCAGTCATTGCTCCCTCCTCCATTGCTCGGCCACGCTCGGGCCTGTGTCATTTCTCCTGTGAGCACAGTACTATACAAAACCAGTGAGTTCGAGAGGAGAGCGCCATGCACGTGACCCTGGTCCATGTTCACGTCAAACGCGAACATATCGATGCCTTCATCGCCGCCACCCGGCTAAACCACAAGGCCTCGACGCAGGAGAGCGGCAATCGCCGCTTTGACATTCTGCAGGCCGCCGATGAGCCAAACCGCTTCGTGCTCTACGAGGCCTACGCCTCGGACGAAGACGCCCAGGCCCACAAACACACCGCCCATTATCTCAAGTGGCGCGACAGCGTGGCCGACTGGATGGCCGAACCGCGCCAGGGGGTGCAATACCACGGACTGTTTCCCAAAGGCTGAGCCATGCTGTGTAATGATTTTTCTATTTCGCGCCTGCCGCGCATTGTCTACGGCGCGGGGAGCTTGGAGCAACTGCCGGGGCTGATCGCCCAATACGGCGAACGCGTGTTGCTGGTAACCGGCGCACGTTCGTTGCGCCAAACCCCGCGATGGCAAGCACTGATCGACGCGCTGGACCAACAGCAGATGCGCTGGGACAACGTGGTGGTCTCCGGCGAGCCCTCCCCCGAGCTGGTGGATGAAACCGTCAAACACTACGCCGGCGCCAACATCGCCACCGTCGTCGCCATCGGCGGCGGCAGCGTGGTCGACGCCGCCAAGGCCGTGGCCGGCCTGCTGCCCCATGGCAATTCGGTGCTGGATCACCTGGAGGGGGTGGGCAAGGGCATCGACTACCGCGGCCCCGCCCTGCCCTTCATTGCGGTCCCGACCACCGCCGGCACCGGCAGCGAGGCGACCAAGAATGCCGTACTCAGCCGCCAGGGTCCGGACGGTTTCAAGAAATCCTTCCGCCACGAATGCCTGGTGCCCGAATACGCCCTTATCGACCCGGAGCTGCTGGCCAGTTGTCCGCCGGCTCTGATCGCCGCTGACGGCATGGACGCCTTCACCCAGCTGCTGGAATCCTATGTCTCCACCAAGGCCAATCCCTTCATCGACGCCTTAGCCTGGAGCGGCATCCAGGCGGTAAAACAGGGCTTCCTCGACGCCTGGCGCGGCCAGGAACCCCAGGCCAGCCAGGGGCGCTGCGCCATGGCCTACGCCGCCTTGCTGTCCGGCATCGCCCTGGCCCAGGTGGGACTGGGCTCGGTGCACGGCCTGGCCTCGCCGCTGGGGGCGTTTTTCCCCATTCCTCACGGAGTGGTCTGCGGCACCCTGGTGGCGGCCGCCACCGAGGTCAACATGCGCGCCCTGCAACAACGCGAGCCCCATAGCCCGGCCTTGGCGAAATACGCCCAGGTGGGCCGGCTGCTGGCCGAGCGGCCCGAGGCCTCGGACGAACAGGCGCGCCGGGCCCTGCTCGAGGTGCTGCACGCTTGGAGTGAACAACTGCAGCTGCCGCGCCTGAGCGCCTACGGCATCACGCAACACGATTTCGACACGATTGTCGCGCATAGCCGCGGCAGCAGCATGCAAACCAACCCCCTCGTACTGACGGATGATGAGATCCGCGAAATCCTGCAGCAACGTCTTTAAAGTCCTGCCACTCGCTCTGGGCCTGGCCTGCAGCTGTGCCCAGGCCCAGCAACGCCCCCTGTGGGAGCTGGGGATCGGCGTCGCCGGCTTGCATTTGCCCTATTACCGCGGCAGCGACAGCGAGCGCGGCTACCTGCTGCCCTTTCCCTACATCATCTATCGGGGCGATTTTTTCAAGGTCGATGACGAAGGCATCCAGGGCCTGCTCTACAGCAGTGATGATCTGGTGCTGGACCTGAGCCTGGCCGGCGGCGTGCCGGTGCCCAGCGACCAGGACGGTCCGCGCCAGGGGATGCCCGAACTGGCGCCGACGGTGGAATTCGGCCCCTCCCTGGAAATCCGGCTCTGGCATGAGCCGCGCAGGAAGCACCGCAGTCTGTGGCTGCGGCTGCCGCTGCGGGCGGCCTATTCAGTGGATGGATTGGATTGGACCCATGAAGGCTGGGTCTTCGCCCCCTACCTGGAATACTACCGCAGGCCGGCCGCCGCCAGCGATCCGGAATACAGCGTTTCCGTCGGCCCCATCTTCAGCGACGATGCCTATCACGACTATTTCTACGGCGTCAAACCGGTCTATGTCACGGCGCAACGGCCGGCCCATGAAGGACGCAGCGGGTACAGCGGCAGCCGTCTCACCCTGACCGCCTCGAAGACCCTCGGCAACCTTTCCGTCGCCGCCTTCCTGCGCCTCGACACCCTCAAGGGCGCCAGCTTCAGTGACAGTCCGCTGCTGGAAAAGCATAGTTATCACGTTATCGGCTTTGCTGTCAGCTGGATCCTGGGGCGCTCCGACACGCTGGTGCATTCCCCTTGAAACATTCTGTCATACTCCTGTAACAGATCTGTTTTCTAATGCCACCACCGAAGACAGCTGAAGCCAAACCTATGTCAGTCAATATCTTTATAGTCGATGACGAAGCCGATGTGCGCGAGATGGTGAGTTTCACCCTCAAGCGCCAGGGCTTCAATGTGGTCAGCGCCGCAGACAGCCGCACGGCACTCAAGAAACTGGGCGAGATCCTGCCCGATCTGATCCTGCTTGACTGGATGCTGCCCGACATCAGCGGTGTCGACCTGGCGCGACAGCTGAAGGCCGACGAGCGCTACGAGGACATCCCCATCATCATGCTCACCGCCCGCGGCGAGGAGGACGATAAGATCCGCGGCCTGGACGCCGGCGCCGACGACTACATCACCAAGCCCTTTTCGCCGCGTGAGCTGGGCGCCCGTATCAACGCCGTACTGCGCCGCGCCTCGCCCAGCCATGGCAAGGATGTGATCAACATCAACGGCCTGTCCCTCGACCTCAAGGGCCACCGGGTACACGCCGGCAACACCGAGGTCAATCTCGGCCCCACCGAATTTAAGCTGCTGCAGTTCCTTATGGGACATCCCGACCGGGTTTTCAGCCGCACCCAGCTGCTGGACCGCATCTGGGGCAGCAATGTCTATATTGAGGAACGCACCGTCGACGTCCACATCCGCCGGCTGCGAAAAGCACTTGAACCGGTGGCGTATGACCGTATGATACAGACAATACGAGGAGCGGGTTACCGGCTGACAGCTGAGGAGTGAGGGTTATTGTCTCCATTGAGTAAGGAAATCTGGCGCCTGACCGGCCTGCTGGGCCTGGCGATGGTGATTGGTTTTGTCATCGAACAGCTGCTGGCCTGCCTGCTGATCGCCCTCGCCGTCTATCTGGGTTGGCACCTGCACAATATCAACCGGTTGGCGCGCTGGCTCAACAAACCGGGCAAATTCCATCCGCCGGCAGGTCAAGGCATCTGGGCCGAGATCTTCGACCGCATCTACCACCTGCAACAGAAGAACCGCGACCGCAAGAAGAAACTGGCCAAGTACATCGCCCGCTTCAAGGAGTCCACCGCGGCCATGCCCGACGCCACCGTGGTGCTCAATCGCTACGACCAGATTGAATGGGTCAACAAGGCCGCGCAGGAGAGTCTCGGCCTGCAACCGGCCAAGGACATCGGCCAGCATCTCAGCAATCTGATCCGGCATCCCAGTTTCATCCGCTATCTCAACCGCAAGGATTATGAGACTCCACTCGAAATACCCGCGCCGGTAGATGAACAACAACAGCTGAGTGTGCGCATCATCCCTTATGGCCAGAACCAGCGCCTGCTGATCGCCCGCGACATCACCCGCATCAAACGCCTGGAACAGATGCGGCGCGACTTCATCTCCAATATCTCCCACGAATTGCGCACCCCGCTGACCGTCATCCACGGCTATCTGGAAAGCATGCAGGATGAAGCCGACGGGCCGCTGGCCGAATGGCATGACACCCTGGAGATGATGATGCGCCAATCGGGCCGCATGCAGAACATCGTCAACGATCTGTTGATGCTGTCGCGGCTAGAAAACGAGGAACTCAAACCGGCCGCGCGCGAAGAGGTACCGGTGCCCAGCCAACTCTATGCCATCAAAGAGGAAGCGCTCGTCCTGAGCGCCGAAAAAGAACATCGCATCACCCTGGAGTGCGACAACGAGCTGGGGCTTTACGGCGTACAGAACGAACTCTACAGCGTCTTTTCCAACCTGGTCTTCAACGCCGTGCGCTACACCCCCAAGGGCGGCAACATCACCATCCGCTGGTATCACGATGAAGCCGGCGCCCATCTGGAGGTGACGGACACCGGCATCGGCATTCCGCCGCAACACCTGCCGCGGCTGACCGAGCGCTTTTTCCGCGTCGACGTCGGCCGCTCGCGCGACATCGGCGGCACCGGCCTGGGCCTGGCCATCGTCAAGCATGTGCTGGAGCGCCACCAGGCCAAGCTCAGAATCAAGAGCCAGGTCAACCGCGGCAGCACCTTCATCTGCGATTTTCCCGCCGAAAGCATGGTCATTTACCCGCAACAATCCGTCATAAAAATGTAATATTAAGGCCGCATACTTGCGCCAGCTCGTCACTTTAGACGATGTTTTCCCCAACGACTGCAGGAGCAATATTCGATGAAACTTCGTAACACTCTGATCGCCGTGGCCGGCGGCCTGGCGCTGGCATCCGGCGCGGCGCTGGCGGACAGCAAGGTCGACCCCAAGCTGCCTGAATACAGCAAGGCCAGCGGCATTTCCGGCAACCTGTCGAGCGTCGGTTCCGACACCCTCGCTAACCTGATGACCCTGTGGGCCGAGGAATTCAAGCGCGAATATCCCAATGTGAATATTCAGATCCAAGCGGCAGGCTCCTCCACCGCGCCGCCGGCCCTGACCGAGGGCACCTCCAACCTGGGGCCCATGAGCCGCAAAATGAAAGATAAGGAAATCGAGTCCTTCGAAAAGCGCTACGGCTACAAGCCCACCGCCGTGCCGGTCGCCATCGACGCCCTGGCGGTCTACGTGCACAAGGACAACCCCATCAAGGGCATGAGCATCCCGGAAGTGGATGCCATATTCTCCGTCACGCGCAAGTGCAAACATGACACTGACATCACCAAGTGGGGCGACCTGGGCCTGAGCGGCAGCTGGGCCAATCAGGATATCCAGCTCTACGGCCGCAACTCGGTCTCCGGTACTTATGGCTATTTCAAGAAAAAGGCCTTGTGCAAAGGCGACGCCAAGAACACCGTCAACGAGCAGCCCGGGTCCGCCTCGGTGGTGCAGTCGGTCTCGGCCTCCATCAACGGCATCGGTTATTCTGGTATCGGCTATAAGACCTCCGGCGTCAAAGCCGTACCGCTGGCGAAAAAGCCGGGTGACCCCTTCGTCGCGGCCACGCCCGACAACGCCATTGCCGGCGACTACCCGCTGTCACGTTTTCTGTATGTCTACGTCAACAAGCACCCCAACAAGCCCCTGGCGCCGTTGGAGCGTGAGTTCTTTAAGATGGTGTTGTCCAGGGCCGGGCAGGAAGTCGTCGTCAAAGACGGCTATATCCCGCTGCCGGCCAAGGTGGTGGATCGGGTGCTGGAGAGCCTGGAATAACACGCCGCCCGCTGCTTTTCATAAGGCCCCGCTCGGCGGGGCTTTTTTTGTCTGAATCACCGCTCAAATATTTCAGTCGGTCACACGAGCGTAACATTGGCTCCGTAAAATGCTCTCGAATTGAGTAATCGCGATTAGGTTTTTTAGTTCATTCATTCACTCAAATCGAGAGGTTAAAATTATGTTTAAGCATTCTCTGGCAAGCAGCCTGATCCTGGCCGGCGGCATGATCGGCACCGCCCAGGCCGACTCCAGCCGCGACTATATCAGCATCGTGGGCTCATCCACCGTCTACCCCTTCGCCACCGTGGTTGCCGAACAGTTTGGCAAAACCAGCAAGTACAAGACCCCCAAGATCGAATCCACCGGGTCCGGCGGCGGCCTGAAGCTGTTCTGCGCCGGTGTCGGCGTGGAACACCCGGACATTACCAATGCCTCACGCCGCATCAAGTCATCCGAAGTAAAAATGTGTGAAAAGAACGGCGTCAAGGAAATCATCGAGGTCAAGATCGGCTATGACGGCATCGCCATCGCCAACTCCAAAGCGGCGCCCCAGCTGGACCTGCAGCTGAAGGACATTTTCCTGGCCCTGGCCAAGGACGTGCCCAACCCCAACGGCAAGCAAGAGCTGGTCCCCAACCCCTATAAGACCTGGAAACAGGTCAATGCCAGCCTGCCCGATATCGAAATCGAAGTATTGGGTCCGCCCCCCACCTCCGGTACCCGCGACGCCTTTGCCGAGCTTGCTCTGGAAGGCGGCTGCAAAACATTCGACTGGATCAAGGCCATCAAGAAAGAGGACAAGAGCCGTTACAAGAGCATCTGTCACACCGTGCGTGAAGACGGCGCCTATGTGGAAGCCGGCGAGAATGACAACCTGATCGTACAGAAACTGGAAAGCAACGCCGACGCCCTGGGCGTGTTCGGTTACAGTTTCCTGGATCAGAATCGTGACAAAGTGCAGGGCTCCGCCATCGATGGCGTGCGACCGAAATTCGACAGCATCGCCGACGGCAGCTACCCCGTTTCACGTCCGCTCTACTTCTACGCCAAAAAGGCCCATGTCGGCGTGATTCCGGGCATGAAGGAATACCTGGCCGAATTCACCAGCAACAAGGCCTGGGGCGAAGAGGGCTACCTGGCCGACCGCGGCCTGGTGCCCATGCCCAAAGCCGAGCGCAATACGTTCGCCCAAGATGCCAAGCAGCTCGATACCCTCAAGATGTAACCAGGCAAATGCATAAGGGGCGGCGACCCTGGCGTCGCCGCCCATTATATTTTTAGGTAACGCCTATGTCCGTGCAAACCCTGCTGCTGCTATTACTCATACTGAGTTCGGCCGCCTACTATGTTGGCCGGCGCCGCGCCTTCAGTGTGAGCGACGGCAAGATCAGCCAGCTTCATTCCCTGCCGAGTTATTACGGCCTGTATACCGCCCTCTGGTGCGGCATCCCGGCACTGCTGCTGCTGAGTGTCTGGTTTGCCTTTGAAACGACCATCATCACCCACCTGGTGGTGGCCCGTTTGCCCGCCGACCTGCAACAGCTGGACCCGGCGCGCCTCAACCTGATCGTCAATGACATCAAGAACACCGTCAACGGCAATATCGTTTCCTCTGACGCCGATCCCGCCATCCTGGCAGCGGCTGAACATTACCGTCGTCTACAGTCCATCAGCCACGGCCTGATCGCCCTACTGGCGCTGTCACTCGCGCTGGGCCTGGCCGCGCTCAAGCTGCGCGCCATCCACATCAAGCATCAGGCGCGCAATGCGGTGGAATCCATCATCAAAGTTTTCCTCATCGTCTGCTCCAGCATCGCCGTTCTCACCACCGTCGGCATCGTGTTGTCGGTACTGTTCGAATCGCTGCGTTTTTTTCAGACCGTGCCGCTCACCGAATTCATGTTCGGGCTGGAGTGGAGCCCTCAGACCGCCATCCGCGCCGACCAGGTCGGTTCCAGCGGTGCCTTCGGCGCGGTCCCGCTGTTCGCCGGTACGCTGCTCATCTCGTTCATCGCTATGCTGGTGGCCGTGCCCATCGGTCTGATGTCGGCCATTTATTTGTCTGAATACGCCGGCCCCAAGCTCCGCGCCTCGGCCAAACCGCTGCTGGAAATCCTGGCCGGCGTGCCCACCGTGGTGTACGGCTTTTTCGCCGCCCTCACCGTCGCCCCGTTCATCCGCGATAGCGGCGGCCTGATCGGGCTGGATGTGGCCTCTGAGAGCGCCCTGGCGGCCGGACTGGTGATGGGCATTATGATCATCCCCTTCGTCTCTTCCCTGTCGGATGATGTCATTAACGCCGTGCCCCAATCACTGCGCGACGGCGCCTACAGCCTGGGGGCGACGCAATCCGAAACAGTGCGTAAGGTGATCTTTCCCGCCGCCCTGCCCGGCATCGTGGGCGGCGTGCTGTTGGCCGTGTCCCGCGCCATCGGCGAGACCATGATTGTGGTCATGGCCGCCGGCCTGGCGGCCAACCTGACCGTCAACCCGCTGGAGGCGGTCACCACTGTGACGGTGCAGATCGTCACCCTGCTCACCGGCGATCAGGAATTCGACAGCGCCAAGACCCTGGCCGCCTTCGCCCTGGGGCTGATGCTGTTCCTCACCACCCTGGTGTTGAATGTGATCGCCCTGCACATCGTGCGCAAGTACCGGGAGCAATATGAGTAATCCAAGCCCCTCCGCCGACTCGCCGACGCCGCCGCGCTGCATCGACGTGGTGCACAAGCACCTGGGCAAGCGCTACCGCGCGGAACGCCGCTTTCGCCGCCTGGGCATCAGCGCCATTGTCATCGGTATGTGTTTTCTGGTCATCCTGTTCACCAGCATCGTCAGCAGGGGCTATACCGCCTTTGTGCAGACTTATGTCGAGTTGGATGTCCACTTCGATCCGGACTATATCGCCGCCCCCGGCACGACTGATTATGCGACCCTGTCGGCGGCCGACTACGGCGGCCTGGTCAAGGCCACCCTGCGCGACATGTTCCCGGCCGTCACGGGGCGCCAGGACAAGCGCAATCTGTATAGCCTGGTCAGTGCCGGCGCCGGCTATCAGTTGCGCGAAATGATATTGGCCAATCCCGATCTGATCGGCACGACCCAGTCCCTGTGGGTTCCGGCCGACTCCGAGATGGATATGCTGATCAAGGGTCACGTCGACCGCGACCTGCCCGAGAGCGAGCGGCGTCTGACAGACACGCAGCTCGCCTGGATCGATCAACTGCAACAGCAACAGCGTATCGAACTGCGCTTCAACACCACCTTCTTCAGCGCCGGCGATTCACGTGACCCGGAACTGGCCGGCATTTGGGGCGCCGCCATGGGTTCCATCCTGACCCTCATCGTCACCCTGGCCCTGTCCTTTCCCATCGGCGTGGCGGCGGCCATCTACCTGGAGGAGTTTGCACCGCGCAATCGCCTCACCGACCTCATCGAGGTCAACATCAACAACCTGGCGGCGGTGCCCTCCATCGTCTTCGGCCTGCTCGGGCTGGCGGTATTCATCAACTTCTTCGGCCTGCCGCGCTCGGCACCGTTGGTGGGCGGCCTGGTGCTGACCCTGATGACCCTGCCCACCATCATCATCGCCAGCCGTGCGGCGCTGAAATCGGTGCCGCCGTCCATCCGCGAGGCGGCCCTGGGCATCGGCGCCTCGCCCATGCAGACGGTCTGGTTCCACGTGCTGCCGCTGGCCCTGCCGGGCATGCTCACCGGCACCATCATCGGCATGGCCCAGGCCCTGGGCGAAACGGCGCCGCTGCTGATGATCGGCATGGTGGCCTTCATCGTCGATATCCCCAGCGGCGTCTTCGACCCGGCCACAGCGCTGCCGGTGCAGATCTACCTGTGGGCCGACAGCCCGGAGCGCGGCTTCGTCGAGCGCACCGCCGCCGCCATCATGGTGCTGCTCGGTTTTCTGATCACCATGAACGCCCTGGCGGTGATCCTGCGCAAACGTTTCGAACGGCGCTGGTAATCGCCGACAACGCCAAGGAGGCGCTATGCAAACGGTAATCAATGAAGAGGTAACAATGACTGAGGCATTCCACGGCAAGATGTCCCCCGCGCGACCGAAACCCGCCCGGAAAAAGGTCGAGCGGGAAGCGCGCGGCACCGTCGGCACCACCACGGTGGACAATCCCCGCATCACCTGTCGCAACGTCAACGTCTACTACGGTGACAAACACGCCATCAATGATGTCAGCCTGGACATAGCGCACAACGAGATCCTGGCCATGATCGGCCCGTCGGGTTGTGGCAAGTCGACCTTTCTGCGCTGCCTCAACCGCATGAACGACACCGTCCCCGGCGCCCGTGTGAGCGGCGATATCCAACTCGACGGCATGAACATCTATGACAAAGGGGTCGATGTGGTCCCCATCCGCGCCCAGATCGGCATGGTGTTTCAGAAGCCCAACCCCTTCCCCAAATCCATCTGGGAAAACATCGCCTTCGGCCCCAGAATCCACGGCGTCTCCAACAACAAGGAAGAACTGCACCAGATCGTTGAGACCAGCCTGAAAAAGACCGGGCTTTGGGACGAAGTCAAAGATCGCCTGGACCAACCCGGGACCGGCCTTTCCGGCGGTCAACAGCAGCGCCTCTGCATCGCCCGCACCATCGCCGTCAACCCAGAGGTGATTCTGATGGACGAGCCCTGCTCCGCCCTGGACCCCATCGCCACGGCCAAGATCGAAGAGCTGATGGACGAACTGCGCCATCAATACACCATCTGCATCGTCACCCACTCCATGCAACAGGCGGCGCGCGTGTCACAACGGGTGGCGTATTTTCATCTCGGCGACCTGATCGAGGTCAGCGACACTGAAACCCTGTTCACCAATCCGCGCCACCAATTGACGGAAGACTACATTACCGGCCGCTTCGGTTAATCAGCGCAGCCGCACAGCAAAGGAACGAGTCATGTCATATCTGCTTGAGGGTCATACGGTAAAACGTTACGACGGCAATCTGAATCAGCTGCATATGCAAATCATCCAGATGGCGGGGCTGGCGCTGGACCAAACCCGGCTGGCGCTCAGGGCCCTCAAGGATGAAGACCTGGGTGCCGCCCGTCGCGTCAACGAGCGCGAAAAAGAGATGGACAACGACGAACTCAAGATTGATGAAATGATCGTCAATCTGATCGCCACCCGTTCGCCCGTGGCGCTGGACCTGCGCGTCATCATGGCCTTTTCCAAATCCGTCATCGACCTGGAACGCATCGGCGATCTCGCCTCGCGGATCGCCGCGATTTCACTCAACATCTATGACAACGAAAACAACGATCCCAGCAGCCAACTGATGCGCGATGTCTTCGTCATGGGCAGGCGTGCCACCGAGCTGCTGGAAAACGCCGTCGAGGTGCTCGACAGCCTCGACCAGACCAAGGCGCAGCAACTGCTGTGCGAACGCGACGAATTGGACGAGGACTTTCGCTCGGCGCTGCGCCGTCTGACCACCTTTGTGATGGAGGATTCACGCAACGTGGGACACGCCATCAATATCGTGCTGATACTCAAATCCTTCGAGCGCATCGGCGAACACAGCCGCAACCTGGTGGAACAGGCCCTCTACATCACCAATGGCACCGATGTCAGACACCAGGACATCTCGGCGCTGTGCGCCACCGATAATGAGTAAGCAACCACGACCCGACTCGTATACCCCTAAAGGATAAACCGAGGCTACGGACCGCAGGTTTGTCATCTTCAAGCCCCACCACAGGGGCTTTTTCTATTTCATTCAATTGCCCTGCATACTACTCTTGTGACAAGGTAGAAAAAATTCGCCTGGCAAGGGAGCAAACAGAATGAATTTCGAAAAGGTTGTGTTCGGTTTTTTTATCGTGCTGGCCCTGACGCTGAACTTCGGCTTTTTCATCGGGGATATCGATAATCCCGACCACCACAACGTCTACGAGCTGTTCGCCGCTTTAGTGATCAGCCTCATCGCCACCGTGCTCAAATTCGGCGAGCGCACCCAGATCGGCGCGGTGCTGCTGGCCACCAGCCTGGTGGCCGACCTGCAGCTCATCGCCGCCGCCATCGTCTGGGGCGGCGCGCTCTACGTTACCGAGGTCGGTCTTACGCCCCATGTCATGAGCTCCATCGTCTCGCTGTCCGGCGGCGCCCTGCTGGCCAATGTCACCTCGGTGGTGCTGCTGATTATCGAAACCGTCACCATGCGGCGCTGATGTTGAGGCTCAGATGCTGATCAGACCGCGACACTCCAATTACAAGGTGGTCTCGTTAGTGCTGCGGCGCATGCGCGCGCCGTTGATCGTCTTGATCAGCGCCTATGCCGTCTCGGTGCTCGGCTTTGTGTTGATCCCCGGCGTGGATGACCGGGGCGATCCCTGGCACATGAGTTTCTTCCACGCCTTTTATTTCGTCAGCTATATGGCCACCACCATCGGCTTCGGTGAAATCCCCTACCCCTTCACCAATGCCCAGCGCATGTGGACCACCTTCAGCGTCTATCTCACCGTCATCGCCTGGCTATACGCCATCGGCAAGATCCTGGCCCTGGCCCAGGACCCGGCGCTGCAGCGCGCCATCACCGAGAACCGTTTTGTGCGTAATGTGCGCCAGATCCGCGATCCGTTCTACCTGATCTGCGGCTATGGCGACACCGGCACCCTGATCACCAAGGCGCTGACCCAGCGCGGCCTGCGCGCCGTGGTCATCGACATCAAACAGGACCGCATCAACGAACTGTTGCTGACCGAGCTGGATGTCTACGTGCCCGGCCTGTGCGCCGATGCCGGCGATCCCAACACCTTGCGCAACGCCGGGCTTAAATCGCCCTTTTGCGTCGGCATCCTGGCCCTGACCAACGGCGACCACACCAATCTGGAAATCGCCATCAGCGGCAAGCTGCTCAACTCCTCACTGCGCGTGATCTGCCGCGCCGAAACCGAGGCCACCCAGGCCAATATGGCCTCTTTCGGCACCGACTATGTCATCAATCCCTTCGAGGCCTTCGCCGAGGAGATGGCCACGGCCCTGCATTCGCCCGAACTGCACAGGGTGTTCGACTGGCTGACCCAGTTGCCGCGCACGCCGCTGACGCGCCACACGCCGCCCCCGGCGGGCCATTGGATCCTGTGCGGCTACGGCCGCTTCGGCCGCTCCATGGACAAACATTTGAAACGTCAGGGCGTATCCACCACCATCGTCGAGGCCGACCCCGTCAGCACCCAATGCGAGGGCGCCTGCATCGTCGGCAAGGGCACCGAGGCCGTCACCCTGCTGGCGGCGGATGTGAAACACGCCGCCGGCATCGTCGCCGGCACCAATGATGACGCCGACAATCTCTCCATCCTCATGACCGCCAAGGAACTGAACCCGGAACTGTATACCGTGGCGCGGCAGAACAAACGCGGCAACGACCTCGTCTTCGCCGCCATCAAGAGCAACCACGTCATGCAATACAGCGAGGTGGTCACCCTCAAGGTGCTGGCGCTGGTCACCACACCGCTGCTGTACGAATTTTTGCGCCTACTCAAACAACAGGGCAACGATCTGGCGCGTGAGGTCATACCGCGGATCGAGCAGGTCTGCGATCAGATCGTGCCGGATATCTGGACCCTGCACATCAATTACAAGTCGGCCCTGGCGGTGACCCATGCCATCGAGAACGGCCGTAGCGTTCAACTGGGCCATCTCACCAGCGACCCGCGCGCGCGCGAGCGCCAACTGCGTTGTTTGCCGCTGTTGATCCGACGCGGCGAGGAATCGATCCTGCTGCCCGAGGTCAATGAGCCGTTGCAAAGCGGCGATCAGATCCTGCTGTGCGGCCGCTACGGCATCAGCGAACTTATGCGCTGGACGCTGCAGAACCACAACACCCTGCGCTATATCGAATCCGGCGAGACCCGTCCCGACGGTTATATTTGGCGCTGGTTTGCGCGGCAACGCTCCTAATGCGCTATCGGGCGTCGCATCGCTGGGATCTCAGCCCGCGCGAGGCGGTCGAATTGCAGCGCGAATTGGCGGCACAGGTGATCCGCACGGATGACTTCGGCACGGTCAGGCGTGTGGCGGGGGTGGATGTGGGCTTTGAGGATGGCGGCCGCGTTACCCGCGCCGCGGCGGCGGTGCTCAGCTATCCCCAATTGCAGCCCTTGGAACAGGCCGTTGCCCGGCGGCCGACCGAGTTCCCCTACATCCCCGGCCTGCTGTCGTTTCGCGAGATCCCGGCCGTGCTGGACGCCTTGAATCAACTCAAGCAGACACCCGATCTGCTGCTCTGCGATGGCCAGGGCCTGGCCCACCCGCGCCGTCTGGGCATTGCCTCCCACCTGGGTGTGATCACCCACCTGCCCAGCATCGGGGTGGGCAAGACGCGGCTGACCGGCCGCCATGGAACGGTCCCGCAACAGAAAGGAGGGTGGACGCCGTTAACCGATGGCGACCAAATCATCGGCGCGGTATTACGCACCCGGGAAGGCGTCAAACCGCTTTATATTTCCCTCGGCCATCGTATCGGCCTGGAAAGCGCCATCGACTTCGTGATGGGCTGTGTGACGCGCTACAAGCTACCCGAGACCACGCGCCAGGCCCACCGGCTGGCCTCAGGTCCACCAGTTTGAGGACCCCCGGCGTCGCAGCCGCGGTACCACCAGCCCCAGGATGATCCCCACCACCAGCACCCCGGCGCCGGCCATGAACCATTTCTGCACACTACTATTACGCAGCCTCGTGTTGTCGCTGGCCAGGCGCGTATTCTCGGCCCGCAGCTGAGCCAGGGCCACGCGAAGGCGTTGGTTTTCACTTTCCAATTCCATAGGACGGGCGGCGACATCCTTGAGCGTTTCGTTCTCGGCCAATACGGCTTCGTGCTTGCCCTTGAGCGCCTGCAACTCCTGCGTCAGGGCGCTGCGGCGCTGTTTCAAATCTTGATTGGCGGCCGCTAGGGTCCTGTTCTCCGCCGCCAGGCGTTCGGCCTTGCTTTGCGCCTCATCCAGCAATAACTCCGCGGTCGGGGTGTCGGTGAGGTACCAGCTTCTCACCCAGCCTTCGGTGCCGTCCGCAGTGCGGACACGCGCGAACTCGCTGTCCTCGCTCTCCTCCAGCAGTTCCAAACGCGTGCCCGAAGGCAATGATTCCAGGATCCGGAACTGGTCCCCTTGACCGCTGCGGAGCGTGATGATGAGATGATCGCTGACGTAGCGGGTGTTATCGGCGGCAAGCACCCCCAAGGATGCGCACAAGGCCAGGGCCGCCACAATTTTTCTATTTGCGTACACCGGTTTCATGGCCTCCAAAAACCGACTCGGTTACAGCGCCTAAGGCGCCCATTCGGCTTGAATATGCAGTTGTAAAAAACTCATTATAGCCACATAGCCACACCTTGTATAAAATCGCCACGACCCGCGAGACATAAAGACGGCAATGTGCTTTCTCTTGAACAATCATATAATTACAATAATTTCCTCTCTTTAAATACGGTTGTAATAAATTTGTCATAAATGCAAAGTATGATGCGCAGCACATCCAAGGACAGCGAATTCCATGGCTACAGCCCTTCCACCCGTTGACTCCCCCGCCAGTCAACGCCACCGCAAAATGCGCCGGGTCAAAGACCTGCTGGCGAAATACATGATCGGTGTCGGCGGACTGGGGGTCATCGCGGCGGTGGCCTTGATCTTCTTTTATCTGGTGTATGTGGTGTTTCCCCTGTTCCTGTCGGGCAGCCTTGAAGTGGAAGCACGCTACCCCAGCCCGGCCGCGGCGGACAGCGAAACTATGCTGCTGGCCATGGAGGAACAGGCCGAAATCGCCGTCCGCTTCGATGACCGTGGCCGGGCGACCTTTTTCAGCACCGCAGATGGGCGGATTATCGACGGCGTCGCCGCGGCGCTGCCGCCGGGAGCGGTGATCACCAGCTTCAGCGCCGCCGATCCGGCCTCACGCATCGTCGCCTACGGCCTGGACGACGGTAGCGCGGTGGTGTTGCGCCACAATTATAAGGTGAGCTATCCCAATAATATCCGCACCATCACCCCCTTCATCGACTATCCCCTGGGCCAGGAACCCATCGTGGTGGATGAACAGGCACGCCCCCTGAGCCAACTGGCCATTCAGAACGCCGAGGATCAGGCCATGATCAGCGCCGTTACCGCCGACGGCGAGCTATTGCTCACCGATATCCAGAAAGAGGTCTCGTTTCTCAGCGACGCGGTGGAGATCGAGGTGGAGACCACCTCCATCACATCCGCGGCGGCGAAGTTCCGTTTTATGCTGCTGGATAAAATGATGGATGTGCTGTATCTGGCCACGCCCCGCGGCGAGGTCACGGCCTATGATGTCAACGATCCCGGCGCAGCGGAAGCGCTGGAGACGGTGAACCTGCTACAACGCCCGGCCGAATTGACCAGCTTTGAATTTCTGACCGGCGATATCTCCATTCTGGCGGGTGATAGCCAGGGCAATGTCAGCCAGTGGTTTCCGGTCAAGAACGCGGACGGCATGCCACGACTGACCCATATCCGCGATTTCAAACTGGCGACGGCGGCCATAACCAGTCTCGCCACCGAGCACGCGCGCAAGGGCTTTCTGGCAGTGGACCGCGCTGGACGCCTCGGCATTTTCCACAGCACCGCCGATCAAACCATTCTCACCGAACAGTTGAGCGACGTCGCGGCTCAACAGGTGACCATCGGACCGCGCGCCAACGCCGCCATCGTCGAGAACGCCGAGGATCAACTCATCTTCGTGCGCCTGCACAACGAGCATCCCGAGGTGTCCTGGTCGTCGCTATGGGGCAAGGTCTGGTACGAAAGTTACGACGAACCGGCCTATGTCTGGCAATCCTCCTCGGCGAGCAGCGATTTCGAGCCCAAACTCAGCCTGGTGCCGATCTCATTCGGCACCATCAAGGCGGCCTTCTATGCCATGCTGTTCGCCATCCCGCTGGCCATCTTCGGCGCCATCTATACCGCCTATTTCATGACACCGAAAATGCGTTCCATGGTCAAGCCCACCATCGAGATCATGGAGGCCCTGCCCACTGTCATCCTCGGCTTTCTCGCCGGTCTGTGGCTGGCACCGCTGATGGAAGAATACCTGCCGGCCATGCTGGCCCTGCTGTTGCTCCTGCCCCTGGCGGTGGTCGGCGCAAGTTATGCCTGGCACAAGCTCCCTCCCCGCATCCATAACCGGGTTTCGGACGGCTGGCTGGCGGCGCTGTTGATACCACTGATCCTGTTGGTCTCCTGGCTGTGCTTTGCCATCAATCATCCGCTCGAGGCGTGGTTGTTCGGCGGCGACACGCAACTCTGGCTGGACCGGGAACTGGGCGTCAGCTTCGACCAGCGCAACTCGCTGGTGGTGGGCATCGCCATGGGCTTCGCCGTCATCCCGACCATTTTCTCCATCACCGAGGACGCCATTTTCGGCGTGCCCCGGCACCTGACCAACGGCTCCCTGGCCCTGGGCGCCACCCCCTGGCAGACCTTGACCCGGGTTGTTATCCTCACCGCCAGTCCCGGCATCTTCTCGGCCGTGATGATCGGTTTCGGCCGCGCCGTTGGCGAGACCATGATCGTGCTCATGGCCACCGGCAACACCCCGGTGATGGATTTCAGCATCTTCCAGGGCATGCGCACCCTGTCGGCCAATATTGCGGTGGAAATGCCGGAATCGGAAGTGGACAGCACCCATTACCGCGTCTTGTTCCTGGCCGCCCTGGTGCTGTTCATGTTCACCTTTTTCTTTAACACCATCGCTGAGGTTGTGCGTCAGCGGCTGCGTAAAAAGTATAGTTCTCTCTAATGCGTAAATGGATCAATAGCGGTTCCCCCTGGGTCTGGTTGACGGCGGCCTCCGTCAGTATCAGCATCATCATGGTCGTAGGTCTGCTGTTGCTGATTGCGGCGCGCGGCCTGGGGCACTTCTGGCCCGCCGATGTGGAGAGCTTCACCTATCAAAACGATAACGGCCAAATCGTGCAGGTGGCGGGCGAGATCCGCGATTCGGAAGAGGTGCCCGCCGCGCGTATTACCGACAGCGGTATCGAGTTGGACAGCGACGCAGAATGGATCACCCGGTATCTGATCAAGACCGGCAACCGCGATCTCTACGGCATCGACTTCCGCTGGCTGATCGCGCCGCGGATCCAGCAATGGAGCCAGGCCGACGATATGATGGTGATCGAGCGGCGCGAATGGGGCAATTTCTACGGCTTTCTGAAACAGGTGAAACGCGATGGCGAGGTGATCGCCGAGGGCCCGGGCAGCTGGGATACCCTGCAGCAACAAATCGAACACACCGGCGAAACCTTCGCCGCCATCCGCGACATCGAAAAGGGCGACATCGGCGCCATCAATTACGCCATGGAACAGTTGCGCCTGGAACGACGCGGCCTGGAACTGGAGGGTGAGGACAGCCCTGAGGCACTGGCCCGCCTGGAACGGGAAAAAGAGAAACTGCAAGCGGAATACGAGCACCTGCAGGACGATCTGCAGGCGCTCTATCGCGAGCTGAACCGTGCCTCGCTCACCGCCGCGACCGTCGACGGCAGGACGGTGGAAATCCCCATCGCCAAGACCGTGCAGGCCTATCGCCCCAACAGCATGTCGGTGCTGGACAAGGTCGGCTTCTACATCGGCAAGTTGTGGGAGTTCGTCAGTGAAGAACCGCGTGAGGCCAACACCGAAGGCGGCATCTTTCCCGCCATCTTCGGCACGGTGATGATGGTGATGATCATGTCCGTGCTGGTCACGCCCTTCGGCGTCATCGCCGCCATCTATCTGCGCGAATACGCGAAGCAAGGTCCGATCATCCGCATGGTGCGCATCGCGGTGAACAACCTGGCCGGGGTGCCCTCCATCGTCTACGGTGTGTTCGGCTTAGGCTTCTTCGTATATTTTCTGGGCGGCAATATCGACCAGTTATTTTTCGCCGAAGCGGCGCCTGCGCCCACCTTCGGCACCCCCGGCCTGCTGTGGGCCTCCATCACCCTGGCCCTGCTCACCGTGCCGGTGGTGATCGTGGCCACCGAAGAGGGCCTGTCGCGTATTCCAAAGTCCATCCGCGAAGGCAGTTTGGCCCTCGGGGCCACCAAGGCTGAGACCCTATGGCGCACCATCATCCCCATGACCAGCCCGGCCATCATGACCGGCCTGATCCTGGCGGTGGCGCGCGCCGCCGGCGAGGTGGCGCCGCTGATGCTGGTGGGGGTGGTGAAACTGGCGCCCACCCTGCCCCTGGACGGCAACTTTCCCTTCCTGCATCTGGACCGCAAGTTCATGCACCTGGGCTTTCACATCTACGACGTCGGGTTTCAAAGCCCCAACGTGGAGGCGGCGCGGCCGCTGGTCTACGCCACCGCCCTGTTGCTGGTGCTGGTGATCATCGTACTCAACCTGGCCGCCATTGCCATCCGCAATCGCCTGCGGGAAAAATACAAGTCACTGGAACAGTAATGCACAAGCAAGCAATCAAGAGACGATGCCCATGAGTGATTCAAGCGCCCCCACCACCCATGGCGTCAATTTGGACGCCATCAAGTCGAAGCAAAGGTCCGCTTCCCCGGCGACCGCCGAAACGGCGCTCACGGTCAAGGACCTGAGGCTCTTCTACGGCGACAAAATGGCGCTCAAGGACGTCAACATGACCATCCCGAAGGAGCGCGTCACCGCCTTCATCGGTCCCAGCGGCTGCGGCAAATCCACGCTGTTGCGCTGCTTCAACCGTATGAACGATCTGGTGGACGGCGTGCGGATCGAGGGCCAGATCATCTTGCATGACCAAGACATCTACCATCGCGACGTCGACGCCGCCGCGCTGCGGCGCCAGGTGGGCATGGTGTTTCAGAAACCCAACCCCTTTCCCAAGTCGATTTATGAGAATGTCGCCTACGGTCTGCGGCTGATGGGGGTCAAGCATCGTCGCACCCTGGACGAGGTGGTAGAGCGCTCGCTGCGCGGCGCGGCGCTGTGGGATGAGGTCAAGGACCGCCTGCACGACAGCGCCTTCGGTCTGTCCGGCGGCCAGCAACAGCGTCTGGTCATCGCCCGCGCCATCGCCATCGAGCCGGAAGTCCTACTGCTGGACGAGCCGGCTTCGGCGCTGGACCCGATCTCGACACTCAAGATCGAGGAGTTGATTTACGAATTGAAATCCGAGTTCACTATCGTCATCGTCACCCACAATATGCAGCAGGCGGCGCGTGTTTCCGACTATACTGCCTTCATGTATATGGGCGAATTGATCGAATTGGCGGATACCGACACGCTGTTCACCAATCCCAAAAAGAAACAGACTGAAGATTACATTACCGGTCGCTACGGCTAGAACCGGCAGCATACGCAACGGAGCCAGACATGGACAACAGCAATTTGCCTCATCATATTTCGCAACAGTTCGACGCCGAGCTGGAACGGTTGCGCAGCCAGGTGTTTGCCATGGGCGGCCTGGTCGAGGAACAGGTCAAGAAGGCGATTACAGCACTCACCGAGGGCGATACCGCCCTGGCCGATGAAGTCACCACAGGCGATATCCAGGTCAATGCCATGGAAGTGGACATCGATGAAGAGTGCACCCATATCATCGCCCGCCGTCAGCCCACGGCCAGCGACCTGCGCCTGGTCATCGCCGTCATTAAGACCATCACCGACCTGGAGCGCATGGGCGACCAGGCCGAAAAGGTCGCGCGCATCGGACGCGAACTGGCAGAGATGGAGCGGCCGCGCAACGGCTACATCGAGATCCAATCCCTAGGCACCCATGTCCAGAACATGCTGCGCGGCGCACTGGATGCCTTTGTCCGTATGGACGCCGAGGCCGCGGTCAAGATCGCCAAAATGGACCTGCAGGCCGACCACGAATACGAGGCCATTATCCGCCAGAACATGACCTTCATGATGGAAGATCCGCGCACCATAAAGCGTGTCCTCGGCGCCACCTGGGCGGCGCGGGCATTGGAGCGTATCGGTGACCATGCCAAGAACGTCTGTGAATACGTCATCTATCTGGTGAAGGGCAAAGACGTGCGCCACACCACCCTGGAGCAGCTGGAAAAAGAGGCGACGGAGGGCTAAATGTAGGTTGGGGTAAGCGCAGCGCACCCCAACACGTCAGGCTGCGAGACGGCGCCATAGGTTCGAGCCCAAGGCAGCGCCTGCTGAAATCATATCCCCACCCCAAGGGATTGGGGGAACCAGGAAGGTCTTTTAAATCCCCCCTACCCCCCTTTTTCAAAGGGGGGGACCTACGTGCTTATAGTTGGGCTTTGTCGACAACCGCGCGGCACATCGGTATAGCCCCCTCTTTTTTAAAGAGGGGTTGGGGGAGATTTACAGCCCTTCCCCATGTCTAGCCTCAATAAAACCAAAACCCTCGCACGGGGGGCGTGACGGTCGGACGTGTTGGAGTGCGCGACATTTGCTTCTCCTTTATGCCCCACGGGTACAACCTACGTTAGATACCGTAGCCTGCGGCGCCAGGGTCCAGGCCTTCCGGCACCCTGGCCAAACGCCGCACCCCCGTCTCGAGCTGGCCATCGGGGTGGAGTCGGAACCAGCGATAACCCGGGGGCAGATAGTCGAGTTCGAATTCCTCCACGCCGGGTTTGAACTGTATGCAGGTAGACGGCGTACTCAACAACCGCACGCCGGCGCGCTCTTCGTCAAACTCCTGATGCACATGCCCCCACACCACGGCCTTCACCTGGGGATGGGCGGCGATCACTTCGAACAGTTTTTCCGGATTCCCCAGCCCCAGCGGATCCAGCCATTTGCAGCCCACCGGCACGGGGTTGTGATGCAGAAAGATCATGCTGTACGGCGCATCCGACTTAGTCAGGGCGCGCTCCAGCCAGCGTAGTTCCTTGTCATCCAGATGACCGCCCACCTGGCCCGGCAACTGCGAGTTCAGCAGCAACAGCTGCCATTGCCCCATGCGAATCTGCTTGTCACAGCTGATCACGCCCTGACCGAATTCGGACTGCATGAAACCGGCATCGTCATGATTGCCGGGGATCAGATGAGTCGGCACTTTGAGCCGCTCCAAGACCTGACGCAGGTGTTGATAACCTTGTTCCGACTCGTCGTGCACCAGATCGCCGCTGATCACGGCCACATCCATGGTCTGCTCTAGCGCCTTGTTGACCACGGCCTCGAAGCTCTGAAAACTGTTGACCCCGTACAAGCCGACCGACTGATCCGCATACAGGTGCGGATCGGTCAGCTGAACCAGTTCAATCGCTTTGTCTTGATTGCTCACGATAGGCTTTTATAGTTTTGTTTTTTTTGTGCCACGTTGTCGCGCAGATAGACCGGCACGGCCTGATCGGCAGCGACTGTCCTGCCCTGTTCAAATTCATGTTTCGCCAACAACGCCACCTCCTCCGCCCTGGGCAGCCATTCGGTCATTTCCGCTACCGGCACATGCGTCAGCACATCCGGCAGTTGCCCGGCGTACACCGCCCAGCCATTGCCGACGCCATACCACTCACCCGGGCCGGGCACCGGCACGGCCTCGGGCCGACACACGCACTCATCCCCCAGCAACGATACCACTCCTTGCTGCACCTGATAAGCACCCCAGTAGACCTCCCCCATGCGCGCATCGGTGGCGCACAGCACGGCCTGATAGGCGTTGTGACGATACCCCGCCAGGGCCAGGGCCGCCAGCGTCGAGACCGGCACCACCGGCAGGTCGGCGGCGTAGGCAATCCCCTGCGCCACGCTGGCGGCGACGCGCACGCCGGTAAAGGCCCCCGGCCCGCGACCAAAGGCGACGGCCGTCAGACGGGTCGGCGTCAAATCCGCTTCGCGCAGCAATTGATCGATCATGCCGAGGATCAAATCGCCATGGCCGCGGGGGGCCACCTGATAGCGCTGTGACACTTGTGCGTCGCACAACAGGGCGGCGGAACAGGCCTGGGTGGAGGTCTCGATGGCGAGAATATTCAACAAGGGTTTTCCATATTAACGGCTGAATTCCAAGCACATCATAAAAGGAAATAACGCCGCCATAAAGCGAGTATTTCGGCGTGCGGGACGACCAAGTGTTTCGTCCTCCACAGGATTCAACGACTCCCGACACGAGACGCTTGAGTTCATCCCGGCAACGCATCCGGCGCGACCGTCTCGCCAATATCCGATTTTGCCTGGGCGGCAAAAAAACGCTGTACCAGTTCCAGCTTGCGCGTGCGCAACATGGGCGGCAGGCTATTCAGGAACACCTGACCATAGGGCTTGTCGATCAGGCGCGGATCACACAACACCATCACGCCGCGATCATCTATGTCGCGAATCAAGCGCCCCACCCCCTGCTTCAAGGCGATCACCGCGCGCGGGACTTGCAACTCCATGAAGGGATTGCCGCCCCGGGCCCTCAGGGCGTCGGCACGCGCCTGCAACACCGGATCGTCGGGCGCGGCAAACGGCAGCTTGTCGATAATGACGCAGGACAGCGCCTCGCCGCGCACGTCCACCCCCTCCCAAAAGCTGCCCGTGCCCAGCAGCACCGCATTGCCCTGTTCGCGAAAGCGGCGCAGCAATTCGTTGCGGGGATAGTCGCCCTGTACCAGGAGCGGATAGTCGCAACGTCCCTGCAGTAAGGCGGCGGCCTGTTTCAAGGCGCGGTGGCTGGTGAACAGCAGAAAGGCGCGGCCGCGCGAGGCCTCCAAAACGGGCACGGCCGCCTCCATCACCGCCTCCACATAGCTCGGGCTGTTGGGCGGGGGCATGTCGGGCGGGGCGTAGAGCAAGGCGTGGCTGCGAAAATCGAAGGGGCTATCCCACAGGGCGGTGCGGACCTCCGTTAGGCCCAGTTGATCGGCGTAGTGATCGAAACGGCCGTTGACCGCCAGCGTAGCGGAGGTGAAGACCCAGGCCGCCCTCTGCTCCTGCATGCGTTTCTGGAACGGTTCGGCCACATTCAGCGGGGTGCAGCAGAGCACGAAGCTGCGGCTGTAAATATCCACCCAATAGACTTGGTCCGGCGTCTCCTCCGCGTTGAACAGGGCCAGCCGGCCGAGCTGCGTTTCACAGCGCTCGAGGCAGTTCTCCAGACCCTTGCTGCGTTCGGCCACCGGTTCCAGTTGTTGCTGCAAGGCCTGCAACGCGTTTTCCAGGCCCTGCAGCTGCTCGGCCACCTTGGACTCAGCGCGCAGGCGGGCCCAGGGCTGGCGCTGACTGCTGTCGTTACCCAGGGCAAGACGGAAATCGCGCACGGCATAGTCCAGCTTGTCCGCCGCCGTGGAGAGCGCCGCGCTGTCGGCGGCACTGCTGTGAAATTCCGCCAGCGCGTCCTTGGCCAGCTCGAACAACTGCCGTCCGCTGAGGGTCTGGCCGAAGAAATGGGTGGCGATCTCAGGCAGCTGGTGGGCCTCGTCGATGATGTAGGCATTGGCCGTCGGCAGCAATTCGCCGAAGCCGTCCTCGCGCAGCACCATGTCGGCCAGCAACAAATGGTGGTTGATCACCACCACGTCGGCGCCGGCGGCCTCGCGGCGCGCCCTCATTACATGACAATCGTTAAAACTGGGACATTCGGCGCCGAGACAGTTGTCCACCGTGGAGGTGACCATGGGCCACAAGGGCGAGTCCTCACCGATATCCATAAACTCGGTGATATCGCCACTGTCGGTGCGCCCTGCCCATTCGCGCACCCGGCGCAGCTGATGCACCAGTTCGCGCGAGGCCAGACGGCCCTCCTGTTCCGTGACCTGCAGACGATAGAGGCACAGATAATTGCTGCGTCCCTTGAGCAAGGCGGTCTGCAGCGGCATTTCCAGGGCTTTGCGCACCAAGGGCAGGTCTTTCTGGAACAACTGGTCCTGCAGATTCTTGGTGCCGGTGGAAATGATCACGGTCTGGCCGGACAGCAGGGCCGGCACCAAGTAGGCGAAGGTCTTGCCGGTGCCGGTGCCGGCCTCGCAGACCAGGGTCTGCTCGTCGCGCATGGCCTGCTCCACCGCCGCCGCCATTTCCTGCTGCTGGGCACGCGGCTGGAATCCCTCGATGCACCGCGCCATGGCGCCCTCGGCTCCCAGGACCTCGGCTGCAGTTTGAAACGACATAATGGCTAAGCGACGCTGATGATCTCAGGACCCGGAGCGGTTATCCCAGACCTCGTTCTCTTCGCCAAACTCGCGCGTCCAGACCAACTGGCTGATGGCCTTGAACTTGGCCACCGACATGGCGCCGCGCTTGGCGCGTTTGCTTTGGCCGGCCTCCTGCGCGGCAACGATCTCGTCGCGCTCGGCCTCATAGATTTCGAAGGGTTCGAAGTGATCGTCCATCAGCACCAGCACCACGCTGTCCCACTCTTGCTCCAGCTTGAGCTGGCCGATGCGCTGACCCGATCTCTCTTCGTCGAAAATCACGCGGCCCTTGATCTGGATCTTTTTGCCCGCGCGTTTGCCGCGGCCGACGGCGTCATAACCGCCCTGGGTACCGGGCGGCACCGGCTCCAGGTCGAGCTGTTTACAGGCGTCGAACTGGGCGATCTCGCCGCTCACCCCGCCCAGCGGTTTGCCGGTGGCGTTGCGGTAGTCGCGCGCGATGCGGCGCGTCTCGGCGATCAGTTTTTCCAGAGAATATATGGACACATCCGTTACCCGGGCAAATTCATGCATTATAGTGCCAGATCAACCAGATAAATTCAGCAATTTGACTGTGGGCCTGAAAACACCGCCTCGCCCTGTTATCCACCCGTCGGCATTTGCCATAATACACCCATGTCAGCCAACACGCTCATATCCGCGCTGCAGGATCCGGCACGCTACGACCACGCGACCGGCAAGATCAAACTGTTCGAAACCCACATCTCCTGGGTCCTGCTCACCGGAGACTATGTCTATAAGATCAAGAAACCGCTGGACTTGGGATTTCTCGACTTTTCCAGTCTGGCGCAACGGCACCGCTATTGCCAACAAGAGCTGGAACTCAACCGCCGTCTGGCACCCGAGCTCTATCTCGGGGTGGTGAAGATCAGCGGTTCGGCGCGACATCCGCGCATCAACGGCCCCGGCGAGGCGATCGAGTATGCCGTCAAGATGCGTCAGTTCGACCCGGACATGCAGTTCGACTCACTGCTGCAACGCCAGGCCCTGACAACGCAGCACATCGACGCCCTGGCCGACAGGATCGCGGCATTTCATCAGGGCATCGAAACCGCCCCCGCCGACAGCCGCTACGGCACTGCGCCGGCGGTATGGCAACCCATGCAGGACAATTTCGACCAGATTGAACAGCGCTTGCAGGATCGGGCTGACCGGGACCGTCTGGAACGACTGCGGCAATGGAGCCGGCAGCGTTTCGATAGCTTGCAAACGGCAATCAGCGCACGCAAGCGCAATGGCTTCGTGCGCAACTGTCATGGCGACATGCACCTGGCCAATATCGCCTGGGTAAACGATGCGGTGACCATATTCGACTGCATCGAATTCAACGATGAATTCCGCTGGATCGACGTCATCAGTGAGATCGCCTTCACCACCATGGATCTGGTGGACCGGGAGCGCCCCGACCTGGCAGCGCGATTGCTGGATCGTTACCTGCAGCACACGGGCGACTACGGCGGCCTGCGGCTGCTGCGCCTCTACCAGGTCTATCGCGCCCTGGTGCGCGCCAAGGTCGCCATCATCCGTCATAGTCAAGGCGACATCAGCGCGCAGGAAAGCGCGCAGGCGCTGGCACAATATCGAGACTACGCCCGCTTGGCGGAGTCCTTGACCGCAACGACACCGATACGCCTGTACATCACCCACGGCGTCTCGGGGGCGGGCAAGACCACGCTGTCACAGCCGCTGCTGGAGCAGTTCGGCATGATCCGCCTGCGCTCCGACGTGGAACGCAAACGCCTGTTCGGACTGGCCGCCCAGGACGAGAGCGACTCAGACACAGGGGCGGGCATCTACACCTCATCCGCCAGCGAACACACCTATGCGCGTTTGCAAGCACTCGCGACCGAGGTCATCCACGCCGGCTACAATGTCATCGTCGACGCCACCTTTCTCAAACGCATGCAGCGCCGGATGTTTCAAGGCTTGGCGCGGCAATTGGCTGTGCCCTTTGTCATTCTCCACTTTCACGCCGACGAGTCACTGCTACGCCGCTGGATCAGGGAACGCCTGGCCGCCGGTCAAGACGCCTCGGAAGCCGATGTGCAGGTATTGGAGCATCAACTGAATAATCAAGAACCGCTCATTGAAGGCGAGGCCGACCATATTATTGCCATCGACAGCGGCCGCGACGATGCCGCCGAATCACTCCTTTACGCGGTGAAACGCTTGCCCTAGCTGTCAACCGTGATACGCGCGACCACCCCCTTTTCCGCTTGATCAAGCGCCGACGGCACGCCGGACAGGATCAAGGTGTCGCTGGCGCACAAGCTCATATCGGCGTCGGGCCGCGAGATGCGCCTGCCCTCGTGCAGCAAGGCCACCAGCGAGACACCGTAGCGCTCCAGTTCCAGCTCGCCGACCTTGTGGCCGCTGGCCCAGCTGGTATCGGTGAGTTCCACGGCGCGTAATTGTTCCTCGCTATCGAGCCAATCGGACTCCAGCACACCGCCACCCGGAAACAGGCGCCGGAAGGTTTCATAACGCGCGGCGCGCACATCGCGAATCTTGTGAACGATGCGCGAGGCCGGCACCTTGAGCATAAACAACAAATAAGATGACAACATCAGACTGGCCTCCAGGGTCTCCGGCACCACCTCACTGGCACCGGCGTCGAGCAATTCCTGCATGTGGCTGTCGTCGGAGGTACGCACCAGCACGGGAATATCCACCTCCGCCCGACGCACCTGTTTTAAAATTTTCAACGCCGTGGACGGGTCGTTCACACTCACCACCAGCGCCGCGGCGCGCTCGATACCGGCCGCTTGCAACAATTCCAGGTTAGCGGCGTCGCCGTAGCTGACAGGCTCCTTGGCCAGCACGGCGTTCTGCACCAGCACCGGATCAAGCTCCATGGCGATATAGTTAAAGCCCTCCTCCTTCAACAAATGGGCGATATTCTGCCCCACCCGGCCGTAGCCGCAGAGGATGATGTGGTGTTTCAGATCCTGGGCCAGGTCCTCGACTTGCTCCTGGACCTTTTGTTTGCTGAGGCTGGCGGTCTTGGGCGTCAGCCAACGAATCAGGCGACCGTTGTAACGAATCACCAGCGGCGCCAAGGCCATGCTGATCAGCAGGGCCGCCAATACCACCTGACCATAGCCGTTATCGATGATCTTCCCTTCCAGCGCCAAGGTCAGAATGGCGAACCCGAACTCGCCGCCATGGGCCAATACCAGCCCGGTACGCAAAGACACCGCCGCGTCCCAACCGGCGATGCGGCACAGGACGGTAATGAACAAGCCCTTGAACAGGATCAGCGCCGTCAAGGTCAGCAGCACCGAGAGCCAGATGTCAGGCAACAGCTGAACATTGAAGAGCATGCCCACGGTAATGAAAAACAGCCCCAACAGGATATCGCGAAAAGGTCGGATCTCGGCCTCGATCTGATGGCGGAATTCGGTCTCACCCAGCATCATGCCGGCGACGAAGGCGCCCAAGGCCAGGGACAGGCCCAGCTGGTTGGTAAGCCAGGCGGCACCCAGGCTGATCATCAAGGCGGTCAGGGTAAACAACTCCATAGAGCGGTACTTGGCCACCAGATGAAACAAGGGCCGTAACACCCAACGCCCGAGAATGAAGATTAAGGCCAAGGCCGCCAGGCCCTGGGCCACCGCCACCAGCACGGTTATGCCGGCGCTGGTGTCGCGCGCCACGGACGGCGGCGACACCAGGATCAAGAACGGGATCACCATCAGGTCTTGAAACAGCAGAATACCCACCGCATTGCGGCCGTGGCGCGAGTGCAGTTCCACTTGGTCGGTCATCTGCTTAATCACCAGGGCGGTGGAGGACATGGCGACGATGCCGCCCAGCACCAGGGCGGACTCCAATTCAAGGCCAAAGCGCTGCGCCAGCAAGGTCACAATCGCCGTGGTGCCGAGCACTTGGGCGCCCCCCAGACCCAGCACCGCCCCCTTCATGTGCACCAGTTGCGACAGGGAAAACTCGAGGCCGATAGTAAACAACAGAAACACCACTCCGAACTCGGCCAGGGCGCGGGTATGTTCGGTATCGGTGACGAAGGCCAGACCATAGGGTCCGATCAAGACGCCGATGAGCAGGTAGCCCAGGATGGGCGGCAGACGCAAATGCAGACAGGCCGCCACTGCCGCGACGGCGACGGAAAACAGAATCAGGATTTCGTTTAAATAACCGTGGTCCATGGATAGCGGCAAACAGGCTGTGTTTTCCCCACTCTAATTGACTCACCCTGGAAATGCCAAATAAATGAAGGGTATTAGGCGCTGCCTGCGCTCACGGCCTCATGAGCCGAGTTATTTAGCGCGGCGGGCGCGAAAGAAATCAGTCAACAGTTGGGCGCATTGGTGCTGTAAGACACCGCCGTTCACTGCCACGGAATGATTATGTTCGGGACCGCCGAAGACGTCGAAGACGCTGCCGGCGGCGCCGGTTTTCGGATCGTAGGCGCCGAATACCAAGCGCTTCACTCGGGCATGAATCATGGCGCCGGCGCACATGGTGCAGGGCTCCAGTGTGACATACAGGGTGGTGTCGGGGAGGCGGTAGTTGCCCATGGACTGACCGGCGACGCGCAGCGCCACCATCTCGGCATGGGCGGAGGGATCGCTGCATTGGATCGACCGGTTCCAGCCCTCGGCGATGAGCCTATCGCCCTTGACCAGCACCGCCCCCACCGGCACCTCGCCCTCGAGGCCGGCGCGCTCGGCCAGCCGTAAGGCGTGGCGTATCCAGTGCTGATCAGGGGATTCGATTTGCATCATTTTCTATTCAACCGCAAAGGACAAGGGACGCTGACAAAGCATGAGTCCCATCGAGTAGTTATTAACCCGGCAAGCTAGTATGCCGGGTTAATAGAAGGTGCGACCCAATTTAGGGGCAGGAGACCCAGGCATGTTGTAAGTGTGATTAAAAAGACGGTGAAATTGCAAGGATTTCCTGATGCAGCGCGTCTTCCGCCTTGCCCTCCTGCACCAAACCGATCACTGCGTTGACTAGCACCACGCCGGGGATGACGATGGTGTCCAGCCAGTAGCCCATCGCCCCGGCGATGAACCCCGCGCCCGGCAGCACGTAGATAAGCAGGTTGTGGAATTGCGACAACAGGCGCACGAGCGTCCCGCGCGCCTGGGGAATGCACCCCAGCCGCCGCCGATGGCGGGACCGGCTAGGCGATCCGCCTTCCTTGAATGATTCGTAGCAAGATCACCACCACCGCGATGACCAGTAGAATGTGAATGAACCCGCCCAAGGTGTACGAGGAAAGCAAACCAAGCAGCCATAAGACGATTAATGTGATTGCAAGCATTTCGAGCATGTTAGCGTTTCCCCTAAAGGTTGCCGGACAACCTCACGTTGCCCGGCTATCGTTCTATAATATTGGACCTTCGCCGCCGTCACCGGTCAGCGCGGATCGATATCACGTTCATCCTCGGAAATGACCATCTCCACGCGGCGATTGCGTTGTCGAGTGGCAGGGGTATCGTTGCTCGCAACCGGATTCGACTCACCATAGCCACGCGCGGCGACGCGGTCCGCGCTGATGCCGTTCTCGGTCAAAAACGCGCGCACGGCTTCGGCGCGCCGTTCCGAGAGCATCTGGTTGTAGCTGTCGCTGCCCGTGCTGTCGGTAAAACCTTCGATCCTTACCTTGCGTTCCGGATACTCCTTCAGGAACTCGGCGATCTTCTGTACATTGCGCTCGGATCCCGGTTTCAGCTCGGCTTGGTTGAAATCGAACAGCACGTCACCGAGTGTGATGACCAGTCCACGCTCGGTCTTCTTGGCATTCAACTCCGCGAGTTTTTTCTCCATTTCACCCACTCTTGTGGTGGCGGCTTTCAGTTCACCCGCCGCCTGTGCGGCGGCGGCCGCGGAAATCTGCGCTTGGCGGGCCTTGTCGCTGTCCCTTTTCGCATCTGCGGCGGCCGTTTCCTGCGCTTGTCGCACAGCGGCATCCTGAGCTTCCCCCACTTGCCTACGAGCCGCATCGGCTTCGGCGGTTCGAACCTCAAGGCGTACCGCATCGCGCCGTGTACCGGCGCTGGCGACGGCCATTTCGGCGGAACGCAGCTTTGCCGTGTCCTGGGCAATCAATGCGCGCTGCTTGGCGAGGTAAGCCAAATGATCCACCAAGTCTGCATCTTCCTGTTTGCTCCAGGCATTCTCAGCGCTTTCCAGTGCCTGGCCGGCTTGTTGCAGTTCCACTGCCGCATGTTTTGAAACATCGGGATCGCTCCGCGCCGTGCTGTAAGAGCTGCGGGCCTCTTCAAGAACAGCGTGTTGCTCCGGTACAGTGCTGCAACCCACGCCCACCAGACTGGCGCCCATGATGAGGAGGGTGGGTACAATATAGTTACTTCGCATGATCAATTCCTTATATGTGGATTAACGGCTGTTGCTGCAGGTGCCATTTGGTTTCACGGCGCGGTGCGGTCGAGTTCTTGGCGCAGAACGCGATTCGACTCCTCCGCGTTTCTAACCGCTAATTGAGCTTTGGCCAAAGCGGCCTTGGTTTCGGCGAGCGTGGCGTCTGCCTGCGCTTGTTCCGCCAGACGTTGCGCCTTGACGTAGTCCTCGTCGGCCATCGCCTGTTCGGCCGCATTCATCTTTTCAGTGGCGGATTTCAATTCAACGGGGGCGTACTCATTGCCCCCCACACTGGCCGCGCGAGTGACCGTCGCCTTAGACACCGCGATCTGTTCCGTCGGCGGCGGCATGCTTGCACAGCCCGTCATGAACAGCGCCATGCCGGCTATGCCGCCCAGGCCGACTCGCGTCATAATTCGAAGAGGATCGTGGTGATTGGATATTTTCATAGTCATTTTCGCCCGTGAAGAGTTGTACTGCGTCGTCCGCAAGATCGACACTGTAGTTTGTCGAGGAGGATTGCTGGCCTTTACTACAGCATGAATGATATGGGACGGCCTGCATTGCGTCGGTGCGGTGTCGCACATAGACGGCGAGATCAGCGATGTCCCATACGCTGTGCCGGGCGGTATGATGGAAAGGAAGGGCGAAAAATCGTCATCCGCCTACTCACTGAGGCGCTTTAACCTCGCGCAATATTCTCTATCACCTCGGCACCCTCTTCCTGAAGGAAGCGCAAAAAGACCTTTGCTGCCGGTGACATGTAGCGGTCCTTCGGATGAACAATGTACCAGCATTCCATCAGCGGAAATCCTTCTATATTCAGCTCCACGAGTTCGCCACGTTCACACTCACGCGCAACGCAATACCTCGATAGTACCGACAATCCCATATTGCTGGCGACGGCGTGTTTGAGCGCCTCGTTACTGCTCAACTCCATACCGATGTTCAACGTGATTTCCTGACCATCAAGAAAGCGCTTCAACGCAATTCGCGTACCTGAAGTGCGTTCTCGCAGGAGAAATGTCTCCGTCTTGATCGCGTCCATAGAAAGATCCTCTCGACGCGCGAGTGGATGATCCGACGAGGCGACGATCACCAACGGATTTTTAATAAACGGAATTACATTGACTTCAATGTCGCTAGGCACTTGGTCGATCAGACACAAATCATCGAGGTTATCTTGCAGCCGCCGCGAAAGATTTTCTCTATCAACGATGCTTAAAGAAAACGTCACCTGAGGATAGAGCTTTTTAAATACCCCCAATAAAACCGGAACAAAGTATTCCGTGGTCGTTGCGCCGGCGAGTGTCAGCGGGCCACTCACCGTATCAATTCGGTTTGAAATATGTTCATCGAACCGCGTTACACAAGCAAATATCTCGCGACATGTCTTGAGAAATTCTCGGCCCTCATAAGTGAGATGGACCTGCCGCCCAACCTGCTCGAAGAGCCGGGTATTCAAACACTCTTCCAGCTTCTTCATCTGCATGGATACCGTTGGCTGCGTAATGAAAAGCTCCCGCGACGCGGCAGTAAAGTTACCTAATCTGGCGACGCATTCGAATACCTGAAGTTGTCGAAATGAAACGTTTCGTAAGCTGCGCGATGCAAGCGTCACTTGGTTTGTGTCGATATGAGTATTCATAGATACCTGGTGATGGATCCGATACGTAATGGTGATTGGATATTGTACGCAATAACGCGCATTGTGGCTTTACCTGCTCGCTTGAGCAGCTTAGGCGGCATCTCCTGACGGGATGGTTGCCTGATCACTGAAATGGAGAAACAAACATGAACACAGATAGATTACATTTTGATCTTAACCAAAATATGGCGAATAGTGACAAGGTCGCCCGATATGCCCTGGGTGCCGTACTGATTGCGTCGATATTTGTAGTGGCGCCGGCCTATACCAGCTCAGTCGTCTTGCTCCCGTTGATAGCGATACCGATTGTCATCAGCGCAATCATCGGTTGGGATCCAGTCTACGCATTGTTTCAGAAATCGCCGATTCCCAAGCTATTAGCTTTCAATATGCTGAAGCCCGCGACCGAATGAACGCCGCGACCCGGCACCTAATCCGGCACGACGTTAAGTTATACAGGATGGGCACATAAAACGTGCCCACCCTCCACGGCCCACAATGGCATGGGCTCATCATCTAGCCGCTGTAACACGCCAGCAGTCCATACAACAAAAAGCGAGACAGGAACGCCACGAAGGTCCAGAGAGGTAAATATTGAACCATTCAGATCGTTTGCCTCCATGGACTAGCCTTAACCCGGCGCACCCGACGAGCAATATCCGCATACGTCCCATGCACCGAGCAAGAATCCCACTACAGACATGATGGCGCTAAGAAGAGTATCGGGCGCACAAACTCCCTTTTCCGGACTAATCAACGGGTTATTCACGGGCACCCGCGAGACACCTGCCCTGCGACCACCGCGACATCTCGCCGCATCAACGCCCAGCAACGCATTGGGGGGGCGTTGACTGGAGCGCCGTTTGATCGCTGCGCATCAAGGTTGCCAGGAACCGCGAGTTATACCGAACAAACCGACAATGGCCACGCCAACACCACCGATCATCAGCAACACAGACTTGTCAGTTGGAGAGCCGGTAAACCGGCGTGAGATATCAGAGCTGACCGACTCCGAAACGCTGAAGCCCCAGAAAAACAACAAACCCCCGACGATCAACAGGAAAAACGAAATGCCGGTGTTCATAAGCAGTACCCCAGTAAAAGTAATCGGCAATGATTGCCGTATGCAAGGCTAACCCAACCAGAGGCGGGTGCCTGTGCGTTACCGAACAGACCAGGCCAGCCATCTTCGAAATAATGATGTGACACTCGATGGGGATGATGTGCAAGCCCTTATGTGGTGCCTATGATGCGCGAGGTGTCTTGATGATAAATATATTGGAAGATGATAGCGGAACCCTCGATTGCGCCAGCCAGTCGTTGTGCGCGAAATGCAACAGTCAAGATTCGGGCACATGACTTCCGTGCCAACCACGGTGCTGCTCGTTGAGGATGACCCTACTGATGCTGGATTGATCCGGGCGGCGCTTGAGGGGCATGGTCACGGAATGTTCCAGGTTGTATGGCTGACACGACTCGACGATGCGCTTGAACGACTGGGGCAGATCTGTTTTGACGTTGTGTTGCTGGATTTGACCCTCCCGGATGGCATGGGTATCAAGGCGTTTGAGCGGGTATTTCAGGCGGCACCCGATGCGCTGATTCTGGTTCTGAGTACCGCGGATGATGAGGCCGTCGCGCGTAAAGCGGTGCAGCAGGGCGCGCACGATTATCTGGCCAAGGAACATGCGGACGCCTACTGGCTGCCTCGCGCGCTGCGCTATGTCACTGAACGTAAGGCGACCGAGTTGATGTTGCGTGAGACTGAACAGACGTTGTTCGAAGAAAAAGAGCGCAATAGAGTCATGCTCGACTCGATCGGTGATGCTGTATTGGCCACTGATATCCATTCCAATATAACCTATCTGAATCCCATCGCGGAAAGGCTGACCGGTTGGTCACATGCGGACGCCTTAGGTCAACCACTTACGAAGGTATTCAATATTATTAATGGCAAGACACGCGAATCCGCCAATAACCCCGCACACTATGTCATAAAAAATGGAACAAACACCGAGCTTGGAATGAATTGTATATTGATCAGTCGCACCGGCGGCGAAACCGAAATCGAGGATTCCGCCGCCCCCATCCGCGACCGTGAAGGTAAGGTTACGGGTGCGGTGATCGTTTTTCACGACAGCAGTCAATCACAACAAATCACCGAGAAAATGGCGCATATGGCCCAACACGATTTTCTTACCGGATTGCCCAATCGTATGTTTTTGACAGAAAATCTGCCGCACATGATCGGTCTCGCAAGCCGGCGTCACAAACAACTCGCGCTGCTGTTTCTTGATCTTGATGACTTCAAGGATATCAATGACCTGCATGGCCATGCCATCGGCGACCGACTGTTGCAGTCAGTGGCCGAGAGGCTGACAAAGCGTGTGCGTGCCTCGGACGTAGTCTGCCGCCTGGGGGGTGACGAGTTCGTGATTATGTTAGCTGAAATCGAGAAGCCTCAGGATGCGGCCTATGTGGCTGAGATGTTGCTCATCGAGCTGGCTGTACCGTTCCTTGTCGAGGACAGGGAATTGCATGTCAGCCTGAGTATCGGCATCAGTGTATATCCGAATGATGGGGATAACATGAAGGCTCTGTTACGGGTTGCGGATGCGGCGATGTACAAAGCCAAGGCTGATGGCAATAATAACTACAGGTTTTTTGGAGCCGAGACACATGGCCTCATTAAAGATCAGAATTTCGTCGAAAACCGTCTTAAGCACGCCTGATTGGACAGTTCCTTTTGGTGAAACTGGTTGTTTGAGTAAGCTAACAGCCAAAACGCGCCTGCATGGTGAGTATGGATCAAGTTTTGGATGTGCTCGCCGCGTGTGTTGCCGGTGAATACAGCGGCGTCCTGCTGATGGTCGTCTTAACAGGGTCGGGTTGCGGGTGGGAGTGAAAAGGCAGCAACCTGTCAGTTTCCCGTTTGATCACGAAATAGCATTCGCAACTCAGTTTTTCCAATTTGAGCCGGTCCAGGACCTTGATGTGGCCACGGTGATATTCGATTGCGCCGACCCCCTTCAGCTTGTGGGCCGCCGAGGTGATACCCTCGCGGCGCACACCCAACATATTTGCGATCAACTCATGGGTCATGATGATCTCATTGTTCGGAAGGCGGTCTGCGGCCATCAACAGCCAGCGGGACAATTGCTGGTCGATGCTGTGATGACGGTTGCAGACCAAAGTCTGCGCCATCTGTGTGATCAGGGCCTGACTGTAGCGCAGCAGCAGCATCCGTAATATTGCATCAGGCTGATTGAATTCATCCTTGAAATGCTGGGCAGATATCCGGCAAACAGTACCGCTGGTTAATACAATCGCCTGGTTTGGGGTATTGTTGCCGCCCATGAATACGGAAACACCAATCATGCCCTCATTACCTACCACGGAGATTTCCGACGTTTCCCCGTTTTCCAATACGTGGACCAAAGAGATGATGTTATCGACGGGAAAGTAGACATTGGCCAGGTTGGCCGCTGCTTCGTGCAAGACCGAGCCTTGTGAAATACTCATTATTTCCAGCTTCGGGATCAGACGGCTCTGCACTTTCTGCGGCAAGCTGTCCAGCAGCCGGTTTTGCAGTGGCGAGGGTTGTTTTATCATCCTGATCTCCAACATCCTTGGTTTTTATTGGACCTTAAATGGTCCCCAGGCGATACAGTGCCATAAATATCGGATAGAGCCGCTGCGCGCTAACGCATAGGCCTATATAGCAAGGCCAACTGCAGCCAGCAAGTGTAAAGCCTTAGAAGTCGCACAATCGTTGGCGTCTATACATCAAAGATTTGATGCTGGCCGCATAACCCGAACAAAAACAATTGAATTAGGGACATTGGAATTCAGACAGTTTATACTAATGGCCGGTGCTTGGTGAGTTTTGGTGCACGCCGGCATGGAGGCCCTGATCCATGCGCCTGCATGGCAGGGACAGAGCATCACGATTAATACTACCGGGGGGGCTCTATGTCCAAGACCATCACTGACGTTACAGTTCAACAGCAATTGCGCCACGCCGCCGAAGCCAGTCTCAAGCAAGGCACTACACCACCTACCAAAGGCTGGTCGATCAGTGCGGATACCCTGACACTCTTGTATCGGCTGGCCAGTACTCCCGAAAGCGCCGGTGACGCACTCAAGCTGCTGCATGAATTGCAGGCACATCAGGTTGAGCTTGATTTGCAGCATCAACAGCTCGAGGCCAATGAGCGGGAATTTTCCCACGAACTGGAACGTTACAAGGCGTTGTTTGAACGGGCCCCTTTTGGCTATTTTGTTGTGAGTACAGATGGCCTTGTCATCGAAGCGAACCTGACCGGCGCCGAATTGTTTGGCGTCGAACCCGGCGACTTCGGGGGGAATGCTATTGACAGCTTTCTGGCCCCCGCAAGCCGACCGGTACTGGGTGAGTTACTGCAACAGCTGCGCCAAAGCGATGTAGCATCCTGTGAGGTGCAAACCGGCGACAAGGCAGGCCAGTTGCGACTGCTGCAGGTTATTGCAAATGCCTCGCCGGGTGACGAAGCTGTTTTATTGGCGTTTCTCGAATTAGGCCGATGACCACCCTTGAACCGTCTCGCCACGAACGGTGGTGAGAAATGCGGGCTATTCCATGGTTTCATCTATTACCGTTGATTCACCTCAACAATCAATGCCGACGACACGCATAGTGGGCGTTGGCGCCTCGGCCGGTGGCCTGGTGGCCTTGGAGCAGTTTCTGAGCCAGACCCCGGCTGACAGCGGGATGGCCTATATCGTGGTGCAACATCTGGATCCCACCCATAAGGCGCTGCTGCCGGAATTGTTGCAGCGCTTCACCAGGATGCCCGTGCGTGAAGCGCAGCAGGACATGCATATTGAGACCGACTGTGTCTATGTCATTCCACCGAATACAGAGCTCAGCGTCATCAACGGCAGACTAAAACTAGCGAGTCCTACCGTGCCGCGCGGTATGCGCTTGCCGATCAATGTCCTGTTTTCGTCCCTGGCCAGCGCCCAGGGCGAGCGCGCCATCGCCGTGATTCTCTCCGGCATGGGGTCGGATGGTACCCTGGGCATGCAGGCGATAAAGGCCGTCGGTGGTCTGAACGTGGTGCAGGAGCCAGGCTCGGCGCAATTTGATTCGATGCCACGGAGCGCCATTGCCGCAGGCTGTGGCGACATCGTTGCCCCGCCCGAGGAGTTGCCGCTCCGTATCCTGGCTTACGTTGCTCAGGTTCCGGACCCTGACACAACCATGGATGCAGAGACGCAGCCCGCTGCGCCGTCCGCACCACTGCAGAATATTATCAAGCTGTTGCAACAACGCACCCGGCATGATTTCACGCTCTACAAAAACAGCACCCTACATCGCCGGATCGAACGACGTATGACGATTCATAAAATCGCAACGTTCGCAATGTATGCCGAATTTCTCCGCCACAATACACAGGAAATTGACCTGCTGTTCAATGAATTGCTGATCGGCGTCACTAGCTTTTTTCGTGACCCCGAGGTCTGGCGCTATCTGGAGGATAACGCCTTGCCGGAATTGCTGGCGCGACGCAGGAGCGAGCCCAATCTGCGCGCCTGGGTTATCGGTTGCTCGACCGGCGAGGAGGCCTACTCCCTGGCGATGATATACAGCGAAGTAACGGAACGATTCCCCCGGCGCAACCAATTTACATTACAGATTTTCGCCTCGGACCTGAGTCCAGACGCCATTACGGCGGCACGCCGCGGCCGATACCCGCTGTCAATCAGTGATGTTGTATCGCCGGAGCGGCTGGTTCGATTTTTTACCTTGCATGACGGATATTACCAGATCAATAAAAAAATCCGCGACATGGTGTTATTCGCCCAGCATGACGTGGTGCTCGATCCGCCCTTCACCAAACTCGATCTGATTGCCTGCCGCAACCTGTTGATCTATTTTGATCCAGAATTACAACGCCGACTGTTGCCCCTGTTTCATTACAGTTTGCGCTCTGGCGGTATTCTGTTGCTGGGCAACTCTGAGACAGTTGGGCGATTCAGTTATCTTTTTACGCCTATTCATGCCAAGTTGCGGCTCTATTTGCGTCAGGACGATGTACGAATTCGTATGCCGAACACCCTGCTGAGCGCGCTTCCTTCGCGAACCAGTCCAACCGAGGAGTATCCTGTGTCATCCACCGATAGCAGCAAACCGTCTACGGATAGCCTACAGGCAGCCGCTGATCATCTCCTGCTGCAGGTCTATGCCCCGGCTGCCGTGGTACTCAACAGCGAAGGCGATATTGTCTATATCAGTGGGCGTACTGGAAAATACCTGGAGCCGGCGGCCGGCAAGGCCAACTGGAATTTTCATGCCATGTTGCGGGATGGTCTGCGCGAGCCGCTCGCGGAAGCACTGAAAAAGGTTGAAACACAAAGCGAGCCCGTGCATCTGCGCGGCCTGCGGGTGTCCATCCCGGGGGGCGTGCAACTCGTTGATGTCACGTTGCAGAAGTTATCTAAACCCGCCGCCCTTGAGGGCATGACCATGGTGGTATTCCACGATGTTTCCTTGGCACCGACCGGCAAGGGCAGGCGCAAGGATCAGGACGCGCGTGCATCAGCGCATGAGGCGGTAATACAACAGTACCTCCAAGAAATCGAATCCTTGCGCAATGAGGCGCGCACTTCCCGGGAAGAGTTGGAGGTATCCAACGAGGAATTGCAGTCCACCAATGAAGAATTGCAGTCGGCAAATGAGGAACTGACCACCTCGAAGGAAGAAATGCAGTCCATGAACGAGGAGCTGCAAACCATCAACAGCGAGCTTCAGGCCAAACTCGATGATCTATCGCTCGCCCAGAGTGACATGCAGAATGTGCTTAACAGTATCGATATTGCCATCCTGTTTCTGGATCAAGGGCTGAATGTCAGGCGCTACACAGATCAGGCCGCGAAGATTATAAATCTGCGTGAAAGCGATATCGGCCGACCGCTCAGCGACCTGACCACCAGCCTGGACTATCCTGAACTGCATGAGGATGCACTCACATGCCTGCGTACCCTGCTGCCCACAGAGAAGCAGGTCCTGTCCGTCGACAAGCGCTGGTTCGCGGTGCGCATCATACCCTATCGCAGACTGGATAACATGATCGACGGCGTTGTGATAACGCTGGTGGATATCACTGAGACGAAAAGTCTTGAGTTAGAATTGCGCCGCGAAAAAAAGGCGTGATACGGAGCGCGGATTCAACGCGTAAGTACAACTCAACCAGTCGGAATAGAGGACAAGCCGCGGTCACCTGGCCTATAAGATGCGCTTAGCCCAGCTCCACCTCGACGAAGTGCTCCCGGCGGTCGTCGACCAGCGGAATGCGGGTGTCGGGACGTTCAGTGCCGTCCACGGTCACGCGACTGACCTGCTGCGATGCTTCGCCGACGCGGCTGACGGTGATGTGGTAGACGGTGTCGCGAAAGCGGTAGTGAATTTTGTAGGCATCCCAATCGGCAGGGACACAGGGGGCAATGCGCAAATGGTCCACTTCCAGTTGCAGCCCCAGCAGGGTTTCCACGCTCAGCCGGTACATCCAGCCCGCCGCCCCGGTATACCAGGTCCAGCCGCCGCGGCCCGTGTGTGGCGACACGCCATAGATGTCGGCGCACATGACGTAGGGCTCGACCTTGTAGCGTTCGATGGCCTCGGGCGTGCTGCCGTGATGGATGGGATTGAGCATGGCGAAGAACTCCCAGGCGCGTTGCCTATCGCCCAGCATGGCGAATGCCATCGTGGTCCAGATCGCGGCATGGGTATATTGGCCGCCGTTCTCGCGCACGCCGGGGATGTAGCCCTTGATGTAGCCGGGCTCCAGGTCTGATTTGTCGAAGGGCGGGTCGAGCAACTGGATGATCTGCTGGTCGCGCCGCACCAGGCGCTGGTCGACCGCCGTCATCGCCTGACGTGCGCGTCGGGGATCGCCGCCCTTCGAGATCACCGCCCAGCTCTGGCTGATTGAATCGATCTGGCATTCGTCGTTACTGGACGAGCCCAGCGGGGTGCCATCGTCGAACCAGGCGCGCCGATACCAGGCGCCGTCCCAGGCCTGGGCCTCGATGTTGCTGCGCAGCAGCGCCGCCTGCGCGCTGCATAATTCGGCAAATTCCTGATCGTCGCGGCTACGCGCCAGGCCGGCAAACAGCTCGAGATTCTCGAGCAGGAACCACGCCAGCCACACGCTTTCGCCCTTGCCCTCCTTACCGACCAGGTTCATGCCGTCGTTCCAGTCGCCGCAGCCCATCAGCGGCAATTGATGGGCGCCAAAACGCAGGCCGTGCTTGAGGGCACGCACGCAGTGCTCATACAGGCTGGCCGCCTCGGGCGAGCGTTGCGGCTGGTCGTAGTAGGCCTCCTCTTCCGGATACAACTCGCGCCCTTCCAGGAAATGAACCGACTCATCGAGCACGCCGGTATCGCCGGTCGCCCGCACATACCGGCAGGTGGCATACGCCAACCACAGATAGTCGTCGGAGAAATGGGTGCGCACGCCCTGGCCATTGGGCGGGTGCCACCAGTGTTGCACGTCGCCTTTGAGGAACTGTCGCCCGGCGTGCCGGATCAGCTGCTCGCGGGCGAGCCATGGCGTCGCATGGATCAGCGCCATGGTGTCCTGTAATTGATCGCGGAAGCCGTAGGCGCCGCCGGACTGGTAATAGCCGCTGCGTCCCCATAACCGGGAGGACAGGGTTTGATAGACCAGCCAGCCGTTGGCCAGCACGTTCAGCGCCGGGTCCGGGGTGTCCACATTCACCGCGCCAAGCGTGCGGTTCCAGTGTTCCCACACCGCCTCCAATGCCTGGCGCGCGCCCGCCGGTCCGCCGTATTGTTGGATGAAATGCCGTGCCTGGTCGGTGTTGTCGGCTGCGCCGAAGACGAACACGATCTCTTGTTCCTGCCCGGCGGCCAGTTCGATCCGGCTCTGGATCGCGGCGCAGGGATCGAGGCCGGCCCCGGTCCTGCCCGACAGGCGCTTGCGGCGCATCGCCGCCGGGTTGGCGAGCGAGCCGTTGCGACCGATGAACTCGGTGCGGTTTCCGCTCATCGACCGCGCGCGTTCACTGACATAGGCAAACACCACTCGGTTGGCGCATTCGCGGCCGTAGGCATTGCGGGCAAGCAGCGACCCGCTGTGCGGATCCGTTTCGGTGACGATGTGCATCAGATTGGCGTGGCGCCACTCGCCGAGCACCAGTTCCCAATACCCGGTCAGCGACAGGCTGCGCGTGCGCTGCGATTGGTTGCGCAACTTGACCACCACGAACTTCACCGGCGCGTCCATGGCGACGTAGGTAAACAGCTCCGAGGCGATGTCGGATTCAAAGTGCTCGAACACGCTGTAGCCGAAGCCGTGCCGGCACACATAGCCGGAGTGGCCGCGCGCGGGTAAGGGCGTCGGCGACCAGAACGCGCCGGTCTCCTCGTCGCGGATATAGAGCGCCTCACCGCTGCTGTCGCAGAGCGGGTCGTTGTGCCAGGGGGTGAGCCGGAACTCGTGCGCGTTCTCCACCCAGGTATAGGCGCTGCCACTCTCGCTCACGACCGTGCCGATGTGCGGGCTGGCGATGACATTGGCCCAAGGCGCCGGCGTGGTCTGACCGGGTTCGAGGGTGACGACGTATTCGTGCCCGTCGGGGGTGAAGCCGCCCAGGCCGTTGCTGAAAATGCGCTCGCGCGGCGCCAGCGGATACACTGGCGCGGCAGCCGCCTGCTGCACGGTCTCCAGACGATCCGAGGCACGCTCCGCCGAGACGTGGCGTTCCACCTGCTCGATCAAGGTCGCGGCGGTATCGCTGAAGACGATGCGGGCGACCGTTTGCAGCAGCACCCGCTCGTCCTCGGAGAGCTCTTCGGCACGATGCACGAAGACCCCGCCCGGTTTGTCGAGCAGCTGCGCTTCGGGCCCGGCGTTGATCAGCCCCATGATCAAGTCCTGCAGCATCGCCCGGTAGCCCGAGAAATCCTCGTTCAGGATCACCAGGTCGGCGACCAGGCCCTTCATGCGCCAATAGGCGTGCGCCTGCAGCACCTGCTTGACCCGGTTGATGCGGTTGAGGTCGCCGATGTGCAGCAGGACGATCGGCAGATCGCCCGAGATGCCGAAGCGCCACAACCCGGACTGTCCCAACTGATTGCGGGCAATGATGGCGGGCGCGGCGCGGTGCAGGGCATTGCCATAAATCACGGAACTGGCCAGACGGCCAAATACCTGGGCATCGGCCTCGGTCGCGTTGAGGTGACGTAGCACCTCCTGGCTTTGGAACCAGGCCATTTCAAAGGCGCGCTCGACGAAGTGCCGGTCGCGGTATTTCTCGAGCAAGGCCAATGCGCCCGCGCGCGTATCCGCAACACCGGAGATGATCTGCACGGTCGCCGACTCGTCGGGCGACAGTTTAAGGGTGCGGCGGATCGCCACGATGGGATCGAGCACCGATCCTTCGGTGTTCGACAGCGCGGACGGGCTGTCGCGGTCATCCAGCACCAGCGGGTTGGCCGCCGTGCGACCGCGCCCGATGAAGCGGGCGCGGTCGGTCTCGTAGGACGGTACGTCGGCCACCGCGCCCGGTGCCGCCAGCAGGTGGAACATCCAGGGCACCTGCTCGCCCGGCGTGCGGGGACGCCGGGTGCAAAGGATCGCCTGGAGGCCGGGCAGGATTTCGGTCTGCACGAACAGATTACTGAACGAGCGATGCGCCAGATCGGCACTCAACGGCGCCAGCACGACCTCCGCGTAACTCGTCACTTCGATATGCCGGGTACGTGACGACTGGTTGGTGAGCTTGACGCGACGGATCTCGACATCGTCTTCAGGGGACACGCTGATCTCGGTGTGCGCTTCGATCGCCTGGTCGCGCCGCCGGTATTCGGCGCGCGCCTGCACGAAGATGGCCTCGTAGTGGTCGGCGCGGCGCAGGGTCGGCTGGTGTGCGGTCGACCAGTATTTGCCGCTGGCGCGGTCGCGCAGGTAGATGAAGGTGCCCCAGTCATCGGAGGTGACGTCCTCGCGCCAGCGGGTGATGGCGAGGTCGCGCCAGCGACTGGCGCTGCCGCCGGCATGGGTCGCCATGACATGGTAGCGGCCGTTCGACAGCAGGTGAACTTCGGGGATCGGCGTGTCCGGGTCGGTGAACACGCGCATGATCGCGCCGACGTCCGCGCTGGGGGGGCGGGCGGCGGCGCTGACTTCGGCCGCGTGCGGGTGCAGGGTGGCGCCCTTCTTCGGCACCCGCTCCTGCAACAGCAATTCGGTTGCCCGCGCCAGCGGGTCGGACATGAAGCGGCGCTGCATCGGCTGATCGAGCAGGACATGCGCAAAGGCCAACAGGCTCATGCCCTGGTGGTGCGCCATGAACGCGCGCACGATGGCGTGCGGCTTGCCGCGCTGCACCCGCGAGGGCGTATAGTCGACCGCCTCGTAGAAGCCGTAGGCGCCGAGGAATCCCTGATCGGCCAGCGACTGCAGGTTGCGGCACGCTTCCCGCGGCATCACCGTCAGCGCCAGCGCGCTGGCGTAGGGCGCGATCACCAGGTCGTCGCCCAGCCCGCGCTTGAAGCCGAGCCCGGGCACACCGAACGCCCGGTATTGATATACCTGGTTGATGTCGGTGGCGTTGTAGCAGGACTCGGAAATCCCCCAGGGCACCGCGCGTTGCCGGCCGTATTCGATCTGGCGCGCCACCGCGGCCTTGCAGGTCTGCTCCAGCAGGGTATTCGGGTAACTCGGCAGAATCAGCTGCGGCATCAAGTACTCGAACATCGAGCCGCTCCACGAAATCAGGCTGACGTCGCCGCCATGGCTGGTGAGCAGGCGGCCGAGCGCGAACCAGTGCTTCTGCGGCAGCTGTCCCTGCGCGATGAGCAGGAAACTGGCCAGACGCGCTTCCGATGCCAGCAGGTCGTAGCAGGACGGATCGCGGCGCCGTTCGCCGACATCGTAACCGATGGTCAAGAGGCCGGACGCGGTATCGTAGAGAAACTCGAAATCCATCGCCGCCAGGACGCGGCATCGGTTGATCAGCTCATCGATGAGGCCGAGCTGCGTCACAGCGCCCGCCGCCCCCGCGCCGGCGAGTTCCCCCCGGGTCGGGAGGGCACTGCCCTGCCACGCCGCTGGAACCAGCGATGCGAGCTCGTCCCCCAGGGCGCGGGACTGTCGATCGAATGCCTGCGCCCAGTAGCACAGTTCGTCGCTACCGGTATCCGCCGGCAGCCATGCCAGCAGCTCGCCGCCGATTTGGTGTATCTCGCTCAGCGCGCCGGCGGCGGCAGCCAGCGTCTGTGGCGGGCCCTCCAGTGTGAGGGCGCGCAGTGTGTCCTGCAGTAGGCCGATCTTTTTCGCCAGTTCGGGGGCGGGTGCGGCGGGCAACTGCTCGGCCAGTATCTCCAGGGTGTCCTGCAGACCCTGGAAAGTGTTGGCTGACAATACCGGCTGATGCTTCAGCTCGGCCAGGCCCGCCTGCAGGGTGAGCAGGCTGCCGGCCAGATTGCCGCTGTCCACCGACGAGACGTATTGCGGCTGCAGCGGCTGCAGCGTGCGGGTGTCGTACCAGTTGTATAAATGACCGCGGTAGCGTTCCAGCTTCTCCATCGAGGCCAGGGTGTTGCCGACGCGCTGCAGACATTCCCCGACCGTGAGATAACCGAAATCGACGGCTGCCAGGTCGGCCAGCAGCGACATGCCGATGTTGGTGGGCGAGGTGCGCGAGGCGATGGCGGGTGCCGGATACTCCTGGAAGTTGTCGGGCGGCAGCCAGTTGTCCTCCGGACCGACGAAATCCGCGAAGTAGCGCCAGGTGCGGCGCGCCGATGCCCGCAGGAACACCCGCTGATCGAGGCTCAAGGCCGCTTCCGGTGTCCCCAGGGGCCGGCTGATCCACCAGCCGACGGCGGGCGACAGCAGCCACAGCAGCAGGATGGGCGCAGCGACGAGCCACGCACTTCCTGTCATGGCCAGCGCCACCCCCAGCGCCACCCCCAGCAGCGGCGCGATCCACATCTCGCGAAAAAAGTCGGCCAGCGACTGGCATGCATTGCGGCGTGCGTAAGAGGGCAGTTGCCACAGGAGCAAGCCGTGTCGGGTGAACAGCATGCGCACCCCCGAGTGCAGGATCGCCCCCAGGCTAATCAGGGCATCGTAGGGCAAAAAGGCCAGGGTCAGCAGGGCGAGCATGATCGGGCGGACCGCGGATTTGCCGGTCAGGCTCAAGTGCACCAGCCAGTCGCGCTCCTCCGGCTTGCGAATCAGTTCGATTGCCGTGGCCAGCAGGGAGGGCAGGCACACCACCGCCACCACCAGCAGGCTCGCCAACCACGCCGAGCCCGGAGCAAACAGCCAGCCCCCGACCAGCAGGGCCAGCAGCGCCGGCGCCACCAGGCTGCGGCGCAGGTTGTCGAACAGCTTCCACCGCGACAAGGCCGAGAGCGGGTTGACCTGTCGCTTTCCCGTCGATCCATCCGCACTGGGCGGCCCCGGCACGCGCGGCAGCAACCAGCCGGCCAGCTGCCAGTCGCCGCGTATCCAGCGGTGGCGCCGGCTGGCCTCCATAGCATAACTGGCGGGATGCGCTTCGATGAGGTCGACATCGGTCACCAGGGCCGAACGCGCATAGCCGCTTTCCAGCAGGTCGTGGCTGAGGATCAGGTTCTCCGGAAAGCGACCGTCGACGGCCTGGCGAAACGCATCCACGTCATAGATGCCCTTGCCGATGAACGAGCCTTCCCCGAACACGTCCTGGTAGACGTCCGACACCTCGCGTGTGTAGGGGTCGAGCCCCGCGTCACCCGCGAACAGCTTGGTAAAGCGCGACTGGCCGGCACTGGTCAGGCTGATCGAGGCGCGCGGCTGCAGGATCGCGTAGCCTTCGACGACGCGGCCCTTGGCGGCATCATAGACCGGCCGGTTGAGCGGATGGGCGAGGTTGCCGATCAGGGTGCGTGCCGCGTCGCGCGGCAGCTGCGTGTCGGTGTCCAGGGTGATGACATACTGGATCGAAGCGAGGATGGACGTATCGCCGACGATATCCGAAAAGGCCGTTTGCGCGCCGCCCCGGAGCCGGGCGTTGAACTGCTCCAGTTTGCCGCGTTTGCGCTCATAGCCCATCCACACCCGCTCGACCGGATTCCACACCCGCGGCCGGTGAAACAGATAGAAGATGCACGCACGGTCCTCGCGGTAGGTCTCATTGAGCGCCTGCACCGCGGCGCGCGCGTAGGCGAGCAACGCGGCGTCATCGGGCAGTGTCTGCTCCGGCGCATCCCGAAAATCGGTCAACAGGGCAAACAACAGATTGGGATCGCGATTGCCGAGATAACGTATCTCCAGGGCCTCGAGCAGATCATCGATCTCCCGCCGACTGCTCAGCAAGGTGGGCACGATCACCATACTGCGGTGAGCGGCGGGTATGCCCTGTGAGAAATCCAATCGTGGCAATGCACGCGGCGGCACGCACAAGGTGACCGCCAGGTTCACCAGCGCCAGCGCCAGCGCCAGCGCCGAGGTGCCGATCAGGCCGGCGATCGTCAAGAACAGCGCAAAAAACCAGTCGCGCCAGTCATGCGGCGCGACGCCATCGAAGGCCCAAAGCACACCCGCCGTCGTGAGCAGCGTGAGCGACAGGATGGCGCCGAGATAAAGGGTCAGGCGAAGCTGCCGGAGCGCCCGACCGGCGCGCAATCTCCACGGCACGCGGCAACCGACCGCGTGCTCCAGGCTCGGCCGTCCGCGGTCGATCAGATAATACCCGACATGCGCGCTGCGGTCGTGGACCCCCAATCGCTCAGCGGCCGCCTGCGCCAACGCAATGGCCGCGCGCGCCACCGCCATTTCGCTGCCCGTGCTGCGTCGCGCCACGTCCTCGATGACATGCCGGTAGCGGTCGCGGGTGGCGAAATCCTGGCCGGTGTACATCGCCATCGGGTCCGCGCGTAAGATCTGTTCGACGACACTGAGCGACTCGACGAAATGCTTCCAGTCCATGGTGCCGATGAAACGCAGACTGCCGATACTGTTGGCGATCGAGATCTGATTGGCCGCGGCGGTTCGGCCGGCCGCCTCCGATAACTGCGCTGCGGTCACCCCCTGTTCGAACAGTTTATGTTCGACCCAGGTTTGCACGAACGCCATCGCGGGACCTTGAGACTGGAGCCTGGCGTAAAACTCCTCCACAAACGGCGCGGTCAGCGGCACGTCGGCATTGGCGAACTCGGCCAGCAACTGGATCAGCTGTTTGGGTTCGCTTGCGGCTGCGGCGAGCATGCGGTCGGCCCAGGTAATGGCCGCGTCGCGCTCCTCGCGCCGGCGGGCGATGCGCACACCGACGCGGCGCAGATTCTCCAGCAGCGCCAGCTGCAGCATGATGGGGAAGGCCCACAGCTCACCCAGCTTCAACGGCTCGACGGTCTGGTAGGCGGCGACGAACTGGGTGGCGTTATCGCTGTCGACGCGACCGTCCATGCGGGAGATCAGCTCCAGCGCCAGGTCGTAAATGCGGGGAAAACCGGCCGACGGGCCATCCGCCAGACGCGGCAACTGGCGGCTGTATCCGCGCGGCAAGTGCCGGCGCGCCAGGCTGATCTGCTGCTCGATCAGGTAGAAATTGTCGAGCAACCAGGCCTCGGCCGGCACAATCCGTTGCCTCTGGCTGGCAACGGCGGTGACGACGTCATACGCCGCCAGCAGAACCCGCGCATTGTCGGCCAACCGTGGCAGCAACCGGTCCGGCCCCGGATGCGGATCGATCCTGTGCTGGCCGGCCAGCGTGACTGCGTGCCGCTTCAGTTGCTCGATACTGAACAGCTCCGCGCGCAGCAACCCGGGATCTTGGTCGTGGCGCAGTGTATTCCGTGTGCGCGCCGAAAATCTGAGCGATTTTATGCTTATGACATGCTCCTTGCTTGAACACTGGACGCTCAACGCTGACCTATGACGGCGATCTAGCGAAGCTACAGCCCACGTGCTTGCGCACCCTCAGCCTTTATCGATTGATTCGGTCACCATTGATTGTAAGCTGTTTTAGCAGGCAATGACGCCGTCAAGCTGAAAAGAAAGTGCCACATCATCTCCGGCGGCCAGACCAGGGCACTACACCTTGGCGCAGATCATGCGATACCTGTCTGCCAACGTGGTAATGACGCTACGGCGTTGCGGCACAGCGGACGCGTCTTGGTAGACCTTTCCGCCTCCGCCGTCTGGCCGCCCTGGTGTCGGCACCCGCCAGTGCCCTTAACGCTATAAGTTTATTTCGCCATTGACACACTGTGGCCGTTTTCAATTGATATTTTTCACTGAAACTGCCCGACACTGGGGCTAACTTAGGCTCAGGGGTCGACCTGCGAGCGAATAACCATGAACGCAATGGCTTCAGGTCGAAATGTTTATCAACCACTCATTTAGAAGGAGTCACTCATGAAGAACACGGCAGCAGTAATATGTTTCTTAACCATGTCGGCACGTTCGCGTTGTCTGCAGCCGACGGTGCTGCGGTAGGTGGTGCTGTGCGCCAATTGCGTGTACCTATAACCAACTGACTTTGTTGTGAAAATGTGTCGGACACTAGTGGCCGGGGACTTGTCTAAAAAATGACTCCGCATAAGTTCGGCAACGCACAGACCGGACTTCAAGCTTCAACTATCTTGGGGACCTCACCCTGCATCTACATGAGTTCATGGCAAGAGGCAGAACCCAAACGGAATAATCATCTGGAGATCAACACATGAACAAGAATCAGGTCAAAGGTCATGCGAACGAGGCGAAGGGGAAGATCAAGGAGGTTGTCGGCAAGGTGACCGGCGACGAAAGCACGGAGTACGAGGGTAAAGCCGAGAAGCATGCTGGCAAGGCTGAAGCCAAGTACGGAGACCTCAAGAGCGACATCAAGAGGGCAACCGAATGAACCCTACAACAACCGAACAGCAGATACGACGGCGCCGATAATATGCAGGCCGGAGCCACGTTGCTGAGTGCCTCCTCCATTACTGGCGACGAAGTCTGTAACATGCAGGATGAAAAACTCGGTCGGATCACCCTGGAGGCTGAGCGTGGATGTTCGACGATCTCGACGATTTCAAGCAAATCGATGACACCCTGGGGCACGCGGCTGGTGCCGCGACCCTGATCGGCCGTGCCGACGAGGCCATGTACGGGCCAGGCCAAGACGCATAGCGGCGGCAAATGCCAGCTGTACCTCCAGAAAACCATCCTTGAATAACGGGCTAATGATCCCTCCTCCACTCGTAAAGAGATTAAAATTATGAATAAGAGAATTTTGGCTATTGTGTTGCTTGTTGTCGGTTTGATCCTGTTATTCTTTGCCTATCAGTCATCCCAAAGCCTGGGCGATCAGGTGACGGAGGCCGTTACCGGCCGCTTCACTGACTCCACCACCTGGTTCATGATCCTCGGCGCGGCTTCTGCGGTGGCCGGTGTTGGACTGCTGCTGTTCGGTAAATCCGGGAGCAATTAACGCAGGGATTCGCAATGCCCCACGACACGCAGGAATCCCTGGTTGGCGGGGCGAAGGATACCGGTAAAAACCCGGCGGCGTCACGTTCGGATAAACGACTGTTCAACCCGGCTGAGCTTCGCCTGTTTCGCTACACGGCGGTTCTGTTGTCCCTGGTTATGCTGATCGCACTGACCGGGTTCATCGTGTGGACATTTGCCTGGATACTGAACGCGTTCTACAACCTGCTCCTGTCGCTCGCCCTCGCCGGTGTTCTGGCGCTGGTGCTTCATCCTGTGGCGGAGTTTATCGAACGACGACTTCACTTGCCGCACTTGCTGGCCATCATTCTTCTGCTGGTGGTCTTTGTTGTGGGTATCGGCGGCCTGATTTTCCTGCTTGTCCCCATCCTGGTCAGCCAGGCCGTCCAGTTGATGACCGTATTGCCCGACATACTGGCAAGCTGGCAGGCACGTTTCTCCTCTCACTTCCCGGGACTCAGCTCCATGATTTCCACCCGCATGGAGAGCAGCGGTGGGGCGGAGTCCCAACCAGTCCTGGAAGACCCGGGCAGAGCCATCATGTCCTCCCTGGGGCTGTTGGCGGGTATCAGCTTCGTGCCCCTGTTCCTGTTCTTCGCCCTGCTCTCGGGGGACTTGCTCCGCGGGCAGGCATCCGAACTGCTATCCGTCTTCCACAAGCGCACCCAGCAGAAAGTGCTGTATTTCATGGATGTGTTCGTGGGATATGTCACCGCCTTCTTTCAGGGCCAGCTGATCATCGCCGTGTGCATGGGGACCCTGTATGCCCTGAGCTTTACGCTGATCGGCTTGAAGTTCGGCGTGCTGGTCGGTCTGGTGCTGGGACTGCTGAATATCGTCCCCTTCCTGGGCACCCTGATCGGCCTGCTGGTGGTCCTGCCCATGGCCTATCTGCAGCCGGATGGCGGCATTGAGTTACTGCTCTTGAACGGACTGGTGTTTGCGGCGGTGCAAGTGATAGAAAGCTGGCTGCTAACACCGAAAATCATGGCCAACCGCTCGGGCCTACACCCCGCACTCGTGGTTATTTCACTGTTCTTCTGGGGCACGGCCCTGGGCGGCATTATCGGCATGATACTCGCGGTTCCCCTGACAGCGTTCTTTGTCGCTATCTGGAGCGAGATCAAGGCCAGTCTGAAATGCTCGCTGAGCAACCGGGATGCCGACTCATGAAGGAAGAGGATCCCTTCCAGGGCGAAGCCGGCGGGAGCGACAACATCCGGGATATCACGCGCCTCCTGAAGGCCATGTCGGCTGACATGATACGCCTTGTGTTGGTGGAGGCGCGGCTGTTCGGGCACACGGCCCTGGCCATGATCGGACTCACCGTGGTGATAGCGCTGCTACTGGTGGGTAGCTGGCTGTTTATCGGCGCGGCGCTGGTGATGGCTCTGGCCAGCCTGCAGCCCTTCAGCCTGACGGGCGCCCTGCTGACGGTGGCGCTGGCGCACCTGGTGCTTGCGGCCCTGGCCTTCTGGCGGCTGCGGTACATTACACGGGGCCTCACGTTTCGTGAAAGCCGCGCGAGCGTGAACAGCTTGCTCGTCCATGCCCGGTCTCTCGTTGAGGCTGCAGGGCAACGAACAGAGGATAAGTGAGCAAGGTTCAGCGGGCTGGCGAGTCGATGAGGCTGGAGACGATCTGCATGGCTTTCACCTTGCCGGCCAGGAATCCGTAGGCACATTTGATGCCTGGCACATGCAGGCGTTCGGCCAGTATGCCACAGACAAAGGCAACGGGCAGCGCGGCAGGGCTTCGGGCCAGCGCCCGTGCCTGGTGCATCAGGCTGTCGACACGCTGGCGAATAAGACAGGCACGACAATCAATTCGGCCGCGCGCCTGCGCGGCCTCCTGCCTTAACTGGTTGCAACGAGACACTATGACCGGCGTCTTAATAAGGCGGTCAGCAAGGTCCCCGCAGCAAAGGCGAGGCCCAGGGAGATCAGGGGTTTGTCCCGCACGAGGCCGCTAATGGACTGCAGGGCTTCATTGGAGCGCTTTTTGGCTTTCTGTCCCGCATCCCTGACACGGGCCTCCGCATCCGCGGCCCCATGGCGGATCCGTTCCTCGCCCTTGCCCGCTATCTCGGCGACCCGGTCCACTGACTCGTGGGCGCGCTCTGAAATACGGTCTGTGGTGGCGTGGTCGTTACTGGCTGGTTTACTCATGGGATTTGTTCCCCGTTGCTGTGGTGGGACATGGGTGGAAGCTGTTCGGCGTCCACAGATTCAGTACCGAGAAGTCTCTCGCAAATACAACCGCCTGTCTGCGCGACAACGAACATAGGCGCGAATCCACCACTATCATTGACCAACGCACTCATTCGCTCCTGCAGCGCCAGGTGACCAGTCAACCGAGGGCAGTCCCGCTTGAGTGCTATATACGCCTGCGCGAAGATCATTTTGCGACATGCCGTCATGATTCAATCCAACGCTGTGAATCAGAGAAGAATCACTATGACTCCCATCAATGCGGACACTTCATGAACCGTCTGCGCCTTTACAGACGTCGGTGCAGATCCTGTGTATTACAGCAATCAAAACGTAGCGAAAGAACCATGAAACTCAGCGAAACCATTGCAGCCGCCCTGCTAGTGAACGCCCTGATGATCACGCTGCCTGCCTGCGATCAGCAAGCTCCTCTCGATGAGGCTGGTGAGGAAATTGACGACACAGCCGAAGACACGGACGATGCCATCGAAGATGCCGCCGACGACGCAGGCTGATCCGCTGCCTCTTCCCAATTGGCGTGCCCCACCAGCCGCTGAAATGCTCCGCAAAGCGGTTCTGGTGCTTCGGTTCAGGTAGTACGCACCGGGGCATCACGAACGAAAATTGGCTTGTAACGGCGCATAGTGACCCGCCAATTATTGCAGGGGACTTCAACGATGTAGCATGGTCCTATACCACGAACCTGTTTCAAAAAACCAGTGGCCTGCTCGACTCACGCGTCGGGCGGGGGATGTACAACACCTACAACGCCAGGAACCCGATCCTGCGCTGGCCGCTCGATCACGTCTTCCACTCCGATCATTTCAAGCTCGTGCGCATGGAGAAAGGACCCGCCTGGGGATCAGATCATTTTCCCATCTTCATCGAACTGAGCCTTGAGCCTGGAGCAGAGGCCGATCAGGAAGAATCTGATACAAACCGGGCGGAAGAGGATAAGGTAGATGAGAAGATCGAAGATGGTGAGCAGCAAACGGAAGAATGAGCCACGCCTTTCGATCACCACCTTGCCCAGATACGGGCACGCGGCGCCTCGGCTTATGTACGCTACCGCGCAGACACACGCAGCGCTTTACTCCAAGCTGCCAAGAATTGCCAGAGCACGCCGGGAGATTGCATGTGCCGTCCACCGAGTCATCACCTTCTGCCAATCGCCTGATCGCCGCCCTACCACGTAAGGACCGCCAGCGGTTTTTGGCCGGCTGCGCGCCCGTCGAACTCGTGTTTGCGGAAGTGCTTGCCAAACCCGGCACACTCATCGCCCACGTCTACTTCCCCACGGAAAGTTCCATTTCCCTGACGACGCCGACAGATGCCTGCGCCAGTCTTGAGGTAAGCATGGTAGGCGATGAAGGCATGCTCGGCACCACCCTTATACTTGGGGTGGACATCTCTCCGCTGCACGCCGTGGTGCAGGGCGCCGGCCCGGCGCTGCGCATGGACACCGCCCGGTTTCGCCGCGAACTCACAACCAGCACTACGCTGCAACGGGAAGTGAAACGATATCTCTATGTAACGATGAATCAAATGGCACAAACGGCTGCCTGCGCCCGCCTCCATGTGGTAGAGAAGCGGCTTGCCCGCTGGCTGCTGATGACGCATGACCGCGCGCACTCCGATGAGTTTTACGTCACGCATGAATTCCTGGCCTATATGCTGGGCGTGCGCCGCGTCGGCGTCACCATGGCCGCCACTTCGTTACAAAAGCGCAAGCTGATCAGCTACAGCCGAGGGAGAATCACCGTTCTCGATCGTGTCGGCCTCGAAGCCGCGGCCTGCGCGTGTTACGCGGCCGACAAGGCGGCCTATACACGGATAATGGCTTAGCGTTACCGCGGCTGGAGAACTTGTCCCCTTCATCAATATAGAGGTGCCCTAGAGTATATGACTCGTTAGATACAATGCAGATGCCCCACGCAACCCATGCACTCCTCCACCGGAACACTTGGCGAAAGCGCGGAAGTTTTACGGACCACCCACTGTTGCGTACCGTTGCGGGGCAAAGCTGCGTATCAATGGCGTGAAGTCGATCATTTGAAACTCGAGGTTACAAATTGTACGGAGGCACACCATGATTCGTCTGTTGTTCCATGGCCCCTAGGGCGGCAAGTAGAGTCTATGCGCCGGGACTACTGCCGATTACATCAGCCACCGTTTCTTCATTAACTGATAAGACAGGAAAGAGGTCAAAAGCCCAACTCCGAAAAGGGCGATCAACTGCAACGGAAAATCCGCGAGACCACCCCCTTCCAGCAGAATCGACTTGATCGGCCGGTAAAACTGGTAGGAGGGAAGCAAGGGCGCCACACTGTTAAGTTTCTCCGAGAAATCGGCGAGCGCGGAAGGAAGAAGGTGCGGCAGATAGAAAACCACGCCCAGGGTTCGCGCACTGGCCTGGGTTCGGCACAAAAAACCGACGAAGATACCGAACGAACTGAAACAGAATCCGCCCGCCATCAGAAAGACGACATAGCTCAAACCGCCGCCGGGCGCCAATTCAAACGTCATCAGCAGATGAAGCAAGAGCGACGCGGTGGCTATCAGGATCATCCCCAGACATACCTTGGCGAGCAACCACTCGGCCTCATGAATCGGCGTCTGCAACAAGCCGAGGAGCAGCTGCTTCTCTTTTTCTTCGGCCACCTGCGTCGGCAGGACGATGAAACCGACCAGCAGGACCAGCATCAATATCCAGGTCGGCAGCATCTGTCTCTGAATCCCGCTCTCGTGAAGGGAGCGGATCTCCGAGATCCAATTGTTTCCCTTCCCCTCCAGCGCCCGTTGCAGCCCGGAAACGGTTTCGACGATCGCCAGGGTCTGAAAAGAGGCCTTGTCCAGAACGATCAGCGCACTGCCTTGCGTCTCCTTACTCCACGGAAGCAGAAGCCCGTCACCGCTCCGATCCATCAACCAGCGGTTCCCTTGCTCTTCGTTCAGAAGCCGGGAAACCGCAAAGGCATGATCGGCCGCCTGGAGACTTTGAATCAATGCGGGAGGATAGTTCCCATTTTCAAGTAAGCCGATATTGATCTTCTGAACATGCGGTTGCTCCGTGTCGACCAGTTCCAACGCCACGAAAACAAAGAGAGGCACAAAGAGGACCAGGTAGAGGGTCTTGTTCTTGAATGCAATCGCCAAATCATTAAAAGTCAGTATCGCGACGTTTCTGATCATGAGTAGAGATTCTGATGAATGCGTGACTCGAAATATTCACCTGGGAGACCGTCGAAGACGAGGCTTCCTTGATGGAGGACCATGATCCGTGTCGCGAGGGTTTTGATGTCCTCGGGTCGATGAGAGGTGAAAAGTATCGTCTTCCCTGACGCATGGATGTTTTTCAACAGAAGGTAAATCTCTTTCGTCATTTCAAAATCTAGACCCGAAGTCGGCTCGTCAAAGAGAAGTAGGGGTGGATCAGCGAGCAGCGAGCGCCCGATGCTGACCCGCTGCTTCAATCCTTTCGACAACACCTGAACCCTGTTTCTACGAAACGGGAGAAGATTGAATTCCCGCAACGTCCCTTCGATTCGCGAGACGGGAATCTGAAAAAGACGGGCAAAAAGGCCGAGGTTGTATTCGACCGAAAAGAAATCGAACAGATTCGGTGTTTCGGGAACGAATCCGATCTTCCTGACAAGGGCCCGCCTGTTATTGAGACTGATTCCGTCGACCCGGACTTCCCCACCGTCTGGAACCAGCCAACCGCCCAGCAGTTTTAGCAGGGTCGACTTCCCGGCGCCGTTGTGCCCCACCACCGCAATCAGCTCTCCCTTGTCGACGCTAAATCCGGTGGCAAGGAGACCTCTGTTTTCTTTATAAAGTTTGGAAAGATGATGAACTTCGAGATGCATGGAAGAGGTTACTTCGCAGAAACGTGCCGAGGCGGCGTACTCCCGCCGGCCCCGTCCAACTCCTGACGTCTGGGACGGGGAATCCAGAGATTCTTTCTATACGCGCTTTGCCAGAAAGACAACCAGAAGGACTAAAACAACTACCACCAGTACACCAGTCATAACGATCTCCTTTATTTTAGCTTTTGTGAATTGACCTGAATCTTGCGTGCGCCCGGTTTCGAACGCGCTATATCTTGCCCAGCAGCAACAGAATGAGGAGAATTACCAGCACCAGGCCCAGGACACCGCTGGGCGCATAACCCCATCCACGGCTATGGGGCCAGGCTGGAATCACGCCGATGAGCAGCAGAATCAGAACGATCAGCAGAATGGTTCCTAATGACATTTCATATCTCCCAGGTAAGGCGCAGCTGCGCAGTGTCAGGAAACGCTTCCGAATTGATCCCGGAAGTCATCGTGATTTCCTTACAGGCCATGTTACTCTGGCGGGGACCCTCGTCTGTACGATGCCGCACATAGAACCCGGTACCTGGTCGTCGTAAGCGATGGCTCTCAGCAGTCCGCCAGTACCGCTCTGCTGAAAAAAGTTCGACGACAATACACAATCATTCCCATTCGTCACCCCCCTTCATTTGGCTATAATCCTACCGGGTCAACCGGTCACCGGGGTCGGCCCAAGTCAACCCACTGAATCTAAAAACAGAACAAGCCGATAAATAAGGTATTCCAGCGCTTGCTTTCCGTCGCCAATCGATGGACTGGCCTGGTCCGCCCCAGGAACCACGGGAACCGCGGTTTCTCCTTTGCGTGGTGCATGGCGGCTCACGGTTGCGAGTTATTATGAGATTCCCGTTTCTGTCAAACTACGCCAGTCTCCCCAGCAAAGGGGCGGGATCTCCATTTTGGAGCCGTGATGTTTACCGTCGGATACTTTGATATCCACTCTTACCTTACCGCCCATCCGTTACCTCTTCAATCTTTCTGCGCCCGCCTTAGTACGCCAGCGAACAGACAGACCAACTGCTTCGGCGTAATTTAAACCCTCATCCTGTGATAAGAGCAAGATTCAGGTTAACGTGACCCGTGACAGTCTGATGTCTGCGCCGGAATTTAAACGCGCAGATTGAATTCCAGTTATCCACTTATTAATAGTGAAATAATAGGCGGCAGCGACGAAAGTCGTTGCCGTTTTCATATTCGGCCGACACAAACCCGTAACCAGGTGCCCTCATCGGCATCCCGTGCCAGCTCCACACTGTCCCAGCACAGGCCGACCTTCTTCTCATCCATGCCAAGTAGGTCGCCGACGATTAATGACGGGTTATCTGATGGATCCGATCTCCTTGTCCTCGATCGTGATGATCACGGAATGATCGATCAGATTGTTGGCGTGATACGCCTCGTCGCTCACCTTCTGGGCCAGTTGGGTAACGACGCCATTGGCCGGTCCGCCGTCATCGGCGGCACGCCCGTAGAGCAGCTGGACGCCACGCAGATCGCCGGGCTGCAGATCGTCGAAGGCCTCGGTATAGCGAAACGCCATCACCTGCCCGGATGGCCCGGGATGGTCCAGGCCGATGGCGTGACCGATCTCGTGAATCAGCGTATAGCGGATGTCGTATACATCCTCATCGCCATCAAACCCAACCTTCCACTCGTGGTCGGGATTCAAGCACACCAGCGCCTGTTCGATGGCGCGCACACCCTCCTCCGGATCGGGCGCGTAGGATACGTTGGCGAATGCCCGCCCGCGCGGCTGCCCCTGGGCACCGAGGATGATATCCGCCTCCCTCGCATCGTCGACCTCGTGAAATGACAGACCGGCAGCGCGTTCCCAAACCCGAAACGCCGCCGCGGTCTCGCGCGCCAGCGTCTCCCTGGAGAGGTTTCCCCCAAAAAGCGCATCGATCGGCGCCAGATCACGACAGTTGCGCGCATCATCGAACCGTAGCGTCTTCCCGGCAAAGGCATAGCTGACACTGGCCCCCGCCCCCAACCGCCGCTCTCCCCACTTCACCTTGTAGCCGTCCAGCTCGAGCAGCCGGTACCCGGCTTCGCCGGCATAGGCAGGCAGCGGAAACGCCAAGGGCAGCAGTCCGGCCGTTATTAACGCTAGTATGGGAAGGGTTGCACACGGAACTGATCGCACCGCAGTCTCCTAACTAAAGATACCTGAAAGCACGGGAATCGATGCGCTTTGAAGGCGCATGGGGACTCCGGCACAGGATAACGAACATCGAACTAATAGGTGCGGCACCGCACCGACAAAACTTTAGTTTATACTCAGACCTGAATCCGTGGCTTAACCGCGGCGCCTAGCACAAGCTCCTGATTCCACAGCGAATCGAAAAATGCCCGCATAACCTAAGGGTGAAGCTAAGATTTTTGAAACCCCCGGGCACTGGCCGTAGGTAGAGAACGATCCAGGCGCCAGCCTCACACTACAACCCCATGGATTTCCGGGAATGCGTAGCAAAAGACACCGCTATGGTTGCGGAGTGCGTAGACAGCTTGCTCACTTTGTTCGTGGTGGCGGACGACCATCGTCTTGTGGGTTACAGAATTAAAGGTTTTCGTTACCTCTTCAATCTTTCTGCGCCCGCCTTAGTACGCCAGCGAACAGACAGACCAACTGCTTCGGCGTAATTTAAACCCTCATCCTG
>MRWG01000205.1_pt1 | contig 97880 bp, 91 predicted proteins | sample 1013341 | NCBI WGS metagenome assembly MRWG01 (sample SAMN06117577, study PRJNA244670) | biofilm metagenome | biome: Water; feature: Cathode Biofilm; material: Biofilm; isolation source: microbial consortium enriched at the cathode of a solar microbial fuel cell | place: USA: District of Columbia ...
TGGCGCGCCGTACGGCGCCCGCCGCGGGTCCGCAGAACCCGCGGAGACCTGTTAAGGACTTGCGCCACGCGGCGCGCCACCCCCTTCGCTTCGAGGGGATGTAGGGAGATGAGGGAGGATAGAGCCTCGCGCGGCTTTCGCGGCGAGACGATGAATCGCGTCCCTTCCGTGTCGTCATGCCCGGACTTGATCCGGGCATCCACGCCGTTACGGCGCAGCGCGTGGAGGCGCCAGTGGAATGGATCGCCGGGTCAAGCCCGGCGATGACGAAGGAGAAGAAGTCGGGCCGAGACGACGAGAGTTGCACCGAGCAGCCGAAAGGACCAATTTCCCGTCCATGTACGCGATCAAAGAGATCTACTACACGCTGCAGGGCGAAGGCGCGCAGGCCGGGCGTCCGGCTGTGTTCTGCCGTTTCGCCGGCTGCAATCTTTGGTCGGGTCGAGAACAGGACCGGACCGAGGCCGTCTGCAATTTCTGCGACACGGATTTCGTCGGCACCGACGGCCCCGGCGGCGGCAAATACGCCGACGCCGATAGTGTGGCGCGAGCTTGCCGCGAGGCCTGGCGCGGCAATTCCGGTACGCCCCCCTTCGTGGTGCTGACCGGTGGCGAGCCCATGCTGCAGGTGGACGAGGCGCTGGTCGATGCGCTCCACATAACGGGCTTCGAAGTAGCCATCGAGACCAACGGCACTTTGCCGGTTCTGCCTTCCATCGACTGGGTTTGCGTGAGCCCGAAGGCCGGCGCGCCCCTCAAGCAGCGTTCAGGCGACGAGCTGAAGCTCGTCTATCCGCAAGACCGGCTCTGGCCGGAAGAGGTTCAGGGTCTCGACTTCACGCATTTTCTGCTTCAACCCATGGATGACGGCGCGGACAGCCCCGCCAATGTGCGCGCCGCCATTGATTATTGTCTGGCCCATCCCAAATGGCGGCTGAGCTTGCAGACCCACAAATTGCTGGGCCTGCCTTAACTGGTGCGGCGTGCGACCTCTGGCCGGGGCACGCAAAATCCCCTAAACAGCCCCTATGCGGATCTACAAGGAATTCTTCTTCGAGGCGGCGCATTTCCTGCCGTCGGCGCCGCCCGGCCATCCCAATGCGCGGGTGCACGGACACTCGTTCCGCGTCCGCGTTACCGTGGATGGGGAGCCGGACGAGGACACGGGCATCGTCGTGCATTTCGACGATCTGGAGACGGCGGTGGCGGACGCCCGCGATGCGCTCGACCACCGCATGCTCAACGACGTGGAGGGTCTTGCCTATCCGACGCTGGAGCGCATCGCCATGTGGCTGTGGGACCGGCTGCACAACCGGTTGCCGGGCCTGGCCGAGATCGTCGTGGCGCGCGATTCGTGTCATGAGGGCTGCGTCTATCAAGGCCCATGCGGCTTGCGGCGGAGTAGACCATGACGCGGAAGATCACCGGCCTTCGGCAATTGGGCCATGAGGTGCCCGTCCCGGCCTCGCCGGTCGATGCGCAGCTCGAGCGCGTGCCCAACCCCCATGCGGACACCGCCTATGTGGCACGCTTCACCGCGCCCGAGTTCACCTGCCTCTGCCCCGTGACCGGCCAGCCGGACTTCGCGCATTTCGTGGTCGATTACGCGCCGCGGGAATGGCTGCTCGAATCGAAGTCGTTCAAGCTGTTTCTGTCGAGCTTCCGCAATGCCGCCGCCTTCCACGAAGATGCCACGCTGACGATCGGCAAGCGCATCGTGCAAATCATCGAGCCGTCTTGGCTTCGTATTGGCGGCTACTGGTTTCCGCGCGGCGGCATACCCATCGACGTGTTCTGGCAGCACGGCACCCCGCCCGAGGGTGTGTGGATTCCGGATCAAGGCGTGGCGCCCTATCGCGGCCGCGGATAAGTGACCGATCTCGTCATCACCAACGGCGACGCGGCCGGCGAATTGCTGCGCCGCGCGCTGCACGGGACCGAGGTCCTGCCGTGGCGTGATGTGCTGCATGAGGGGCCGGTGCTGCTCACCGATACGCTGGAAGATCTCACCGTGAGCCGCATCGAGTATCTGGCCGGCGCAGGCGGCGGCGAGATCGGCGCCATCGAGTTCGAATTGACAGCGCGCGACCGCGGTCTCGCCATGAGCGGGGAGTTCGACCGCGTGGTGCTGTGGTTCGAGCACGACCTCTACGATCAGCTGCAATTGCTTCAGGTGCTCGATTGGTTCGCGGACCATCCGCGCCATGGCAGCCTGCTCTTGGTTCAAACGGACGACTATATCGGCCGGCAGGAGCTCGAGGCGATCCCGGCGCTTGCGGCCACCGCCGCTCCGGTGACCAAGGCCCAGCTCGACCTCGCCAAGCGGGCCTGGACGGCCTTGCGGCAGCCGACGCCTGAGGCCTGGATGCGCCTTCTCGATGACGACACGTCGGCCCTGCCCTTCTTGCGGCCGGCCGTCATCCGCATGTTGGAAGAGCTTCCGGGGCCCGACGGTTTGACGCGCACGGAACGGCAGATGCTCGCGACCATCGAGGGTTCGGAATCCATCACGGCGCTCGGCCTGTTCATGGCCGTGCAGAAGATGGAAGATTCCGAGTTCATGGGCGACTGGAGCTTCTGGCGGCTCTTGGATCAGCTGGCGCTCGCGGACGAGCCTTTGGTCGCGGGACTCGAAGGCGCGCCGTTTCAGCACACCGATCCGGAGCTTGCGAAGGCCTATCTGACCAGCCGGCTCAGCCTCACCTCGCTCGGCAAGGCGGTGCTCGCCGGCGGTGCCGATTGGACGGAGCATCACACGGTCGACCGCTGGTGGGGCGGCACGCATCTCAGCGAAGACACGTTGTGGCGTTGGGATGGTGAAGCGCAGGCGCTTATCCCCCCGCCGCGCTGACATGCGATCATACGCGCCGGTTCAGTGAGGATTTGCGGCGCGCTTGGTCAGATGATCGATGTCCATCAGCTCTTTGAGCAATGGCTCCAGTTCCTTCAGGGGAATCATGTTGGGGCCGTCGGAGGGGGCCTTGTCGGGGTCCTGGTGGGTCTCGATGAAGAGGCCCGCGACGCCCACGGCCACCGCGGCCCGCGACAGCACCGGCACGAAGCGCCGTTCGCCGCCGCTCGTGGCCCCCTGCCCCCCGGGCTGTTGGACGGAATGGGTGGCATCGAAGATCACCGGCGCGCCCGTTTCGGCCAGGATGGGCAGCGCGCGCATGTCGGAGACGAGCGTGTTGTAGCCGAAAGAGACGCCGCGCTCGGTAACCAGCACGTTGGGATTGCCGGCCCCGACGACCTTGGCCACCACGTGACGCATATCCCAGGGCGCGAGGAACTGGCCCTTCTTGACGTTGACCGCCTTACCGGTCGCGGCCGCGGCCAGGAGGAGATCGGTCTGGCGGCAGAGAAAGGCGGGGATCTGAAGCACGTCCACGGCTTGGGCGGCGAGCGCGCATTGCTCGGGTTCGTGCACGTCGGTGACCACGGGAAGCCCTGTGACCTCCCTCACCTCCGCGAAGATCGGCAGCGCCTCTTTCAGCCCCAATCCCCGTGCGCTCGCCGCGCTCGTGCGGTTCGCCTTGTCGAAGGAGGATTTGTAGACCAGCCCCAGCCCAAGCCGGCCGGCCATTTCCTTCAGGGCGGAGGCCGTCTCGAGGGCGTGCGCGCGGCTCTCCAGCGCGCACGGGCCAGCCATCAAGGCAAAGGGCAAGTCGTTGCCGAACCGGGCGTTTCCGACCGTGACCGTGGCCGCCGGGGCCGGCTTCATGGCTTCGTTCATCGCCGGACCATAGTGCCGCTTTGCGCCTTAGACCAGACGGCTCTGCTCGACGGCGGCGCCGATGAACGACTTGAACAGCGGGTGCGGCGCGAAAGGCCGCGACTTGAGTTCGGGGTGGAATTGGACGCCGATGAACCAGGGATGCTCGGGGATCTCGACGATCTCGGGCAAGAGCCCGTCCGGCGAGAGGCCCGAGAAGCGCAAGCCCGCTGCTTCGAGCTTGTTGCGGTAGCGCATATTCACCTCGTAGCGGTGGCGATGGCGCTCGGAGATTTCCGTTCCCCCGTAAATCTCGGCGACCTGGCTGCCTTTGGCGAGCACGGCGTCGTAAGCGCCAAGTCGCATGGTGCCCCCGAGATTGCCGTTCTGCTCTCGCCGCTCGAGCTCATCGCCCTTCATCCACTCGGTCATGAGGCCGATCACCGGCTCCGCGGTCGGGCCGAACTCCGTGGAGCTTGCCCCTTCGATGCCGGCAAGATCGCGCGCGACCTCGAGCACCGCCATCTGCATGCCGAAACAGATGCCAAAATATGGGAGTTTGCGATTGCGGGCATAGCGCGCCGCATGGATTTTGCCTTCCGCGCCGCGCTCGCCGAAGCCGCCCGGCACGAGGATGCCGTTCACGTCTTCCAGGTAGGCCGCGGCGTCTTGGCTTTCGAACACCTGCGCCTCGATCCATTCGAGGTTGACCTTCACCTTGTTGGCGATGCCGCCATGGACCAGCGCTTCGTTGAGCGACTTGTAGGCGTCCTTCAGGCCTGTGTACTTGCCGACGATCGCCACGGTGACTTCGCCGTCTGGCTCGGCGATGGTCTCGGAGATCTCCTTCCACATGCGCAGGTCCGGCTCCGGCGCATTGGTGATGCCGAAGGCCGCGAGCAGCTCCCGGTCGAGACCTTCCTCGTGATAGGCCACCGGCACGTCGTAGATGCTGGAGACGTCGAGCGCCTGGATCACGGCCTCGGGCCGCACATTGCAGAACAGCGCGATCTTGCGCCGCTCGTCCGGCGGCAGCGGCCGGTCGGTGCGGCACAGCAGAACGTCGGGTTGGATGCCGATGGAGCGCAGTTCCTTGACCGAGTGCTGGGTCGGCTTGGTCTTGAGCTCGCCCGCGCTCGGGATGAACGGCACCAGCGTCAAATGGATGAAGGCGCTCTCGCCGCGCGGCAATTCGTTGCCGAGCTGGCGGATCGCCTCGAAGAAGGGCAGGCCTTCGATGTCGCCGACCGTGCCGCCAATCTCGCAGAGCACGAAATCCACGCCCTCATTGCCCGTGGTGACGAATTCCTTGATGGCGTCCGTGACGTGGGGAATGACTTGGACGGTGGAGCCGAGATAGTCGCCGCGCCGCTCCTTGGCGATGATCTCCTGGTAGATGCGCCCCGTGGTGACGTTGTCCGCTTGGCGCGCCGGGCGTCCGGTGAAGCGCTCGTAGTGGCCGAGGTCGAGGTCGGTCTCCGCACCGTCGTCGGTGACGAACACCTCGCCGTGCTGATAGGGGCTCATGGTTCCCGGATCGACATTCAAGTAGGGATCGAGCTTGCAGAGGCGCACGCGGAATCCGCGCGCCTGCAAAAGCGCTCCGAGCGCTGCCGATGCGAGTCCCTTGCCAAGTGAGGAAACCACGCCGCCGGTGATGAAGACGTACCGCGCCATGGGCCTCGACCCTACACCGAGTCCGCGCCAAGGCGTAGCCCCAAAGATGCAGGGGGAGACGTCTTGGCGCAGGATTTCCTGTGAAGAACTACTGGGACTGGGGCGCTTGCGGTGCCGCCGGCGATTCTGGGGCCGACGGGGCCGGCGTGCCGGGGATCTGGAGCGGCGTCAAACCGCCCTCGCCGCCGCTGGACGGCAGGATGGACGGGGCGCCGCCGCGCTGATGAGTCGCCAATATCGACAGGGTGAGACTCGTGAGGAAGAAGCAGGCCGCCAGGATGGCCGTGGTTTTGGTCAGCGCGTTGCCGGCGCTGCGGCCGGTCATGAAGCCGCCTCCGGCGCCACCACCGCCGCCGCCAATGCCGAGTGCCCCGCCCTCGGAGCGCTGGAGCAGGATGACGCCGACCATCGCTATGGCGATCATGACGTGAATCAGAAGAATTACGGTACTCATTGCGTCGCCTTGTTCTTAGGAGGCGCTGTCTTATCCGAATCCGCCACCGCTTGGCTAGGCCCTGGTTCGGCCTCGCTGCTCTCGGCCACGGCGGTCACCTCCTCGGCGTCGCCGATTCCTTCTATCCCCAGTGCTTCGGCGCCGGCCGTCTCGGATACGGTCGCGGACGGTTTCCGCAAAGGCAGGAAGGACATGGCGGCGGCGCCTGCGAGCACTTTCTGTCCTTCGGCCATGATGATGGGAACCGCGGGCTTGGGATCCGGGAGGGGCGGCGGCAAGGGCTTCGGGATCCGAACGCCGTCAGTGCGGCAGCGGAAGGCGACCTTCTCCTCGACCCGCAAATATGCGCGGACCTTCTCGATTTCCTCTTCGTTGTGGAGGTGGTCTTTGACCCAGTCCGGGCCACCGCTCAGCGCAGCCTTCACACTCGCGGTCAGCAGCGTCTGCTTCTCCGTCTCCAGCGCCTTGCATTGGTCGCGCTCCAGCATTTCCGCACGGGCGGTTGGGCTGAAATGCGCGGCTAGGCCCACGGCGAGCAGCGTCGCGGCGATGAAGCGCAGCTTGAACATCAGGTTCCCGGGACAGTCCCCCCTGCCGTCAATCTCTCGGCAGCATGACGAACCCTATCTGATTTGCAACCCCGATCCCAAGGTTTTCCGGAGGCTTATGTGGCAGGAGGGTCACAGTAGACGGAGAGGATTCCGTAGAAATCCGAGGCCTTTAGGCTCGCGCCGCCGACCAGTGCTCCGTTCACATCAGGCACGAAGAGGAGCTCGGACGCATTCGTTGGCTTCACCGAGCCGCCATAGAGAATCCGCATGGCGCCGCTTTCTCCTTGCCCGAGAAGCTGGCTCAGGACGGAGCGGATAAAGCCATGGACCTCGGCGACGTCCGCAGGCGTGGGGGTGAGGCCGGAGCCGATGGCCCAGACCGGCTCATAGGCGATCACGGTGTCCGCGGCGCGCGCTTCCTCCGGCACCGAGCCTTGAAGCTGGCCGCGCAGCACGTCGAGGGTCTTCCCATCCTGGTGCTGCGCCTCGGTCTCGCCGACGCAGATGATGGCGGTGAGCCCGGCGCGGTAGGCCGCGAGCGCCTTGGCGTTAACCAAGGCATCGGTCTCGCCGTGATCCAGACGCCGCTCCGAGTGTCCGACGATGACGGCGGTCGCGCCCGCATCGGCCAGCATTTCGGCGGAGATATCGCCGGTATGGGCGCCCGAGACCAAGGGATGGCAGTCCTGGGCGCCAAGCGCGATGTCCGAGCCGTCGAGCGCCTCCGCGGCCCGGGTCAGCAGGGTCGCCGGGGGGCAAACCATGACATCGGCGTCCGGGACCGGTGCCGCTTTCAGTCGCGCCCGCAAGTCCGCCAGCTCGCCAAACGCGCTCCCCAGGCCGTTCATCTTCCAGTTGCCGGCGACAAGCGGCCTGATCGCGGTCACGTTTCTTCCCCCCGTTCGCGCCTTTACAGTGTCCGGCTAAAGCGGTTTTTCTGGTGTTTCTGCGTGTTGCCGCGCTGGCTCTTGCTACCTATGATGCGCGCGCCGCGCCGGACCGTCCTACCATCGGACGCCGGCGCGGATTTGGCAATTCATGATAGAGAAGGTGATCGAGGCGTGGCACTCGACAGATTGCGCCAAGGCGCGGCAAAAACGGTTGGCCTGATCCTGGTCGGTCTCCTGGTGGTGAGTTTCGCCGTCTGGGGAATCGCCGACATTTTCACGGGCTATGGTCAGCAGACCCTCATCCGCGTCGGCGACACGGAAATCACCGCGCAAGATTATGCGCGCGCCCAGCAGGACGTGCTGCGGTCCATGAGCCAGCAGGCAGGACGCAGCCTCAGTCTTCAGGAAGCGCGTGCGGCGGGACTCGATACACGCGTGCTTGAACGGCTGATCGGCGGCGCTGCGGTGGATACCCATGCTACGCATCTGGGCCTCGGCATCAGCGACGATGCGTTGCTCGCGCAGATCACGAAGGACCCGGCCTTTCAGGACGGCGCCGGGAACTTCAGCCCCCTCGCCTTCCAAGCCGCGCTCCGCAATATCGGCATGACCGAAGCGGGCTATCTCTATTCGCTGCGCGAACAGAACCTACGGCGGCAGCTGCTTGTCACTGTCGGCGAAGTGGCCAACAGCCCCAGGGCGCTGATCGATGCGATGAATCAGTTCAACGAGGAACGCCGCATCCTGAAATACGTCCTGGTGCCGAAATCCGCGGCCGAAGAGGTGAGCGCTCCGACCGAAGAGGACTTGAAGGCGTATTACGACAATCATCACGCCAAGTTCACGCAGCCGGAATATCGCAAGGTCGGCCTCATCGCCGTGACGCCGGAGACGGTCAAGGACCAGCTCAACATCACGGAAGACGATCTCAAGGCGGAATACGAGATCAAGAAGGAGACTCTGGGGGCGCCGGAGCGCCGCCATGTGCAACAAATCGCTCTGCCCGATATCGAAGCCGCCAGGAAAGCTCACGAGAAGATCACGTCCGGCACGGACTTCGTCGAGATGGCCAAGGAGCTTGGCTTGACCGAGACCGATATCGACCTCGGCACCGTCGCCCGGAAGGATTTGGCCGACCCCACGATCGCGGAGGAGGCCTTCAAGCTCGAGAAGGATGCCGTGAGCGAACCCATCGAGGGCAAGCTCGGCGGCGTGGTCTTGATCCGTGTCACGGAGATCGAGCCCGGCAAGATCCCGAGCTTCGAAGAGGCCAAGGAAGACCTTGAGAAGGGAATTCTCAAAGACCGTGCCTCCGGCGCGATCTTCGACATGCATGACAAGGTGGAGGACGAGCTTGCGGCGGGATCGACCCTCGAGGAAGCGGCAGGCAAGCTCAAGCTCGACTACCAGGTCATCGACCAGGTGGACCGCGAAGGCCGCAAACCCGATGGATCGACTGTCACATTGCCGGCGCAAAAGGATCTGCTGAACGGAATCTTCGCCACCGACGCCGGGATCGAGAACGACCCCATCGATGCGCGGGACGAAGGCGTCATCTGGTACGAGGTGTTGGGCGTGACCCCTGAACAACTGAAGCAGTTCGATCAAGTGCGCGATGAGGTCGAGACGGACTGGCGCGCAGACGAGACGCGGAACCAGGTTGCCAAGCTCGCGCAAAAATTCGTCAGCCAATTGAGCAGCGGCAGCAAGACGCTGGAAGACGTGGCGAAGGAGCTCGATACCGAAGTGTTGCCGACCTCGGCGTTAAAGCGCGACGACATCACCGTGAACGTGCTGCCGCCGGCGGTATCGCAAGCGTTCGCTCTGCCGAAAGGTGGTTTCGGTTCGGCGGCCTCGGGCGTCGATGAGGGGCGCATCGTATTTCGCGTGGACGAAATCGTCGAGCCGCCGGCAGTCGACGAGCGGGCGATCAATCAGCTCCAATCCCGCATCGGTCTTCTGCTCAGCGAAGATACGATCGCGGAATATTTCAGCGCGCTGGAAAGCCGTTACGGCGTAAGCGTCAATCAGCAGGCGCTTGCCAAGCTCGTGGGTAGCAGCGAGGAACCATGAGTGCGGCGCCTGCTTCGGTGACTCCGCTGCAGCGAGACGGTGGGTCGGCTCCGATCGAACCGGACTTCGCGGCGTTTGCGCGCCTCTACGACGAGGGCGTGCCGCAAGTCGTCTGGACGCGGCTGGTCGCCGATCTGGAGACGCCCGTCTCCGCCATGCTCAAAGTGGCCAACGAGCGGCCCAACAGTTTCCTTCTTGAGTCCGTCGAAGGCGGCGCCACGCGCGGGCGCTATTCGATCATCGGCTGCGAGCCCGACCTGATCTGGCGCGCCGAAGGCAACAAGGCCGAGATCAATCGCCGTCCTCAGGCCGATGCGGAAGCCTTCGCGCCCTCTCCGCAGCCGGCTCTGGCAAGCCTGCGCGCGCTCCTGGCCGAATCCGCGATCACGCTTCCCCAGGCGCTGCCGCCCATGGCGGCCGGCATCTTCGGTTATATGGGCTACGACACGGTGCGCCTGATCGAGCATCTGCCGGGCGGCGAGCCCGATCCGCTCGAACTGCCCGACAGCATCTTGGTCCGGCCAACGCTGATCGTGATCTTCGACAGCGTCAAAGACGAGATGACCGTGGTCACGCCCGTGCGCGCCGCGCCCGGTGTGAGCGCCAAGGCGGCCTACGCACGCGCGGCGGATCGGTTGAACGTGGTCTTGGAGCGGCTCGACCAGCCATTGCCGCATGCGAGCGAGCTTGATGCGGACGCGCCCCACCCGGCGCCCAAGGCCACCACAGCGCCGGAGGCCTATATGGCCAAGGTGGCGCGAGCCCAAGAGTACATCGCAGCAGGCGACATCTTCCAAGTGGTGCTGAGCCAGCGCTTCGAGGCGCCGTTCGAGCTGCCCTCGTTCTCGCTTTACCGCGCGCTCAGGCGGGTGAACCCGTCGCCCTTTCTTTATTATCTCAACTTCGGCGGCTTCGCCGTCGTGGGCTCGAGCCCGGAAATTCTGGTGCGGGTGCGCCAGGGCGAAGTCACCATCCGCCCCATCGCTGGGACCCGGCCGCGCGGCAAGACGCCGGAAGAAGACAAGGCGCTCGCCGACGAGTTACTGGCCGATGCCAAGGAGCGCGCCGAGCACTTGATGCTGCTCGATCTCGGGCGCAACGACGTGGGGCGGGTGTCGGAGGTGGGCAGCGTGCGCGTCACCGACAGTTTCTTCCTCGAATATTACAGCCAGGTCATGCACATCGTCTCCAATGTGGAGGGCAGGCTCGATGCGAATCATGACGCGGTCGACGCGCTGATGGCCGGTTTCCCGGCGGGGACCGTGTCGGGCGCGCCGAAGGTCCGCGCCATGGAGATCATCGACGAACTGGAAGACGCGGCGCGTGGCATCTATGCCGGCTGTGTCGGCTATTTCTCGGCCGACGGCGAGATGGACAGCTGCATCGTGCTCAGGACGTCGGTGGTGAAGGACGGCGTCATGTATGTGCAGGCCGGCGCCGGTATCGTGGCCGATTCCGTGCCGGAGCGCGAGCAGGCCGAATGTGTGAGCAAGGCCGGCGCGCTGTTCAAGGCAGCCGATGAGGCCGTGCGTTTTGCCACGCGCGGCAAGCGCGGCCAGTAAGTGAGCCAGGAGGCCGCGACGATGCTTACTCTCAGCCTCCTGCGTCACGCCAAGTCCAGTTGGAAGAACCCGTCACTCCCGGACCGCGAGCGGTCGCTCTCCACGCGGGGCGTGGCCGACGCGCCCGTGATGGGACGCGCCATGACCGAACGCGGCATCGACCCGGAGCTGGTGCTCTGCTCGTCGGCCCGCCGTACGGTTGACACCTTGGCGCTGGTGCTGCCGGAACTCAAAGTCGAGCCCAAGGTCCTCTATGAGGATGCGCTCTATCACGCGAGCCCGGCGGAGATGCTCGACATGCTTCGCGGACTTCAGCCCGGTTCGCGCCACGTCATGATCGTCGGGCACAATCCTGAAATACAGGCGCTGGCACTGGATCTGATCGGCGCCGGGCCCAAGCACATGCGCGACAAGCTGAAGGAGAAATTTCCGACCGCCGGACTCGCGGTGATCAACTTCACGGCGGGGCTCTGGTCGAGCGTGGACGTGAATAGCGGGAGCCTGGCGCTATTCCTGACGCCCAAGGAACTGCGGCCCGACCATTCCTCTTGAGCTTGACGGCCTGACAGCACGAGGCGTAACACCAAGCCATGCTGACCCTGATCGATAATTACGACAGCTTCACCTACAACCTCGTTCATTTCCTTGGAGAATTGGGCGCGGCTACGCAGGTCTACCGCAACGACAAGGTGACCGTGGACGAGGTTCTGGCGGAAGGTCCCGAAGCGATCGTGCTGTCGCCCGGCCCGTGCGATCCGGATCGCGCCGGTATTTGCCTCGAATTGATTCAGCGTGCCGCGCCGGTGGTCCCGATCTTGGGGGTCTGCCTCGGCCATCAGGCCATTGGCCAAGTCTATGGCGGCAACGTCATACGCGCGCCTTACCTGATGCATGGCAAGCTGTCCAAGGTCCATCATGCTGGAAAAGGCGTGTTCGCCGGCCTGCCCCAAGACTTCTCGGCGACGCGCTATCACTCGCTGGTCATTGACCGCGACACCCTGCCTGACGATCTGGAGATCACCGCCGAGACGGCGGACGGCATCATCATGGGTGTCCAGCACAAGACCTATCCGGTGCATGGCGTGCAGTTCCACCCCGAGAGCATCGCCTCGGAGCACGGGCATCAATTGCTCGCCAACTTCCTCGATCTCGCCCGGGTGGAGCGGCGCGCGCGCGGCGGCTCGGAAAGCGAAGCGGTCGGTGCCCTCTAGTCCTTCGGCGGTCGACGGCGCGGGCGCCGAGGGTCTGCGCGCGGCCATCGGCAAAGTCGCGCGCGGCGAAACCCTCACTCAAAGCGAGGCGGCAGGCGCCTTCGAGCAGATCATGTCCGGTGGCGCCACCGAGGCCCAGATCGGTGCGTTGCTGATGGGCTTGCATGTGCGCGGCGAGACGGTCGACGAGATTGCCGGGGCTGCGCGTGTGCTCCGAGCCAAGGCGTTGGCGGTGCGCGCGCCGGATGGTGCCATCGACACCTGCGGCACGGGCGGCGATGCCAAAGGCACGCACAATATCTCGACCTGCGCAGCCTTCGTGGTGGCCGGCGCCGGCGTGCCAGTGGCCAAGCACGGCAACAAGTCGATCTCCTCGCGTTCCGGTTCCGCCGACGTGCTCGGTGCGCTCGGCGTCAATCTCGACTGCGGTCCGGCGATCATCGAACGCTGCATCGCCGAATGCGGTCTCGGCTTCATGTTCGCGCCGGCGCATCACGCCGCCATGCGCCATGTGGCAAAGGTGCGGGGCGAGCTCGGCGTGCGCACGATCTTCAATTTGCTCGGGCCGCTGGCCAACCCCGCCGGCACCAAGTTTCAAGTGGTCGGTGTTTTCGCCGAGAGATGGGTCGAGCCCATCGCCAACGTGCTGGGGCTTCTCGGCGTCGAGCGTGCCTGGGTGGTGCACGGCGCCGATGGTCTCGACGAGCTGACCACGACCACGATCAGCCACGTGGCGGCGTTGGATCGAGGGAAGGTCTCGACCTTCCGCATCTCGCCGCGGAACGCAGGTTTGGCCGACGCCAATCCTGACGACCTGATCGGCGGGGACGCGGTAGAGAACGCCGCGCATATCCGGGCGGTGCTGCAAGGAAACCAAGGCCCGTTGCGCGATATCGTGCTTCTGAACGCGGCCGCCGCACTGCTGGTCGCCGGCAAGGCGACCACGTTGCGCGAGGGCGTGGCGCTCGCCGCGGACTCGATCGATAGCGGTAAGGCTATGAAGGTGTTGGAAGCGCTGGTGCAGCTCAGCCGTGATAAGGTCTGAGGCATGTCACAGGTGCTCGACAAGATTCTAAGCTACAAGCGCGACGAGGTCGTCACGGCTAAGAAAGCCGTGCCCGAGGCCGAGATGCGCGCGCGGGCCGAGAACGCGGCACCCGTGCGTCCCTTCTACAAGGCGCTGCGGGCGCGGGTCACCGATGGCGACTTTGCGCTCATTGCCGAGATCAAGAAGGCGAGCCCTTCCAAGGGTCTTATTAGAGCCGATTTCGATCCGCCCACCCTTGCGGTGGCTTATGAGGCGGGCGGTGCGGCCTGCCTTTCGGTGCTGACCGACGGGCCGTCGTTCCAGGGCGATCCGGAATATCTGACCATGGCGCGGGCGGCTTGCGCCCTTCCCGCCTTGCGCAAGGACTTCATGATCGACGCCTATCAGGTGTTCGAGGCACGCGCCCTCGGCGCGGACTGCATTCTGATCATCATGGCGGCCGTCGATGATGTTTTGGCGCGCGATCTTGAATTTGCCGCGCGGGCCTGCGGCATGGATGTTCTGGCCGAGGTTCATGATGAGGCGGAGCTCGACCGGGCGCTGCACTTAGGCACCAAGCTGATCGGCATCAACAACCGTTATCTCAAGACGTTCGATACGACCCTCGCCACCACGGAACGTCTGGCGCCGCGTGTGCCGGCTGACCGCATGGTGGTCGCGGAGAGCGGCATCTTCAGCCACGGCGATCTCGCGCGGCTCGCGCAAGCGGGCGTGCGCGCCTTCCTCGTTGGCGAAAGTCTGATGCGCCAGGCCGATGTCGCCACCGCGACGCGCGCCCTGCTCACGGGTGCCGAGGTTTCTTCGGAGGCCGCGCAATGAACGCACGTCTTTCGCATCTCAATGAGCGTGGCGAAGCCCGCATGGTGGACGTCTCGGAGAAGGCCGTCACCTCACGCATGGCGGTCGCCGAAGGCTTCGTGGCCATGGCGCCTGAGACCCTCGACATGATTCTCGAGGGTAACGCGCCGAAGGGCGACGTTCTCGCCACCGCGCGGCTCGCCGGCATCATGGGCGCCAAGAAAACGTCCGAGCTGATCCCGCTCTGCCATCCGCTGCCGCTTACGCAGGTGGTGCTCGACTTCACGCCCTCGCGCAAGCCGTCCGGCATGCGCGTCGAGGCGACAGCAAAAGTCGACGGCAAGACCGGGGTGGAGATGGAGGCGCTGACCGCCGTGACGGTCGCCTGCCTCACGCTTTACGACATGTGCAAGGCCGTCGATCGCGCCATGAGCTTCTCCGGCATCCGGCTGGTCGAAAAGACCGGCGGCCGCTCCGGCGATTTCCGCGCATCCTGATAGCCCGATGGCGCTCCTTTCCGTCGATGACGCCTTGGCCCTTGTGCTCAAAGGGTTGGCGCCCCTCGCGGTTGAGCAGGTCGCTCTTGCGGAGGCACAAGGCCGCGTGCTCGCCGAGGATCTTGCCGCCACGCTGACCCAGCCGCCGTTCGATGCCTCGGCCATGGACGGCTACGCGGTACGTTCCGCCGACGTTGCCTCCCTCCCCGCGACCTTGGACGTCGTCGGCGAGGCAGCGGCCGGGGCGCGGTTCACAGGGACCATCGAGCCCGGGCAAGCGGTGCGGATTTTCACCGGGGCGCCGGTGCCTGACGGCGCCGATACCGTTGTCATTCAGGAGGACACGGAAGGGAGCGCTGCGCGCGTCGTCGTGAAGGCTGCCGCCTCCGCCGGCAAGCACATCCGCCCGCGGGGGCAGGACTTCAAACAGGGCGAGGTGCTGCTGCGGCAAGGCACCACGCTTGGCCCCCGCACCTTGATGCTCGCGGCCTCCATGAACCACGCTGTACTCCCGGTCCGCCGGAGGCCGCAGGTCGCCATCCTGGCCACGGGCGATGAGGTTATGCCGCCCGGTAGCGGCCTCGGTTCGGACCAGATCGTCTCGTCCGCGGGGTATGGGGTGGCCGCCGCTGTTGCGGCCCATGGGGGTGAGGCCGTGGCTCTGGGCATCGCGCGCGACGATCCCGAGAGCATTGCGACCTTGGCCGGTACGGGCGCCGGGGCCGATATCCTGGTCACCATTGGCGGTGCCTCCGTTGGCGAACGCGATCTGGTGGCGAGCGCCCTTGAACGGGAAGGCCTCGTGCTTGAATTTGCGAAGGTCGCCATGCGGCCTGGGAAGCCGGTGCTCTTCGGGAGGCTTGGGACACAGAGGGTCTTAGGCCTGCCGGGCAATCCCGTCTCGGCGCTTTTATGTACCTATGTGTTCTTGGTGCCGATGCTGCGGGCCATGCTCGGCGTCCACGGGGACGGCGACCCGGTGCCTGAGGCTGTCTTAGGCGCGGATCTTCCTACCAACGGGGAACGGCAGCATTACCTTCGCGCGACTTCGACCTGGCGCGAGGATGGGACGCGTGTGGTCCGCCCCCTGCCTTCGCAGGACTCATCGCTCGTGGCCGCTTTGGCGCAGGCGGACTGCCTCATCGTGCAGGTTCCACATGCTCCGGCCGCGCCACAGGGTGCGCGCGTAAAAATCCTTCCGCTTTCAGGCTAATTAAGAGCCCGGAAACCCGAATCACGCGAGCAAACAAACCGGAAACGCCCACGTCACGAACAATTCTTGGCGTTTGGGTTGCGGAACACAAATAGAACATCTATACTGTTCATGGTTTGTACAGGCGGGACGAGATTCGTTATCAGGCTCGAACAACCCGATACCTGATCGCTCGAAGGGGACCAGATGCTCACACTGAAGCAGAAAGAGCTTCTCATGTTCATCCATGAGCGGTTGAAAGAGACGGGCGTGCCGCCCTCGTTCGATGAGATGAAGGAGGCCCTCGACCTCAAGTCCAAGTCGGGCATTCATCGTCTGATCACCGCTTTGGAGGAGCGCGGCTTCATTCGCCGCCTGCCGCACCGGGCCCGGGCCATGGAGATCATTCGCCTGCCTGAATCCGTGCCGCAAGGCTTAGCTGCCCGCTCGCGTGGGTTCTCGCCCAGCGTGATCGAAGGCAGCCTGGGCCGTGTGCCACAGGTCGCGGAGGGCGAGGCCGTGCCGCAGACCGTGGCGGTCCCCGTCATGGGTCGAATCGCCGCCGGCGTGCCCGTGGAGGCCATCCAGACCCGGCTTTCGACCATCGAGGTGCCGCCGGAGCTGCTCGCCAAGGGCGAGCACTATGCGCTCGAGGTCAAAGGCGACTCGATGATCGATGCCGGCATCCTCGAAGGCGACACCATCATCGTCCGCAAATGCGATGACGCCACCAATGGCGACATCGTGGTGGCGCTGGTCGACGAAGAGGAAGCGACGCTGAAGCGTTTGCGACGCCGGGGCGACTCGATTGCCCTGGAAGCCGCCAATGCCGCTTACGAGACCCGAATCTTCGGTCCGGACCGCGTGCGTGTGCAGGGCCGGCTCGTAGGGCTCATCCGCCGCTATTAGACGATTTCACTTGTTTTCGATGGGCTTCGCCCAAGGCCGGTTCCCGCGGGCTTTGGCGACAGTCTCAGTGCGGATCGACAGTCCTTCGATGTAGAGGGCGTGAGCGCCCCTTTCTTTCAACATGTGGCGGTCGACGATGACGCGCGCAGCGCGGCAATACTTGCCGACCGTGAACGGGGCGACGACGATGTCGGCCACTCGGCAATCCTCCTCGAGGGCCCCAACCTCGCGCACCAGGGCGACCGTTTTCCCCTTCACACGGCCGATGCAGCCGAGAGGATCGCAGCGGAAGGCGCTGGTCTCGGGGAGGGCATCCGCATTCCGGTCGTCGCCGTCGGCCAGAAGCCAGTTCTCGACGCTATAGGTTGCGGCGGTGGCCGGCGGAAAGATGAGGTCGCCCTGGCTTCCACGCAGAGCGGCCGTTGCACCTTCGCGCTCGATGAGGACGTCCGGACGCTGGGCGGCGGGCGCCAGAGCGAGCCCCGCTGCCGCGATGACGAGACCCAGCGCGCGCATGCGCGTTTGCCACAGACACAGCCACAACCCGCCAAGCACGATCATGGCGAGCACGGTGCCGGAGATCCGCGGCAGGATGGAGACGGCGCCGGGCCAGGACGCGACCCATTGCGCTGCCTCCACCATCAGCTCGATGCCGTAGCCCATGGCCTGGAGGGGCCAGGCTTCGAGGCCGAACGGCATGGCGATGAGCGAGAGCAAGGCCATGGGCATGATCAAGAGGCTGACCAGCGGCGCCGCGATCATGTTGGCCACCAAGCCGAAATGAGTCATGCGGTGGAAGTGATAGACGGCGAAAGGCGCCACGGCCGTGCCGGCGATCAGCGTGGTCAGGCCCGCACCGAAGACGAGCGCTCCGGTCCAGCGCACACCGCGCCAGGCCGGGCTCACGTCGGGCAGAAATTGGCGCTTCCGCCCGGCGAGCCATTCATAGAACGCGACCAGGCCGATTACCGCGGCGAAGGACATCTCGAAGCTTGGATCGAACAACGACTCGGGCGCCACCACAAGAATGGCTAGGGCGGCTAAGGCCACGTTGCGCATGGTGATGGCCGGCCGGTCGAGCATCACCGCGATGAGAAAGATGCTCATCATGATCCAGGCGCGCACGGTGGGCACCGCCGCGCCAGACAATGCCAAGTAGAAGGCGGCGGCGAGCAGCGCGATGGCCGCCGCCCATTTTTTGATGGCGAAGCGAAGGGCGAGCCCTGGCATGAGCGCGAGCAGCGCACGGGCGAGCCAGAACACGGTGCCGGCCATGATCACCATATGGAGGCCGGAGATCGCGAGCACGTGGGCAAGACCGGAATCACGCATGGCGTCCGTAATGGCTTGCGGGATGCCGCCCCTGTCGCCGGTCATGAGTGCCATGGCGATGGCACCGGTTTCGCCGGGCAGCGCCGCGCGCACGCGCGCGTTCACGGCCCTACGCATGGCATCGATCGCGCTCCAAACACGAAGGTCCCAAGGCGGTGGCTGCGCGTCCGTCAGGGGCGTGATGCGCCCGGTTGCGTACCCGGTCGCGCCGAGCCGTTCGAACCAAGCCCGGCGCCCAAAGTCGAAGCCGCCAGGCTCGACCGGCTCGGGTGGCGGACTGAGTGTCGCGCGCACGCTCACGGCCTCCCCGGTCACGGCCGTCGCACTCTTGGCCGAGGTTGTGATCCGCACGCGGTAGGGCCACGCCTCGGCCGTAAGATCGCTGATCGCGATCACCCGGAGCGTGAGCCGGTCTCTCTTGTCGGCACGGGCTTCGAAGTCCTCCACATAGCCGGTGACAGTCACATAGCGGAGCTCGGTTGTGAGCACTGGAGCCCGCACCATCTCCGTGCGAGCCTTGGCGGTGGCGAAGCCGAGGGTGAAGGCCAATAAGGCTCCGCCGACGGCGAGCCCCAACGGCAGCCGCCTGATCGCGAGGAGCAGCCCGCAAGCGGCAAGCACGCCCGCGACTGCCAGACGGCCACCAGGCTCGTCAGGCAGTGCGAAATACGTGACGATGCCTGCGGCGAAGAGTACGGGAAGCCACACAAACCAGCGTTCGGCCTCGGCCTCCAGGGCGCGTGCGACCATCGCGCAGGCCGTGGCGACAAGCCCGCGCCGTGAGGGGCGTTCCATCCCGTCCCAGGGAGTCTCGTTTTGGCGTGGCATGGCTCCCCCGCCCTGCCCTTACCCGCACCCGGCCCTTATGCTACACCACGGCCGACCGTTGTCCCTACCCGCCTCAAGTCCTCCAAGAGCATAAATGAGCGAGACCGTTATCACGCGCTTTGCGCCCTCTCCGACAGGCTTCCTGCATATTGGTGGCGCGCGCACGGCCCTGTTCAACTGGCTTTATGCAAAGGCCAAGGGCGGCAAGATGCTGCTGCGCATCGAGGACACCGACCGGGCGCGGTCCACCGAAGGCGCAATCCTCGCCATCCTTGATGGATTGCGCTGGCTCGGGCTCGATTGGGACGGCGAGCCGGTCTATCAGTTTTCGCGCGCGGAGCGGCATCGGGAAATTGCCGAACAGCTGTTGGCCGAGGGCAAGGCCTATCGCTGCTACGCCATGCCGGAAGAGCTCCAGGCCATGCGCGACAAGGCCCGCGCCGAGGGCCGGGCGCCCGGCTATGACGGCACGTGGCGTCACCGTGATCCGTCCGATGCGCCGGAAGGGATCATGCCGGCGATCCGCTTCAAGGCGCCGCAAGACGGCGAGACGCTGATCGAGGACCAAGTGCAGGGCCGGGTCACCTTCGCCAATAAGGACCTCGATGATCTCGTCCTTTTGCGCAGCGACGGTTCGCCCACCTACATGCTCTCGGTCGTTGTGGACGACCACGATATGGGCGTTACCCACATCATCCGGGGCGACGACCATCTCACCAACGCCGCGCGGCAAACGCAAATCCTGAAGGCGCTCGGCTGGGAGCCGCCGGTCTATGCGCATGTGCCGCTGATCCATGGACCGGATGGGGCGAAGCTCTCGAAGCGCCATGGTGCGCTCGGCGTGGAGGCCTATCGCGAGATGGGCTATGTGGCGGTCGCGTTGCGCAACTATCTGGTGCGGCTCGGGTGGAGCCACGGCGATGCCGAGGTCATCTCCACCGACGAGATGGTCGAATGGTTCGACCTGGATGCCATTGGCCGTTCGGCGGCGCGCTTCGATTTCGCCAAGCTCGAAAACTTGAACGGGCACTATTTGCGGGCGATGCCCGATGCGGAGATCGTAGCGCAGTTGAAAGCACTTGTTCCGGACCTTCCCGACGGCGGTGCGCTCCTGGCCCGTATCGGTGAGGACGGTTGGGCCAGGCTGGAGCGCGCCATGCCGGGCCTGAAGGAGCGGGCCAAGACGTTGATTGAACTGCTGGATAGCGCGGACTATCTCTTCGCGAGGAGGCCGCTTCAGCCCGACGAGAAGGCACGCAAGCTTCTGGACGATGCGGGGCGTGAGACACTCGCGGCCCTTCTCCCCGCACTCCAGGCGGCCGAGCCGTGGACGCCGGAGACCCTTGAAGCATGTGTCCGGGACTTCGCCGCGGCGACCGAACGCAAGCTCGGCAAGGTCGCGCAACCCTTGCGGGCGGCGCTGACCGGGCGCTCGACATCCCCCGGTATCTTTGATGTGCTTGAAGTGCTCGGGCGCGAGGAGGCGCTGGCGCGCATTGCGGACCAAACGTCTCAGCCCAATGATTAACATTTAAGCAAGTATTCGTGTTGCGCTGCGGTAGATTCAACGCGATTATGCGGCAGTGCAAAAATCCATTCCGCGGACATGAAGCGTTGCCGGAAAGTTGCTATGGCTTTATCGCGCTCTGTCCCGTTCCCCATTTTGAGGGCCAGGAGGTTTTGAGATGAGTGTGGCAGAAGATATTCGCTCCGGCGAAACGGACGAGGCCTCCCTCACGCTGCGCGGTGCGCGGCATGATCTGCCAGTCCGGCGAGGCACGCTCGGTCCGGACGTGATCGATATCACTTCGCTTTATCAGGACACCGACTGTTTCACCTACGACCCCGGCTTCACCTCCACGGCAAGCTGCGAATCGAAGATCACCTATATCGACGGCGACAAGGGCATCCTGCTCTACCGCGGCTATCCCATCGATCAGCTCGCTGAGCACTGCACGTTCCTGGAGACGGCGTATCTGTTGCTCTACGGCGAACTGCCGACGGCCGAGCAATATGAGGCCTTCAAGGATCGCATCACGCGCCACACCATGGTGCACGAGCAGATGAACCGGTTCTTCACCGGGTTCCGCCGCGATGCGCATCCCATGGCCATTATGGTCGGCGTGGTCGGGGCCCTGTCGGCCTTCTATCACGACTCCATCGATATCCGGGATCCCGAGCAACGGGAGATGGCAAGTGTTCGCATGATCGCGAAGATGCCGACCATCGCGGCCATGGCCTACAAATATTCAGCCGGGCAGCCCTTCGTGTATCCGAAGAACGATCTCGATTACTCGGCAAACTTCTTGCGCATGTGCTTCGCTGTGCCGTGCGAGGAGTTCGAGGTCGATCCGGTCCTGACGCGCGCCATGCGGCGCATCTTCATCTTGCACGCTGACCACGAGCAGAATGCATCGACCTCGACGGTGCGGTTGGCCGGTTCGTCAGGCGCGAACCCGTTTGCCTGCATCTCCGCCGGCATCGCTTGTCTTTGGGGCCCGGCCCATGGCGGCGCTAATGAAGCGGCGCTAACGATGCTCCAGGAGGTCGGCACGGTCGACCGTATTCCGGAATACATTCAGCGCGCCAAAGACAAGAACGACCCCTTCCGGCTCATGGGCTTCGGCCACCGCGTCTATAAGAACTACGACCCGCGGGCCAAGATCATGCAGAAGACCTGCCACGAGGTGCTCGACGCGGTTGGGCACCACGACGATCCGATCCTCAAAGTGGCGCTGGAGCTGGAGAGGATCGCGCTTTCCGATGATTACTTCATCCAGAAGAAGCTCTATCCAAACATCGACTTCTACTCGGGCATCACCTTGAAGGCCTTGGGCTTCCCAACCGACATGTTCACCGTGTTGTTCGCGATCGCGCGGACGGTCGGCTGGATTGCTCAGTGGAAGGAGATGATCGGCGACCCCTTGCAGCGCATCGGCCGGCCCCGTCAGCTCTATACGGGGCCAACCGAGCGAGCCTATGTGCCGATGAAGGACCGCTAGAGGCGGATCGGTATCTCGCGCGCAGACGGCCTAGCCGTTCGCGTCCGCGCCGCTCCAGGGCTCTCCGACCAGAAACAGCTTATGCCCGTTGGCGGCCTTGATCGTCTCGGCGCGATCGGCCAACAGAACGTGCCCGGCAGCGACCGCGACTCCGGCCAAGCCCGCGGCGGCGGCTTTATGCATCGTCTCCGGACCGATCGTGGGCATGTCGATCCGCTCTTCCTGGCCTGGTTTCGGAGCCTTCACGAGCACGCCCGATTTTGTGCCATGAACGCGGCCCTGCAATCTCACCGCGGCGCAGCGTTCGAGCAGAGCATCGGTGCCCTCGGCAGCTTCGACCGCCAGCACATGACCCCTGGCCACTACCGTCGCCTGGCCGATGTCAAGATGTCCGAGAGTATGCACAACCTTGAACGCGGTCGCGATGTCCGCTCGGTCTTCGGCGGATGGGCCTTTCGTGGAAAGCGTGCCTTCCGGCATCAGGAGCTCGGGCAGGACGTCCCCGGCGCCGCGCACGCGGTAGCCTTTATCTTCGAAGAAACGCACGATTCTCGACAGCAGGTAGTCGTCGCCGCCCTTCGCGAGGCTCAGTAGAAACGGTAGCGTCTTGATGGCGCCGAGATCGAAGCGGACATTGTCGAAGTCCGGACGATTGACCCCCCCGATGATGACGATATCGGTACAGTGATTATCGCTCAGGGCGCTGAAAAGCTTGCCGATCTCGCCCCACTTCATCCACGTGTGGGGAAAGCGTTCGATGGCCTCAGTCGCCTCGCCGCGAATCCCCACGATGTGCAATGGAATGCCGCTTGCGACCGCTGCCTCGGCGATGGCGCAGGGCAAGTCGCCGCGTCCTGCAATGATGCCGAGCGAGCCTGCGATGCTCTTCGTTCTCGGCACGGTGGGCGCCGCTCCGTCAGCGGCTTGGCGTTGCGACATTGTTCGGCACGCAGAATGACCTGTCGGAGTCGCTCTTGATGAAGTCGATGATCTGTTTGGCGAGCTGGTTCGCGGAGAACATGCTTTCGACGTCCTCGAGCCGCTCCTTCAGCGTTCCCTCGGTGGCGAACAGCATACGATAAGCCTTGCGCAGCTCATGGATTTGCTCTCGGTGAAAGCCTTTGCGTTTCAGGCCCACGATGTTGAGTCCGTTCAGATTGGCACGGTTGCCCACCGCCATGCCGTACGGAATGAGATCGGCCGCCACTCCCGACATTCCCCCCACGAAGGAATAGGCTCCGATGCGCACGAACTGATGGACCGCGGACAGGCCGCCGATGATCGCCCCATCGCCCACCGAGACGTGGCCGCCAAGAGTGACGCCATTGACGAGCGTGACGTTGTCGCCGATCTGGCAGTCATGGGCGATGTGAGCCCCGATCATCAGGAAACAGTTGGCACCCACCTGTGTTTCCATGTGGCCGCTCTTGGTGCCGCGATGAACGGTCACGTGCTCGCGGACGAGCGTATTGGGACCGACGGTGAGCGCGCTGGGTTCGTCCGCATACTTTATGTCTTGCGGCGCGAGGCCGAGCGAGGCGAAGGGAAATACTTTACAGCCTGCGCCGACCGTGGTCCGGCCTTCTACAACCACATGGGCGTGAAGAACCACATTGTCTCCCAACTCGACGTCGGGGCCGACGACACAATAGGGTCCGATCTTTACATCCGTGCCAATTTTTGCGCGTGGGTCGACCTGCGCGGTCACATGAATATTGGGCATGAAACTTTTGGCTACTCGATACTATCGACGATTACGGCGCTGACCTCTGCTTCGGCAACCAGGTTGCCGTCGACGAGTGCCTGGGCCCGGAAGCGCCAGACGCGACCGCGATTGCGCATCTTCTGAACGTGGTAGTGGACGGTGTCCCCAGGAATAACGGGACGGCGAAAGCGCGCTTTATCGATTGCCATGAAGTAGACGAGCGGCGGTTCCTCGAACGCATCGATGAAGCGCATGCACAGCGCGCCGGCGGTCTGCGCCATGCCTTCGATGAGGAGCACGCCGGGCATCACAGGATTGCCCGGGAAATGTCCCTGGAAATACGGCTCATTCGCTGTGACGTTCTTGATGCCGGTGGCCGAGCGATCTCCATCCATGTCGACGATGCGATCGACAAGCAGGAAGGGATAGCGATGCGGCAGAAGCTTCATGATGTCGGCGGTCTCCATGCTATTGGAGGTTTCCGCCGTATCAGGCTTCGATGTTGACCCGCTCTCGTTCATACGGACCGGCTCCTTCGATGCGGATTTCCGGCTACGCGCCTTCTCCGCCGTCTCCTTGATCAACTTTCACATCCTTGCGTTCGGCGAGTTGCCGCAGCACGGTCAGTTCCCTGAACCACAGCCGGACCGGCTTGGCCGGAGTGCCGCCCCAGCGCGCGCCTGCGGGCACATCGCCCCGGACGTTGCTGCTCGCGGCGATCTGGGCGCCTGCGCCGATCTTGAGATGGCCTACGAGACCCACCTGGCCGCCGAGGGCAACGAAGTCACCGAGTTCGGAACTGCCCGAAATACCTGTTTGGGACACGACAATGCAATGCCTTCCGATGATGACGTTGTGCCCGATTTGCACAAGATTATCAATTTTCGTCCCCTCGCCGATAATCGTATCCCGGAGGGCTCCGCGATCGACTGTCGAATTTGCGCCGATTTCGACGTCATCTTGGACCACGACCCGGCCAATCTGAGGGACTTTGAGGTGGCCGGTCTTGCCCATGGCGAAGCCGAATCCGTCCTGGCCGATGGCGACGCCGGCGTGGACAATAACCCCGTTGCCGATCAAAGCGTGGGCGATGGAAGCGTTTGGCCCCACGTAACAGTCCCGGCCGATATGCACCCGATAGCCGATCACGGCCCCGGCCGCGATCGTCGTGCCCTGCCCGATATGCGCTTCGGGGCCGATGACAGCGCCGGGCTCCACGATCACCTCCGGCTCGAGAACGGCGCTTGGGTGGACGTGGCTCGCGGAGCCCGCGGCGCCGTCGGAAGCGGATTTCGGCCGGAGGGAGCCCGGATAAAAGAGTGCGATGGCCTTGGCGAAGCCGCGGTACGGCTCAGGCATGACCAGGCCGATAGTGCTTCCCGGCAGCTTCCGAACGAATTTGGGAGCGACGATACAGGCGCTCGCGGCGGTCTCAGCGAGAAGCGGCAGGTATTTCGGGTTGTCTACGAAAGACAGATCGCCTGAGGCGGCGCCGTCCAGCGGCCGGACGTCTTTGATCTCGAGATCGGGATTGGCGTCAGCGGCGATCTCGGAGCCCGTGGCGTCGGCGATGGCGCGCAGGGAAAACGGACCGGCCCGCTCGAAGAAACCCGGGTGTTCCATCAAATCTCCAGCGGCTGGCTAGGCGGCATGAATACCAGCCCGTAGCCATAGACCGAACTGGCTTCCTTTAGAAGTTTGTTGAGGCGCCGAAGCGGAAAAGTTCGGTGCGGTCGAAGTCGGCCTTGAGAAGCGCCTCGGCAATATCGGCGCGCAATGGGCCAAGGGGAGATTGCCAGATGATGCTGAAGCCGGTGGACAGACGCACGTCGGACGTATCGAAGATAAAGCTTCCGGTAGGCCCTTCCTCGGCCACGGCTTGAATGGCCGACTGGCTGGGGTCCCAAAGCGAGCCGGCGTCAACGAAGACGGCACCTTGCATGCCGAGACTGTCAGGCAGGAGCGGGAATGGGAAGCGCACCTCCGCGGTCGTGGCCCAATAGAGTTTGCCACCCAGAGAGTCTTCGCTGCAGTTGCGTACGCGTAGTCCTGTCGTGGGGCTTCGGCACGCATCGCGGGGACCATAGCCGGCGCGCTCGAAACCGCGGATTGTCTCGCCGCCCTTGAAGAACAGGTCGGTGAGGCGAAGGTCGTTGTCGCCCCATCCTTCGATCACGCCGCCTTGGACGCGGCCGACAAGAGTGATCTTGTTGGTGATCGGGTAGTAACCGCGGGCGTCGGCCACGGAGCGGATGTAGTTCACGTCGCCACCCACGCCGGCCAGATCTTGCGAGAATGAGGCGAAGACGCCGCTGCTGGGCTGCTGCGGCAGATTCCTGGTGTCATAAGCGATCGTGTAGCCGACACTCGAGACGAGCACCTCGCCCTCTTCCGCGGCCTGTTTCACGGCGAGTGACGCGTTAGAGGTCGGATCGTAGATCTCCTCTTGCTGAATTCGGTAGCGCAGGCCGAGCTGCGTGTTGTCCGCGATCGGGAAACCGACACGCAAGTTGCCGCCGGTATCGCGCTGCCGGAACGATGCCACGTCGCGAAGATCGACCTCCTTGTGGAACAGGTCGAAGCCGGCGGCCATATTACGGTCGAGGAAGTTGGGCTCGGTGAAGCTGAAGTCCACCTGCGCACGTTCAAGGCTTCCCGAGAAGCCGAGGCGGACATATTGGCCCTTACCCATGAGGTTGCGTTCGGTAATGCTGACGTCGCCGATCACGCCTTCCGTCGTGGAGTAGCCGGCACCGAAGGAGAGTTCGCCGGTGGGCTGCTCGACCACGTTTACGGCCAGGATTACGCGATCGGGCGCGCTACCCGGTTCCGTCTCGATATCCACGGATTTGAAAAACCCTAATGAGCGCAGTCGCTTACGGGCTGCTTCCACGAGGAGTCGGTTATAGGCGTCGCCCTCGGCAAGACGGAACTGGCGACGTATGACCTTATCTTCGGTTCGGAAATTGCCGACGATGTTGATGCGTTCAATGTAAACCCGCGGGCCTTCGTCGATGACATAGGTGATGTTCATCGTATGCGCGACCGGATCTCGATCAAAACGCGGCCGAACCTGTCCGAAAGCATAGCCCTGCTCGGAGACCTTGATTGTCAATGCCTCGACGGTTTTCTCGACCTTCTCGGCGTTATAGCGGCGTCCCGGCCGGGTCAGGATTACGCCGCGCAGCGCGCCGACGTCGAGCGACGGCAGCGCGCTCTCGATGTCGATATAGCCGAACTGGTACCGCTCCCCCTCCTCGATGGTGAAGGTGATAAAGAAGCCCTGCCCGTCGCGGTCGAGGTCGGCGGTCGCTGAGACGATCCGCGCATCGGCGTAGCCGTTCTTGAGATAGAACTGGCGCAACAGCTCGCGGTCTAGGTTCAACCGGTCGGGGTCGTAGATATTGGTGCTCTTTAAGAAGCTCAGCCAATTCGTCCGCGTGGTCGTGATCACAAACCGGAGCTGAGAATCGCTGAAGGCGTGGTTGCCGATGAAGTTGATGGCCCTCACCTTGGTGGTGGGCCCCTCGGTGATCTCGAAGACAACGTCGATGCGGTTGTTGTCGAGATTGATGATCTTGGGCTCGACCTGAGCGGCATAGAGGCCTTGGCGCCGGTAGACAGCCTGGATGCGCTGCACGTCTGCTTGCACGCGCGCGCGGGTATAAACGGCACGCGGTTTGAGCTGGACCTCCGCGGCGAGTACGTCGTCGTCGACCTCGCGGTTTCCTTCAAAGGCAACCTGGCTGATGATCGGGTTCTCGACCACAATCACGATGATGGTGGAGCCCTGCCGGCGGATGCGCACGTCCTGGAAAAGGCCCGTGGCGAACAAGGTCTTGAGGGACTGGTTGACCTCGGCGGGATCGTAGTTGTCGCCTGAAGAAAAGCTCAGATAGGAGCGGACTGTCTCCGGCTCGACGCGGCGATTGCCTTCCACAACGATGGATTGGATGACGGTGCCTTGGGCGGATGCCGACAGGTCCCCAAAACTCACGCTGAAACCCAGCGAAAGCGGGACGCTACACATCACGAGGAGGACCGCGAGCAGCCCTCTTTCCAACGTCCACCGCACCATTACTGGTGTAATCCCCTCAAGCCGACCCCGTAGGCAAAGCGCCTTAGGGCGCAACTGGCCATTTGTTTGTGGCCGATTTTTGGTAGTCTTCTGTTAACCATTCGGGACCTCGCGGGCCCCGCTAAGCTTGTGCCCCTACAACCTCCGATCACAGAAACTTCAAGTGAATCAGATCGTTCCAGGTCGCGAAGATCATTAGCATGAGCACGAAGGCGAGGCCAATGCGGAATCCTATTTCTTGTGTGGATTCGCTCAGCGGCCGGCCTCTTATTGCCTCAATGCCGTAGAACAAAAGATGACCGCCATCCAGCATAGGTATTGGGAACAGATTTATTAGCCCAATACTGACGGAGATGATGGCAGCGAGGTTGAGAAGCGCAACAAAGCCTGCCGTTGCCACCTGCCCCGATACTTGCGCGATACGCAACGGACCGCCCAGTTGGTCGGCGTCCTCGCGCCCAGTGACCACATCGTAGAGATAAGCCAGGGAGCGGGAGACGACGAAATAGCTCTCCTTCACGCCCATGACCAAGGCGGTGGCAGGATCGTGGCGCTCCAGCGTCCAATCGTCTGGCGAGGCGCTGCGCTGAATGCCGAGCAGACCGATTCGCATGGTGTTGCCGAACCGGTCGGTGATCTCCTTCCGCTCAGGCGTGGCCGTGAGCTCCACATTCGCACCACCGCGATCGACCACGAAATGCAACTCTTGGTCGGGGCTGGTCGCCACGATACGCTGCATGTCGGAAAAACTGCCGATCTCGGAGCCGTCGATGCTGACGATCCGATCGCCGGGTTCGAATCCGGCCCGCTCGGCGGCGCTGCCCGGGGCCACGGCGTCGACCTTGGCAGCGGTGATCCGCTCACCGAAGACGCTGAAGATCGCGGCAAAGATGATGATCGCGAGAATGAAATTTGCGATCGGGCCGGCCGCGACGATGGCCGCGCGTTGGGCTAGCGATTTGCCCTGGAAGCTCCGCTTACGCTCCGCCTCGGGCAACGCCTCGAAGGCTTTTCGGCCGGCGGCGCTGGCCACGTTCTCGTCGTCGATGAACTTCACGTAGCCGCCAAGGGGGATCCAGGACACGCGCCAGCGCGTACCGTGCCGGTCGTAGAAGCCGAAGATTTCGGGCCCGAACCCTATGGAGAAGACCTTGACCGCAACCCCGCACCAGCGCGCCACCAAGAAGTGCCCCAGCTCGTGGATGAAGACCACGACCGTCAGGACGAACAAGAAGGGGAGGAGATAGCTGAGGATGGTGTCGCCGAAGCCGGAAAGCAGATTTATCGTGTCCATAAGCGAGGTTACCTGTTGATTTTGTCCGTTCTTAGCCCGGGATCGGGGCTCATGCAAACCGGGGCAGCCAGCCCCGCGCACGGCGTCGCGTCTCTTCGTCGATCTCGAGCACATCGTCAGCGGTTTGCGGGCCGAGACAGATCAAATCGGGACAGGCGGCGAGCGTGGATTCGACCAGTCCAGCGATGGCGAGAAAGCCCAGGCGCTTTTCGAGGAAGGCGGCGACCGCGACTTCATTGGCTGCATTGAGGACAGTTCCGGCGCTGCCGCCCGCGGCCAACGCTTCCTTAGCGAGACGCAAGGCGGGGAAACGTTCGAGGTCCGGCGCCTCGAAAGTGAGCGAGCCGATCTGCGCCAGGTCGAGCCGTTCATTGGGCACATGCATTCGCTCCGGCCAGGCCAGGCTGTAGGCGATGGGTGTCCGCATGTCGGGGCAGCTCAGCTGGGCGAGCACCGCGCCGTCGCTCATTTGTACGAGGCAATGCACGATCGACTGTGGGTGAACCAGCACGTCGAGCTTTTCGGGGGCGAGCGCGAAGAGATGATGCGCCTCGAGGAGCTCCAGCCCCTTATTCATTAGCGTGGCGGAGTCGATGGTGACCTTCGCCCCCATGGACCAGTTCGGATGTTTCAGGGCCTGTTCGGGCCCGGCTGCGGCCATCTGTTCCAAACTCCAGGTGCGGAAGGGTCCGCCAGAGGCCGTGAGACAGACACGCTCGATGCGCTCGGGCTCCGTCCCGGTCATGGCCTGAAGAGCAGCCGAATGCTCCGAGTCCACCGGCAGTAGGGTCGTGCCGTGGCGCGCGACCTCGGCCATGAAGATGCGGCCCGCGGAGACGAGGCACTCTTTGTTGGCGAGCGCCGTCGCCGTCCCTTGGCGCACGGCACGCAAGGTCGGTTTCAAACCGGCGGCGCCGACGATCGCCGCCATGATCCAATCGGCCGGACGGCTTGCGGCGTCGAGTAATGCCTTCTGCCCCGCGGCGGCCTCAATGCCTGTCCCAGCGAGCGCCGAGGTGAGATCACCGTAATTCTCGGGATCGGCGACCACGGCGAGCTTGGCCCGATGTCGAATGGCAAGCTCCGCAAGCCGGGTTCCGTTCTTGCAGCCCGTCAGCGCCACGACCTCGTAGGCCTCGGGGTCGCGGCCCACGAGATCGAGCGTGCTCTCACCGATCGAGCCTGTGGCGCCGAGCACGGTGATCCGTTTCGGCCGTTTGGTGGACGGTGGCGGCTCGGTGTCCGTGAATGTGCGAAGGGGAAACAGCGTGTCCGCCTCTACCAGATGAGAAGGCCGGCGCCCGGCGACGCCAGATCGCGCAAGGCGATAAGGCCCGCTAACACGGCCGCCAGGAGAAGGCTATCGATGCGATCGAAAAGCCCGCCATGGCCTGGAATGAGTTGGCTCATGTCCTTGACGCCGAAATGCCGTTTTACCGCACTCTCAAGCAAGTCCCCCATCTGACAGGCGAGCGCAAGGCCTATGGCGACGAGTGCCAGACCTAAGCGAGACGTGCCCCCCAGGTAGACCGCGAAACCATAGCCCACCAAGGCCGGGATCAAGATGCCGACCAAGAAGCCGCTCCAGGTCTTTTTCGGTGAAACGGTTGGCGCGAGTTTTGGGCCGCCGAAGCCCCTGCCCCCGATATAGGAGGCGGTGTCCGTGGTCCACGCCACGGCGAGCAGGAAGAGGACGGCGGCAAGCCCAAATTGCGGGTCGCTGCGCAGCCAGATCAGCGCGGCAGCGGGAAGCGCGACATAGGCGAGACCGGCCACGGCCCACATCGCGCGCCCCCGGTCAGGTGCGGAGTAACCGACGACCACTGCGGTCGCGCCGAGAACGAAAAAGCCGAGATCGAAGCGGCCGAGCGCGATGAAGACGGTGAGCGCGACGACGCTCACGGCCTGGATCAGAGAGGTGCCGTCGAAACCGTTGCCCCTGGTGGCGCTGCCCCACTCCCAGAGCAGCAACCCTGCCGCCACGATCACCAGAGCGAGAAAGCTCCATGGGCTCAACAGCACCGCCCCGAGCGCTATTGCGGCGAGGACGACAGCCGAAGCCAGCCGGCGTAAGAGTTCGGGTGCCTGACGGGAGTCCGTGCTGGGCTGATTGTCGCCGGACGGTGCTGCGGAGGTCACGCGGTGGATCTCGCCGACCGGCCGCCGAAGCGGCGGTTCCGCCGCTGATACTCGGAAATGGCGGCCTCGAACAGCTCCTTGGTGAAATCGGGCCAATAGACGTCAACGAAGACGAACTCGGCATAGGCCAACTGCCAAAGCAAGAAGTTGGACAAGCGCAGCTCGCCGGAGGTGCGGATCAGAAGGTCGGGGTCGGGCAGCCCGGCCGTGTCGAGGTAAGAGGCGAAGCGATCCTGAGTCACGTCCTCGGGCGCCAAGATGCCGTCCTTCGCGTCCTCGGCGATGCGCTGCGCGGCGCGGGCAATCTCATCGCGTCCACCGTAGTTGAACGCGATGGTCAGGTTCAGCGCGGTGTTGTCTTTGGTAAGCTCGACGGCGTCATCGAGCATGCGCAGGATGTCGTCTTCCAGACCAATCCGCGAACCGACCACTCGGATTTTCACGCCATTCTTGTGAAGCTCGGCGAGATCGCGCCGTATGAAGCGCCGCAGCAGGCCGAACAGATCGTAGATCTCCTGTTCGGGGCGTGACCAGTTCTCGGAGGAGAAGCTGAACAGGGTGAGATGGGTGATGCCGAGCTCCATGGACGCTTCGACGATCCGCCGCACGGTCTCCACGCCCTGGCGGTGGCCTTCGACGCGCGGCAGCCCCCGCTCGGCCGCCCAGCGGCCGTTGCCGTCCATAATGATGGCGACATGATGAGCGGCCGGTCTGTCGGCATCGCCCCACTTGTTGTCCATCGCGAGCGTCACAGTCGGCGTCTCCGCAGCAAATCCAAACGCGAAACTACGCTTCGGTGCAGGTTAGACCTGCATGATCTCGGCTTCCTTGGTGGCAAGGGCCTCGTCGATCTCCTTGATGACCTTATCGGTCAAGTCCTGCACCTTCGTTGCCAGCGAATGGTGCTCATCCTTGCCCATATCGCCATCTTTCTCGGCCTTCTTCAGGTGCTCCATGCCATCCCGGCGCACGTTCCGGACGGCCACCCGGGCCTGCTCGGCGTATTTGTGGGCGACCTTGGCCAGCTCTTGGCGCCGCTCCTCGTTGAGCTCGGGGATCGGGAGGCGCAGCAGCTGCCCCTCCGTCACGGGATTGAGGCCGAGATCCGATTCCCGGATCGCTCTCTCGACGGCATTCACTTGGCTCTTGTCCCAGACCTGAACCGTGATCATGCGTGGCTCTGGCACGTTGACGGTCGCCACCTGATTGAGCGGCATCGGATTGCCGTAGGCGGTGACCATGATGGGATCCAGCAGACTGGCGCTGGCGCGGCCGGTGCGGAGGCCGCTGAATTCCTGTTTGAGTACGTTATGCGCACCATGCATGCGCCGTTCGATCTCAACCAAATCGAAGTCAGACATCTTGCCTTCCCCGCTCGCCGTTCTTGCCGGGCACCCATGTGCCAAGCTTTGGCGTGCTCTGTTGGCGTTTCCAAGCGTTCCCCAGTGGGCTTATCCACCGTCTATGGTGGTCGAGGCGCCCTGCCCCTGCAACTCAAGAGCCAAACTCCCTTGGTTCTTGATGGAAAACACAATTATCGGAATCCGGTTGTCCCGGGCAAGCGCGATCGCTGCGCCGTCCATGATCTTCAGATCCTGCTTGAGCACGTCAGCGTAGCTGAGCCGCTCATAACGCTTGGCGTCGGGCACCTTCTTAGGGTCCGCGCTGTAGACGCCGTCGACCTGGGTCGCCTTGTACAAGGCTTGGCATTCCATCTCCGCGGCACGCAGCGCGGCGGCCGTATCGGTGGTGAAGAACGGATTGCCGGTGCCGCCGGCGAAGATGGCCACGCGGCCTTTCGCCAAATGGTCCAATGCTTTGTCGCGGATATAGGGCTCGCAGACGGTCGGCATGGGAATGGCCGAGAGCACCCGGGCCGTTGGGCCCGCGCGTTCGATGGCGGTCTGAAGAGCGAGTGCATTCATCACCGTGGCGAGCATGCCCATATAGTCGGCTCGGGCGCGGTCCATGCCCCCTTCCGCCGCCATCAGGCCGCGATAGATATTGCCGCCGCCTACGACGAGGCAGATCTCGACGCCCATATCCGCCGCCGCGGCGATATCCTTGGCGATCGGCTCAATGACGTCGAGATCGATGCCGTAGCCCTTCTCGCCAGCGAGCGCCTCGCCGGAGAGCTTGACGAGAACGCGCCCGTAACGCAGTTTCGCGGTCGCAGGCGGTTTGACCATCAGCGCAAACTCCGGCGGCGAGGCAGCATCCTCGAGCCAAGGGGGGCCGGCGACTCCATGCGGGCCCCCGCGCCGACCCTAGGAGCCTGAGGCTGCGGCAGCAACCTCGGCGGCGAAATCACTTTCGCCCTTGTCGATGCCCTCGCCGAGGGCGAAGCGGTAAAAGCCGGTGATCTTGATCGGCGCCCCGGCGTCCTTGCCGGCGGCGTCCATAGCCTTCGCCACCGTGTTGTCGGGATCATGGACGAAGGGCTGCTGGAGCAGCACGACCTCCTCGTAAAACTTCCGCAGGCGTCCCTCGACCATCTTGGCGATGACATCGTCGGGTTTGCCGGATTCCTTGGCTTGCTCGGTCAGTACTGCGCGCTCCCGCTCGACCAGTTCCTGGTCCAGGCTGTCGGTGTCGACGGCTTGCGGGTTGGCCGCGGCAATGTGCATGGCGACTTGCTTGCCGAAGGCCGTCAGGGCGTTGGCGTCGCCCGTGGATTCCAGGGCGACGATGACACCGATCTTGCCGAGGCCCGGTGTGGCCTGATTGTGCATGTAGCTGGCCACCACACCTTTGTCGGTGACGAGATGGGCCGTGCGGCGGAGCGTCATGTTCTCGCCGATCGAACCGATCATCTCCTTCAGCGTGTCGGCGACTGTAGCTTTCGTCGAGCCGTAGGTCGCGGCGCCGAGCTTTTGCAGGTCGCCTTGAGCTTTGAGAGCAGCCTCGGCGATCTCGCCGACCATGTCTTGAAAGGTGGGATTGCGGGCAACGAAATCGGTCTCGGAGTTCACCTCGACCAGCGCGGCTTCGTTGTCGTTCGCCGACAGGCCAATGAGGCCTTCGGCGGCGACGCGGCCCGCCTTCTTGGCTGCCTTGGAGAGCCCCTTGGCGCGTAGCCAATCCACCGCGGCCTCCATGTCGCCGTCGGTCTCGTTGAGCGCCGCTTTACAATCCATCATGCCCGCACCGGTCTTGTCGCGGAGCTCCTTGACCATGGCTGCAGTTATCGTCGGCATGCGATCCTCTTCGGGTTGCGCCGCGCCCTGGCTGGCGCGGCGTCTCGTTTACGCGGTTTCCTTGGTCTCGGCCTCGGGGGACTCCGTCTCAGCCTCAGCTTCGGCCTTGCTTTCGGTCCCCTTGGCGGCGGCCTTAGCCTTCGCGGGCTTCTTGGCCGGAGCGTCCTTTGCCTTCGGTGCTTCTTCGCCGCCTTCGAGGCTCGGCTCGCTCAGGGGCTGTTCGGCCGCGCCGATATCCATGCCTGAGGAGCCTTGAGCCCGCTCGATCCCGTCAATCGCCGCGCGGGCGATGAGATCAGTGTAAAGAGTGATGGCGCGACCCGCGTCGTCGTTACCGGGAATGGGATGGCTGATGCCGTCCGGATCGCAGTTGGAATCGACGATGGCGACCACGGGCATGCCGAGCTTGCGGGCTTCGGCGATGGCGATCGCTTCCTTGTTGGTGTCGATCACGAACATGAGGTCCGGCGGTGCACCCATATCCTTGATGCCGCCAAGCGACCGCTCGAGCTTGTCCCTCTCGCGGGTAAGCTGGAGCAACTCCTTCTTGGTGAGACCGTGATGGTCCCCTTCGAAAAGTTCTTCCAGCGACTTCAGCCGCTTGATGGAGTTGGAAATGGTCCGCCAATTGGTCAACGTGCCGCCGAGCCAGCGGTGATTGATGAAGTATTGGGCCGAGGACCGGGCCGCGTCGGCGACCGCCTCGGAAGCTTGGCGCTTGGTGCCGACAAAGAGCACGCGGCCGCCTTTGGCCACCACATCCGACACGGTGACGAGCGCCTGATGCAGCAAAGGCACCGTCTGGGTCAGGTCGATGATGTGGATGTTGTTGCGGGAGCCGTAGATGAACGGCGCCATTTTCGGGTTCCAGCGATGGGTCTGGTGACCGAAATGCACGCCAGCCTCGAGGAGCTGGCGCATAGTAATATCGGGCAGTGCCATTGGACTGCTAACTCCTTTTTCCGGTTTTGCCGCCGCGGGGCGAAAGAGACCGGCCAAGAGCCGATCACCGGAGCGAGCGCAAAGGCTAGAAACCTTTGTGACGCTTGATCCCCGCGTGTGAGATGCTGCGGTTTATAGGGGGGAGGCCTCCCCTTGGCAAGGGCAGAAAAGCCCGAAAAAATGCCGAGGGACCGGGCTAAAGCGCGCTGATGGAGCCGACGCCTTCGACGAGTTTTAGCTCGCTGCGCTGGCGCGGCGTGGTGTCGATACCCCGCGGCAGTTCGAACTCGACCTCCTTGTCGAGCTCTTGCAGGCGCAGCACGAGGCGGAATTGGCCCTCGCCCCCTTTACCGCCCACTTGCTCGGCAAGCGTGCCCAAGGCGCGGGGGTCCTCGACATAGACCTTCATGCCGGCGGAGCGGCCCTCCGCGGCCCTGTCCAGGGAGGAGAGACTCTGCACCCGCACCCGCACGGTCTCGCCCTCGGCCTCGGCTTCAACCTCCAGCACAACCGCCGTGCCGGCCTCAAGCAGCGGCCTTGCGGCAAGCAGCGCCTCGGAGAAGATCACCGCTTCGAATTGGCCTGTGGCGTCCGAGAAGGCTACGAAGGCATACGGATTGCCGCTTTTGCCCTGGCGCTCCCGCGCGGACAGGACGGTGCCGGCCAGGGTGCCCACCACGCGTCGGGTTCTGGCCTTGGAAGCGAACTCCGCCCACGTCTCGGCCCCCAGGCTGTCCAAGACCTCCTTGTAGTCATCGAGCGGATGGCCGGTCAGGAAGAAGCCGACCGCGTCGAACTCCTTGGAGAGCTTGTCGGTGGGCAGCCAGGGCTTGGCGGCGCGGAGCTCGATGGCGGGCGGGGCATGCCTGGCCCCTGAGAACAGATCTTCCTGCCCTTCGGCGCTGGTCTCCAGGGCGCGGTTGCCCGTGGCAACCATGAGATCCACATTGGCGAAGGCCACAGCGCGCTCGACGCCAAGATCATCGAAAGCGCCGGCGGCGGCGAGCGTCTCAAGGGCACGTTTGTTGACGAGACGCGGATTGAGGCGCCGGGCAAAGTCGGACACGTCGTTGAAGGGACCATTCTTGGCCCGCTCCTCGCAGAGGAACTCGACCGCTTGACGCCCCACGTTCTTGAGCGCTGCGAGCGAATAGCGGATGGCGCCATCGTTGGGGACAAATCCCACTTCGGACAGATTGACCGAGGGTGGCTCGAGACGAATGCCGAGCCTACGGGCCTCTTGCGCGAAGCTGCTGAGCTTGTCGGCATTGCCCATGTCGAGCGTCATCGAGGCGGCTATGAACTCGGTTGGATAGTTGGCCTTGAGATAGGCGGTCTGGTAGGCGATCAGTGCGTACGCGGCGGCGTGGGATTTGTTGAAGCCGTAGCCCGCGAACTTCGCCACCAGCTCGAAAATGTACTCGGCCCGACCCTTGTCGACACCGTTACGGACGGCGCCGTCGACAAAGCGCTTCCGCTGCTTGTTCATCTCCGCCTTGATCTTCTTGCCCATGGCGCGGCGCAGCAGGTCGGCTTCGCCCAGCGAGTAGCCGGACAGCACCTGCGCGATCTGCATCACTTGCTCCTGGTAGATGATCACGCCGTAGGTTTCGGCCAGGATCGGCTCGATCGTCGGATGGAGACTCTCGATCTCCTCGCGCCCATGCTTGCGGTTCACATAGGTGTCGATGTTGTCCATCGGGCCTGGCCGATACAGCGCGACGATGGCGATGATGTCTTCGAAACGGTCGGGCTTCAGCTTGCGCAACGCATCGCGCATGCCTTGCCCTTCGAGCTGGAACACGCCGACGGTGTCGCCGCGCTGCATGAGGTCGTAGGATGCCCCATCGTCGAGCCTGATCTCGCCCGGGTCGATGTCGGGACCGTTACGGGCAATGAGCTTCCGCGCCGTGTCAATGACGGTCAGCGTCTTGAGGCCGAGAAAATCGAACTTCACGAGCCCCGCGGCTTCAGCCCACTTCATGTTGAATTGGGTGGCGGGGAGCTGGGCGCGCGAGTCCCGATAGAGCGGGACCAGATCGATCAAGGGCCGGTCGGCGATGACGACGCCCGCCGCATGGGTCGAGGCGTGACGATAGAGCCCTTCCAGCCGCTGCCCGATATCGAGCAGCTTTGCGACGATAGGATCTTTCGCTCTCTCTTCTTGGAGGCGCGGCTCGCCGGCGATGGCCTGCGGCAGTGTCACCGGGTTTGCCGGGTTCATGGGCACGAGCTTGCACAGGCGGTCCACCTGGCCATAAGGCATTTGCAGCACGCGGCCGACATCGCGCAGCACGGCACGTGCTTGAAGCTTACCGAAGGTGATGATGTGCGCCACGCGATCGGCGCCGTAACGTTCGCGCACATAGGCGATCACTTCGTCACGCCGGTCCTGGCAGAAGTCGATGTCGAAGTCCGGCATGGACACACGTTCCGGATTCAAAAAGCGTTCGAACAGCAACCCGAAGCGAATGGGATCGAGATCAGTGATGGTCAGCGCGTAAGCCACGAGCGAGCCCGCGCCGGAACCGCGGCCGGGTCCCACGGGGATGCCCTGCCCTTTGGTCCACTTGATGAAGTCCGCCACAATCAGAAAGTAGCCCTGATAGTTCATACCGGTGATGACATCGAGCTCGAAAGCGAGACGCTCTCGATAGGACGCCTCGTCATGGCCGGGCGCGGTGCCATGCTGGGCGATACGAACTTGGAGTCCTGCCTCGGCCTGCCGCCTCAGTTCCGCGGCTTCCGTCTCGGCCAGGGCGCTGGTCGCCTTCTCACCGGACAGGAAGGCCGGCAGGATCGGGTCGAGCTGTATGGGCCTGTAGGCGCAACGTTGGGCAATCTCCACTGTGTTCTCGATCGCTTCGGGCAGATCGGCGAAGAGCTCGCGCATCTCCTCGGCCGTCTTGAAGTGGTGCTCCGGGCTCAAGCGACGGCGCTCATCCACGGCGACATAGCTTCCTTGGGCGATGCAGATCAGGGCGTCGTGGGCTTCAAAATCATCTTGGGCGGCAAAGAATGGTTCGTTGGTGGCGACGAGCGGCAGGGCGAGATCGTAAGCGAGCTGCACCAACTGGGATTCAACGGTCCGCTCGTGCCTTAAGCCGTGGCGCTGGAGTTCCACGTAGAGCCGGTCGCCGAACAGCGTCTGCAAGGCTTCCAAACGGCTGCGAGCCAGGTCCGGATTGCCGTTGGCGAGCGCAGGGTCGACGACCCCTTCCGGCCCGCCGGTGAGTGCAATCAGACCGCCGGCATGGGCGGCAAGCGCATCGATGGTGACAAGCGCCTCGCCGGTCTCGGCGGCCGTGAAATAGGCGCTGGTCGACAGGCGCATGAGGTTGGCGTAGCCGGTCTTGTCCTTGGCAAGGAGCGCTATCGCGCCGTCCGCCTTAGGACCGCGCAGGTCCGCGCCTGGCGTCGGCTCCCGCCGGGCCTCGAAGGTGAGCGCCAGGGTGCAGCCGACAATGGGCTGGATGCCCGCTCCCGCCATGGCTTCGGAAAACTCAAGCGCGCCGAAGAGATTGTTCGAGTCCGTCAGTGCCAGGGCCGGCGCTTCATCGGCTTTCGCCAGCTCCACCAGCCGGGGGATGGTGAGGGCCCCTTCGAGCAGCGAATAGGCCGAGTGCACGCGGAGATGCACGAAGGGTTGAGATCGCTCGCTCACGGTTCATTCTCTCGAGATTTGCTTTGGGCTTTCACCCTTTCGGATTCGCGCGGCAACATCGACGGCGATCTCGAAGATATCCCGGCGATTCACGGGCCACCCGCCTGAAAAGCCGACGCCTATGTTCTTCTATTGTTCTTTCCTGGTCAACCGCTAGCGGTCGACGTCGACCACGACGACGGATTCCTCGACGAGGTGACCGTCCGCGAGGCGCAAGGTCCGGTCCATGCGGGCCGCGAGATCGAGATTGTGGGTGGCGACCACCGCCGCCACGCCTTCCTCGTTCACGAGTTGCATAAGCTCGTCGAAAACGCGATCGGCGGTGTTGGGATCGAGATTGCCGGTGGGCTCGTCCGCCAACAGGATCTTCGGCTTGTTGGCGACGGCGCGGGCAATGGCCACGCGTTGCTGCTCGCCGCCGGAAAGTTCCGCCGGCCGATGGTCCCAGCGTTCCTCGAGACCAAGCGTCGCCAAGAGGTCCTTGGCGCGGGACTGCGCGTCCGCCTTGGTGAGCCCAAGGATGAGCTGCGGTAGCATGACATTTTCAAGCGCCGAGAATTCCGGCAAGAGGTGATGGAACTGATAGACGAATCCCACCTCCATCCGGCGGACCCGTGTCCGTTCATTATCGTTGAGGGTGTCGCAATCGACGCCGTTGAGGATGACTCGGCCTGAGTCCGGTTTTTCGAGCAGACCAGCGATGTGCAACAAGGTCGACTTGCCGGCGCCGGAGGGCCCGAGAAGCGCAACGGTCTCGCCCGGGTAGAACGTGGCGGAGGCTTGTTTGAGCACGTCGATGCGGCGGTCACCTTGCGTGAAGCCGCGGTCCAGGTGCTCAAGCCGCAAAGCCGCCGTTCTCTCGGGATTATCCACCGTGCCCCCTATTCGTAGCGCAGCGCTTCAACGGGATCGAGACGCGACGCCCGCCACGACGGATAGACGGTGGCGAGCACGGAGAGCACGAGCGCCATGATCACGACGGTGCCGGTCTCGCCGGAGTCCATGTCGGCCGGCAGCTGCGACAGATAATAGAGTTCGGCCGGGAAGAGTTCGGTGTCGGTCAGCCAGGCGATGACCCCGCGGATGCGGTCGATGTTGAGGCAGACGAGCACGCCGAGCGCGAAGCCGGCGACGGTGCCGACAATGCCGATGCTCGCGCCGGCGATGAAGAAAATGCGCATTACCGCCCCGCGGGTCGCCCCAATGGTTCGCAGAATGGCGATGTCACGGCCCTTGTCCTTCACCAGCATGATGAGGCCCGAGATGATGTTCAGGGCGGCGACGAGCACGATCAGCGCCAGGATCAGGAACATGACGTTGCGCTCCACTTGAAGCGCGGTGAAGAAGGTCGCGTTTCTCTGCCGCCAATCGCTGACATAGATTGTCGGGCCGCCGGCGGTGATGATTTTCGGCGCCAGATCGGCGACCTCGTCGGGCGAATCGAGAACCACTTCGAGCACGGTCACTTTATCGGGCTGACTGAAATAGCGCTGTGCCTCCTTCAGCGGCATGAACAGAATGCTCGCATCGTATTCCGACATGCCGATCTCGAAGATCGCCGCCACGGGGTAGCGCTTCACACGCGGCGCCGTGCCGAGCGCGGTGGATGGTCCGCGTGGCGTCAGGATCGAAACCTCGTCCCCGACTTTGACGTTAAGCGAATTCGCCATGCGGCTGCCGAGCGCCAAGCCCGGGTTGTCGTCGAAGCCGTCCAGCGTGCCGAAGCGGATATTGTCGGAGATCGACGTGAGACTCTTGAGGTCGGCCTCGCGTAGGCCGCGCACCAGCGCTCCGCTCGATGTATAAGGCGTGGAGATGAGCACCTGACCTTCGACCAAGGGCAAGGCGTATTTCACGCCCTCGACCTTGCGGACCCGGTTGGCGACCTCGTCATAATCCGTGAACTCGCCGAGGCTGTGCACCACGACGTGGCCGTTCAGGCCCAACATCTTGTCGAAGAGCTCCTGACGGAAGCCGTTCATCACCGCCATGACGATGATCAGCGTGGCGACGCCCAGCATGATGCCGATGAATGAAAATCCGGCGATCACCGAGATGAACCCTTCCTTGCGGCGCGCCCGCAAGTATCGCAGCGCCACCATCCATTCGAATGGTGCGAATGCCCGCGTGCTCGTGGCCGAACTCATGCCCCTTCCTTTCGCGCCTCTGCCGCCGCCTCGACCAGCTTAGTCAACGCGGCCTCGAAGGTAAGACTATGGCGGGCGCCCGTGGCGCGCTCTTTCAGCTCGACCTCGCCGGCCTTCAGGCTCTTGGGCCCGACGATCAGCTGCCAGGGGAGACCGATAAGATCCATGGCGGCGAATTTGGCCCCTGCCCTGTCGTCACGGTCGTCATAGAGGACCTCGAATCCCGCCGCTTGCAGCTGTGCATAGAAAACCTCGCATGCGGCATCGTTCTCGGCGTCTCCCACCTTCAGGTTGATCAGCCCGACATCGAACGGCGCGACCGCTTGGGGCCAGATGATGCCCGCATCGTCGTGGGAGGCTTCGATGATGGCGCCGGCAAGCCTGGAGACGCCGATACCATAGGACCCCATCTCCACCGGGACGAGCCCGCCGTCCGGGCCTTGCACCTTGGCGCCCATGGCCTCGGAGTATTTAGTGCCAAAATAGAAGACTTGCCCCACCTCGATGCCGCGCGCCGAAAGCTGCATATCGGCAGGCACTTCGCCTTTGAAGCGCTCGGCGTCGTGCACATCGTCGGTGGCGGCGTACAGCTCGGTGCGTTGACGGACATAAGACGTGAGGTCGCTCTCGTAGTCCACGTCCCGTGGCGGTGCCGGCATCGCCACGAGATCCTTGTGGCAGTACACTTGGGACTCTCCGGTCTCGGCAAGAATAATGAACTCGTGGGAGAGATCGCCGCCGATCGGGCCTGTCTCCGCCCGCATCGGCACCGCGCGAAGGCCCATGCGGGCGAAGGTGCGTAAATAGGCGACGAACATCTTGTTGTACGATTTGACGGCGCCCTCTTTATCGAGGTCGAACGAGTATGAATCCTTCATCAGGAATTCGCGACCACGCATAACGCCGAAGCGCGGTCGGACCTCGTCGCGGAATTTCCATTGGATATGATAGAGGATGCGAGGCACGTCCTTGTAGGACTTGGCGCCTGCGCGGAAGATCTCGGTGATCATTTCCTCGTTGGTCGGCCCGTAGAGCATGTCCCGCTCGTGGCGGTCCGCGATGCGCAGCATCTCCTTGCCATATGCCTCGTAGCGGCCGCTCTCCCGCCACAGCTCCGCGGGCTGCATGGTCGGCATGAGCAGCTCGATGGCGCCGGCCCGGTTCTGCTCCTCGCGCACGATCTGTTCAATCTTGCGCAGCACCCGGTGCCCGAGGGGAAGCCAGGAATAGATGCCGGCGCTCGACTGGCGGATGAGCCCAGCGCGCAGCATCAGCCGGTGCGAGACGATCTCCGCCTCCTTGGGATCGTCGCGCAAGAGTGGCAGGAAGTAGCGGCTGAGGCGCATTCGGCGAGCCCTGACGGCGTTGAACAGCAGGTTTTAGCGGGTGCGCCTGCCGTTTTGCTTTGAGCCATATTGGCGAGATGCAGCAATACCCGCTCGCCGGGCCCCCTTCAGCGGCTAATAGCCAAGATCGCAAGGGGAGGCAATCAACCCCGTTCACGAATCAAACGGGTTGCGCGGCTGGGTGGTGAGTAGCTGGAGCGCTGCAACTAGGCTCGAAGGATTGCTTGGTACAACGCGGGGTAGCGACAGTTTAGTGCTCCCCATTGAGGCGGCCGCAAATGTTGCCTGGAACTTGGGCAGATTTTCCAACCGCGGACACTGGATAATTGCCTCATTTTGTCTTGCGTTCCTTTGGCCGGAAAGTATGACGCATAATTCTGCGGCGACGGGTCACAATGATGGTGACAATTTGGCGCGGCTAGGCTAGTGTCCCCACACAACGTTGGAGCGTTCGGGACCTTTCGATCTCGGGAGTGACGCGTTGAGAGATTGGACTAGGTCCAAGTCTTGGGAGGAAGTACTCCAGGCGCGCTAATCATGCGAATGCATGGGCGCTGCCGCTTTTTGACAAGCCTCGATGGGTTGCCCGTGACGGCGAACCAGGTCGGTCGAAGAGACAAGGAGTCAAGATACTGAAGCAAGGTCGAGCAGACCTTGCTTTTTTTTCGTCTGCTGTCCGGCGTGCCGGCTTAGCGGCTTTCCTGCACCGCTTCGTAGCGCGGGAAAAACGGAATGTCGTCGATCTTGATCACCTTGTGGACGATGACGGCGTAGACGCCCGCGAAAACGATCGCAGAAACAACTGTTGTCGCGAGCATTTTTGGCAAGAGACGCGGCCGGTGCGGCGCGCTCTCTGCGAACCCGGGCGAACTTTTCTCGCCGGCTTCCTCGGTCGTGCGCACGCCGATGGGCAGCATGGCGAACAGCACGATCCACCAGATGATGAAATAGATGGCGAGCGCAAAGACGAGGCTCATGGCCGCTTAAGCCTCCTCCAGCTCCACAAGCGTTCCGCAGAAGTCCTTGGGATGCAGGAATAAAACGGGCTTGCCGTGGGCGCCGATCTTGGGCTCGCCGCTGCCGAGCACCCGCGCGCCCTCTTTCAGCAATTGGTCGCGCGCCTCTTTGATATCAGGGACTTCGTAGCAGAGATGGTGGATGCCGCCGTTCGGATTACGCTCCAGGAAGGCGGCGATGGGCGAGCCTTCGCCGAGGACGCCGAGGAGCTCGATCTTGGTGTTCGGAAGCTCGATAAAGACCGTGCTAACCCCATGTTCCGGCTGCTCTTCTTCCGGCGACACGGTGGCGCCCAGGGTGTCGCGATAGACCGCGGTGGCGGCCTTCAGATCGGGCACGGCAATGGCGACATGGTTCAAACGGCCAATCATGAAACTCAGCTCCAGCTCGAAAAATCGTGGGACGAATATCGCCCAATAGTGGCGTCTCGGGTGCGCGATAGCACGCTTATTGCGCGCTATAGCACCGTCGTGAGCACGGTGCACACGGGCTTCTTGCCCCAGGCCTGATTGATGGCCGCGCGCACTCCACGGCGCACCGCTTCGGTCACGAGCGCGGGATCCTTGCGCCTCGGACGGGGGATGCTCTCCACGGTGCCGATGGCCGCATCGCGCGCGATCTCCCAGAGCGGGATCCCCTGATTGTCCTCCTCCGGCAGCCCATTCAGGGCGATCTCCGGATCGGCCACGAGCTCGCCCTTGGTGGTGAGGATCAGCGACACCGAGACGATGCCGGCGAAGCTCAGCTTGCGGCGCTCTCGGACCTGCCCCTCGTCGGCGCTCGTCAGAATGGAACCGTCGCGGTAGAGCCGCCCCACCGGCACGTCGTCGATGATCTCGGCGGGCTGCGGCAAGAGCCGCACCATGGTGCCGTTGCGCGCGCGGATCACCTGCTTGATGCCGAGATCCTCGGCGAGCTCCGCATGCGCTTCGAGGTGCCGTCCCTCGCCGTGCATCGGCACGGCCACGTCGGGTTTCACCCAGTCGTAAAGCTGCTTGAGCTCGCCGCGGCGCGGATGGCCGGAGACGTGTACGAGCGCGTCCTGATCGGTGAGAATCTCGACGGCGTTGTCAGACAGCGCGTTCTGCACGCGCGCGACCGCCTTCTCGTTCCCGGGAATGGTGCGCGAGGAGAAGATCACCCAGTCGCCCGCCTTCAAGGAAATGCTCGGATGCTCGCCGGAGGCGATGCGCGCGAGCGCCGCGCGCGATTCGCCCTGGCTGCCGGTGCACAGCGCCACGACCTTGTTCGGGGGAAGCTGCGCGAACGCCGTCTCTTGATGGAAGTAAAGATCGGGATCGAGATAGCCGGTCGCCTGGGCCGCCTCGATGACACGATACATGGCCCGCCCGGCGATCACGAGCTCGCGGCCCGCGGCTTGCGCCGCCTTCGCCACGGAGCCGAGACGCGCCACGTTCGAGGCAAAGGTGGTCACCGCGACACAATTCGGCGCCTTGGCGATGAGCTGCGTCAGGTTCACCGCAACCTCGGCCTCAGACGGCGAGATGCCGTCGCGGATGGCATTGGTGGAATCACAGATCAGCGCGGCGACCCCGTCCCGGCCGATCTCGCGCAAGCGCGTCTCGTCGGTCGGCGCGCTGGTCAAAGGCTGCTCGTCGAGCTTCCAATCGCCGGTGTGCAGCACCGTGCCAAGCGGCGTGGTGATGGCGACGGCGTTCGGCTCGGGAATCGAATGCGACATGGCGATCAGCTCCACGTCGAAAGGACCGATGCTGCGCCGTCCCCCCATCGGCACCACGTCGAGCGGCAAATCCTCGACGTTCACGTTCATCTCGCCGAACTTCGAGCGCAGCATCTCGGCGGTGAAGGGCGTGGCGTAGATCGGCACGCGGCCGAGCAGCGGCCACAAATCGGGGATGGCGCCGTAATGATCTTCATGGGCGTGGGTCAAAAGGAGGCCGGCGATGTTGTGGCGCTCTTCCTCGAGAAACCGGATATCCGGCAAGATGACGTCGATGCCCGGCTCGAACTCGCCGCCGAAAGTCACGCCCATATCGACGATCAGCCAGGTGTAAGCGCCGCCACGGCCATAGCCGTAGAGATAGAGATTCATGCCGATCTCGCCGACGCCGCCAAGGGGCACGAAGACGAGTGCGTCACCGCCGCGATTTGATTTCGAGGACACTTGGCTCAAGACGGTCTATCGGCTCGCGAAGAAGACATCGCCGGCGGTGATGTGATGCTCGCCCGCGGCGGTCTTGAGCCGCAACGCGCCCTCGGAATCGAGGCCCGCATAAGTGCCTTCAATTTCTTCGCCATTGACCCGGACGAATAGAGGACGGCCCAACGGGCCGGCGCGGTCGAGCCAGGCGCGCCTGATGGTGGGGAAGGTCGCGCCCTCAGCCCAGCGCTGAAGCCATTCGTGAGTGGTCGCCGCCAAGACCTGGAGTGCTTGGGCCGGCGTGACCGTGAGACCGTAGGCGTCGAGACTGATCGCCGGTTGCGGCAGGTTCTCGGGGTAGGCCGCGAGATTGATCCCGGTGCCGATGACGACGGTGGTGCCCGGCTTGCTCGGGTTTCCCACGTTCTCAAGGAGCATGCCGGCGACCTTCTCCTCCGACAGCAACACGTCGTTCGGCCATTTGAGCAGAAGCGCCGAGCGGCCCTCATAAGCGATGAGCTTGGCGACCGTCTCGTAGGTCACGATGCCGGCGACGAGCGCAAGCTGACTTGCGACCGGCAGCGGACAGTTGAGCCGGATCAGCAAGCTCGCAAACAGATTGCCCACTTGGGACGTCCATTCCCGCCCGGCGCGCCCCCGGCCCTTCGACTGGCGAGCCGACCAGATCCACAGCGGACCGGGTTCCCCCATGTCGGCGCGCCGCCTGGCTTCCGCATTGGTGGAATCGACCGTATCCAGCCGCAGCAGCCGGTGGCCGGGGGGCATCTTGGGTGAAGGTGAAGCGATAAAAGACATTTAGAACAATGATTTGGCAGCTACGCCGGCGGCCGCAACCAATGGCGCCGGGTAGATGAAGAAGAACAGGATCAACACCCCGCTGGTTCCGAGCACCGCGGCAAGAATCCGCGGCATGGGCTCGAAGCTTTCGACGGGCTCGTCAAAATACATGATCTTGACGATACGTAGGTAATAGAACGCACCCACCACGCTCAACAGCACGCCGATGACCGCAAGCGCATAGAGCCCGGATTCAATGGCGGCGAGAAAGACGTAGAACTTGGCGAAGAAGCCCGCAAGAGGCGGAATGCCAGCCAGGGAAAACAACAGTATGGCCAACATGAGCGCCATCAGAGGGCTCGTGCGGGACAGGCCCGAAAGCTGGCTGATCTCCTCGACCATCTTGCCGTCGCGCCTGAGCGACAGGATGAAGGCGAAGGTGCCGAGCGTCATGACCAAATAGATGGCCAGATAGACGATCACGCCTTGCACGCCTTCCGCCGTCCCGGGCGCGAGACCGACCAATGCGTAGCCCATATGGCCGATGGAGCTATAGGCCATCAGCCGTTTGATGTTGCGCTGCCCGATGGCGGCAAAAGAGCCGAGCGCCATGGAGGCGATGGCGAGGAAGATGACGATCTGCTGCCATTCCGTGGTGACCGCGGGAAAGGCGGAGATCACCACCCGCACGAGCAGCGCCATGGCGGCGATCTTAGGCGCCGCGGCGAAGAAGGCGGCGACCGGCGTCGGTGCGCCCTCATAGACGTCCGGCGTCCACATATGGAACGGCACGGCGGAAATCTTGAAGGCGAAGCCTGCGAGCAGGAACACCAGACCGAAGATCAGGCCGAGATTGGCGCCGGACGGCTGCACGGCGCCCGCGATCTGCGCAAACTCGGTGGAGCCGGTGAAACCATAGACGAGCGACGCGCCGTAGAGCAGCATGCCGGAGGACAGCGCGCCGAGGACGAAATATTTCAGCCCCGCCTCGGAGGAGCGCGCGGAATCGCGCTTGAAGGCGGCGACTACGTAGAGCGCGAGGCTCTGAAGCTCCAGCCCCACATAGAGCGCGATGAGATCGTAGGCCGAGATCATCATCAGCATGCCGGTGGCGGCGAAGAGCAGGAGCACCGGATATTCGAATTTCACCCCGCCATCGGTGTCGCGCCAGTAGGTGAGCGACATGATGAGCGCGACAGTGGCGCCGACAAGAGCCAGCAGCTTCAGCATCCGCGCGTACGGATCGACGATGAAGCTGCCGGTAAACAGGGTGACGGTGCCCTCGCCGGTCGCGACGAAGATCCCGGCCAAGACGAGAACGGCGACCGCGAGCCACAGGACGAGCTCGCCGCGCTCCTCGTCGCGCCCCCCTACTCCGACCATGAGCAAGGCCATGGCGCCCACCGCGAGGGTGATCTCGGGCAGGATGGCGAGGAGATGGGCTTGGTCGAACACCGGAAGCCTCCTCTACGGCGCCAGCGCGAACCGCGCCTGTTCGGCTGCGGCAAGGCTCGCTTTGAAATCAGAGATCAAGGCCTCAACCGAAACGGCCGAGACGTCGAGGATCGGGTTCGGATGGAAGCCGAAGAAGATGGTGATGAGGATCAACGGCACCATGACGGCGACCTCACGCCAGGACAGATCCTTGATGGCCTTGAGCGCGGGATTGGTGATGGTGCCGAAGATAATCCGGCGGTAAAGCCACAGGGCGTAGCCCGCCGACAGGATGATGCCGGTGGTGGCGAACAGCGCGACCCAGGTATTCACCTCGAAGGCGCCGAGCAGCGTCAAGAACTCGCCAACGAATCCGCTCGTGCCCGGCAAGCCCACATTGGCCAGCGTGAAGATCATGAACACGGCGGCATAGAGCGGCATTCGGTTCACGAGCCCGCTGAAGACGTCGATCTTGTGGGTGTGCATGCGGTCATAGACCACGCCCACACAGAGGAAGAGTCCCGCGGAGACGATGCCGTGCGAGAGCATGAGGAAGATGCCGCCCTGGAGGCCCTGCATGGTGAGCGTAAAGATGCCGATGGTGACGAAGCCCATATGGGCGACAGACGAATAGGCGATGAGCTTCTTCATATCCGTCTGCGCCAGGGCCACCAGAGACGTGTAGATGATCGCGATCACCGACAGGGCGAAGATGAGCGGCGCGAACTCCGCCGAGGCCAGCGGGAACATGGGTATAGAGAAGCGCAAGAAGCCGTAGCCGCCGAGCTTCAAGAGGACGCCGGCAAGGATCACGGAACCCGCGGTGGGCGCCTCCACATGGGCGTCGGGCAGCCAGGTATGCACCGGCCACATGGGCAGCTTCACCGCGAAGGACGCCAGGAAGGCGAACCAAAGCCAGGTTTGCATTTCCGGCGGGAAGTCGTGGGTCAGTAGCGCCGGAATGTTGGTGGTGCCCGCCTCCCAGTAGATCGCCATGATGGCCAGCAGCATCAGCAGCGACCCGGCGAGCGTGTAGAGGAAGAACTTGAAGCTCGAATAGACGCGCCGGGGGCCGCCCCAGATGCCGATGATGAGGAACATCGGGATCAGACCGCCCTCGAAGAACAAATAGAACATGACCAGGTCGAGGGAGCAGAACACGCCGAGCATCAGCGTTTCGAGCACCAGAAACGTGATCATGAACTCCTTCACCCGCACCTTGATGGCGCCGAAGCTCGACAGGACGGTAAGCGGCATCAGGAGCGTGGTGAGCACCACGAACGGCATGGAGATGCCGTCGAGGCCCATATGGAAGGTGATGGGGCCGAGCCAAGGCCGCAGCTCCACGAACTGGAACTGCGCCGTCGCAGGATCGAAGTCGCGCCACAGCAGCAGCGAGATGGCGAAGGTGATGAGCGTGGTCCACAACGCGATATAACGCGCGTTGCGGTACGTGCTCTCGTCGTTGCCGCGCAGCGCGAAGATCAGCAGCGCGCCGACAAGCGGCAGGAAGGTCACCGTGGAAAGGATCGGCCAGCCATAGCTCATGGGGTCAGCGCGCCTCCCGCCACGATGAAATAGGTGATGAGAAGCGCCACGCCGATCAGCATGACGAAGGCGTAGTGATAGATATAGCCGCTCTGGAGCCGGACCACGCGATTGGTGATGTCCAGGACCCGGGCGGCGATGCCGTTCGGCCCGATGCCGTCGATGACCGCACCGTCGCCGTACTTCCAGAGAAAATTGCCGAGCCATTTCGCCGGCTGCACGAACAGGCGGTCATAGAGCGCGTCGAAATACCAGGCATGAAGGAAGAACCGGTTGGTCGCCGGGAAGCGCTTGAGCAGGCCGAACGGCAGGAGCGGCTGCCACATATAACAGTACCAAGCGATGAGGAAGCCCGCCGTCATGGCAAGCGTCGGCGACAGGGTCAGCCAGAACGGCACGTCGTGATGGGCGTGCTCGGGCAGCACGATGGAGTCGCGCCAGAAGGCGACCTGATCGGCGCCGATGAAGAGATGCCGGAAGCCGAGGCCGGCGAACAGCGCGCCCGCGGCCAGGATCAGAAGCGGCAGGCCCATGGTCCAGGGCGGCTCGTGGGCGTGCTCGAGGACTTGGCGGCCGCCTTTGAAATTTCCCTCGAAGGTCATGAACATGAGGCGCCAGGTGTAGAGTGCGGTGAGGAAGGCCGCGATGAGCGTCATCCAGTAAGTGTATTGACCGACGGGGGTGTGATCGAACCAGGTCGTCTCGATGATGAAATCCTTGGAGACGAAGCCCGAGGTGAGCGGGAAAGCGGTGAGCGCGAGCGAGCCGATCAGCATCATGGCCCAGGTGAAGGGGATGACTTTGCGCAGACCGCCCATGCGGCGCATGTCCTGATTGTCGGCAAGGGTGTGGATGACGGCGCCGGCGCATAGAAACAGCAGCGCCTTGAAGCAGGCATGGGTGAAGAGGTGGAACATCCCTGCCCCGAACGCACCGACGCCTTCGGCGGCGAACATGTAGCCGAGCTGCGAGCAGGTCGAATAGGCGATGACGCGCTTGATGTCGGTCTGCACCACCGCGGCGGTGGCGGCGAAGAAGGCGGATGTGGCGCCTATGATGGCGACGAAGGCCAGCGCGTAGGGCGCGAGTTCGAACAGCGGCGAGAGGCGCGCCACCATGAACACGCCGGCGGTCACCATGGTCGCGGCATGGATCAGGGCCGAGACCGGGGTCGGGCCTTCCATGGCGTCGGGGAGCCAGGTGTGCAGCAGGAACTGGGCCGACTTGCCCATGGCCCCCATGAACAGGAGGAAGCAGATCAGCTCCAGCACCGGGACCTCCCAGGCGAGGAAGGTCATGGTCTTGCCGACCTGGTCGGGGGCGGCGGCGAAGATCGTGTCGTATTGCACGGCGCCGAAGACGACGAAGATGGCGAAGATGCCGAGGGCGAAGCCGAAATCGCCGACGCGGTTGACGATGAAGGCCTTGATGGCGGCGGCGTTGGCTTCCGGCTTCTTGTACCAGAAGCCGATCAACAGATAGGAGGCGAGGCCGACGCCCTCCCAGCCGAAGAACAGCTGGAGCAGATCGTCGGAGGTCACCAGCGCCAGCATGGCGAAGGTGAACATGGAGAGATAGGCGAAGAAGCGCTCTTTATGCGGATCCTCGTCCATGTAGCCGACGGAATAGAGGTGCACCACCGATGACACGGTGTTGACCACGACCAGCATCACCGCGGTCAGCGTGTCGACGCGGATCGACCAAACCGTCTTGAACTCGCCGGAGCTGATGAAGCCGATCAGGGCCAGCCGCACGTCGTTGCCCTCGATGGCGACCTGATAGAAGGCGATCCAGGACAGGAAGGCGGCGACGAACATCAGCGAGATGGTCACCACCTCGCAGGCGCGCGCGCCGACGAAACGGCCGAGCAGCCCGGCGAACAGGGCCCCGATCAGGGGCAGGAAGAGGATCGCCTGATACATCTGCGCCCTGCCGTCAGCCTTTCAGGAGATCGATTTCGGCGACGTCGATCGTGCCGCGGTTGCGGAAATAGACGACGACGATGGCGAGCCCGATCGCGGCTTCGGCGGCCGCCACGGTGAGCGCGATCAGGGTGAAGATCTGCCCGACGAGATCGCCGTGGAAGGCGGAGAACGCCACGAGATTGAGATTGACCGCGAGCATCATCAGCTCAATCGACATGAGAATGACGATGACGTTCTTGCGGTTCAAGAAGATGCCGAAGATGCCGACGGTGAACAGCACCGCGGCGACGGTGAGATAATGGCTGAGGCCGACGGTCATTTGAGCCCCTTCCCCGTCTCGACCTGAACCACCTCGATGGCCGTCTCGCGGGTGCGGCCGACTTGGGCGGCGACGGACTGACGGCGCACGTCGCGCTTGTGGTGGAGGGTGAGCACGATGGCGCCGATCATGGCAACCAGCAGAATGAGCCCCGCCGCCTCGAACAGATAGACGTAGCGGGTGTAAAGCAGCTCGCCCAAGGCTTGGGTGTTGCTCATCTCGGAGGCCGGCGGCGTCGGCGCATCCCGGATGAGGTCCGGCGCGGTCAGCCAGGCGCCGACCACGAAGACCAGCTCCACGAGAAGCAGAATCCCGACGATGGCGCCGACCGGCAGATATTTGAGAAAGCCCGCGCGCAGCTCCGCGAAATTCACGTCGAGCATCATCACCACGAACAGGAACAGCACCATGACCGCGCCCACATAGACCACCACCAGGATCATGGCGATGAACTCGGCGCCCAGCAGCACGAACAGACCGGCGGCGTTGAAGAAGGCGAAGATGAGATAGAGCACCGCATGCACCGGGTTCTTCGCGGCGATGACCATCACGCCTGCGCCGACACACATCGTGGCGAACAGATAGAAGAACAACGCGGAGAGCATCATGCAGCCTTCTTCGTGCTGACTAGCAGATCAAAGCAGAGCCCGGCGCGGCGGCCGGGCACGGAAAAAAGATTTGCCCCCAAGATCCCCACGAGCCCCTCATCGATACGGCGCGTCGAGCGCGATATTCTTGGCGATCTCGCGCTCCCAACGGTCGCCGTTCGCGAGCAGCCGGTCCTTGTCGTAATAGAGCTCCTCGCGGGTCTCGGTGGCGAATTCGAAGTTCGGCCCCTCGACGATGGCCTCGACAGGACAGGCCTCCTGACAGAAGCCGCAATAGATGCACTTCACCATGTCGATGTCATAGCGGGTGGTGCGCCGCGTGCCATCATTGCGGCGCGGGCCGGCCTCGATGGTGATGGCCTGCGCCGGACAGATCGCCTCGCACAGCTTGCAGGCGATGCAGCGCTCCTCGCCATTGGGGTAGCGCCGCAGCGCGTGCTCGCCGCGGAAGCGCGGCGAGAGCGGGCCCTTCTCGTACGGGTAGTTGAGAGTCGCCTTAGGGCCGACGAAGTATTTCATGGCGAGCCAGAAGGCCGACAGAAACTCCAGCAGCAGAAGCGATTTGGCGGCTTGGGCAACGCGCATCACGCGTCAACTCCTCTCAAATACCGTATTGCCAAAGGCGCAAGACCGCGGCCACGACCACGACGGCGGCAAGCGACAAGGGTAGAAACACCTTCCAGCCAAGCCGCATCAGCTGATCGTAGCGATAACGCGGCACCATGGCCTTGACCATGGAGACGAGGAAGAACAGGAAGCCAACTTTCAGGACGAACCATAGCACGCCCGGTATCCAGGTGAAGGGCGCGACCGGAAACGGCGGAAGCCAGCCGCCGAGGAAAAGCACCGTGCCCAGCCCGCACAACAGGATAATGGCGACGTACTCGCCCAGCATGAAAAGCATATAGGGGGTCGAGGAGTACTCGACCATGAACCCGGCCACGAGCTCGGATTCCGCCTCCAGGAGGTCGAAAGGCGGCCGGTTGGTCTCGGCGAGCATCGAGATGAAGAAGATGACGAACATTGGGAACAGCGGCAGCCAGTACCAGCCGAGCAGGCCCCAACCCCGGTCCTGGGCCATGACGATATCCGTGAGATTGAGCGAGCCGGCGACGAGCAGCGCCGTGATGATGACGAAGCCGAGGGAGACCTCGTAGGAGACCATCTGTGCCGCCGAACGCAGCGCGGCGAGGAAGGCGTATTTCGAGTTGGAGGCCCAGCCGGCGATGATCACGCCGTAGACCTGTAGACTCGATATCGCGAAAATGTAGAGCACGCCGACATTGATGTCGGCGACGGCCCACCCCTTGTCCACGGGCATGACCGCCCAGGCGGAGATCGCGAGTCCGGCCGTGATGATCGGCGCCATGAGGAACAGGCCCTTGTTGGAGCCCGCCGGGATGATGACCTCCTTGAAGACGAACTTCAGAAGGTCGGCGAAGGACTGCCACAAGCCGAACGGTCCGACCACGTTCGGTCCGCGCCGCATCTGCACCGCAGCCCAGACCTTGCGGTCGGCGTAGAGCACGAACGCAACGACGATCAGCAAGACGACGATCAGTGCCACGCTATGCGCGACGATGAGCGCGGTCGGCCATCCGTAATTGGTCCAGAATTCAACCATCGGTGCCGGTCGCCTTCTCGGGCCCGCCGGCGTGCACGGCGCTCAAACTCGCCATGATGGCGGAAGCACGGGCCACGGGATTGGAGAGGTAATAGTCGTCGATGACGAGACCGAAGCGATCCTTGCCCGGTTTTGCGGGTTTTCCGGCAAGCTTCTCGATGGCTGCGGCGTCAGCCGGCTCCACGAGATCGAGCAGCGCCAGATGGGGACAGGCCGCGTACATCTTCGCACGCAGCTCTTGCAGGCTGTCGAAGGGAAGCGGCCGGCCCAGCACGCCTGACAACGCGCGGAGGATCGTCCAGTCCTCGCGGGCCTCGCCCGGGGGAAAGATGGCGCGGGTGGTCATCTGCGCCCGTCCTTCGGTATTCACATAGGTGCCGTCTTTCTCGGTGTAGGCGGCGCCCGGCAAGATCACGTCGGCGCGGTGCGCGCCGCGGTCGCCGTGGCTCCCCTGATAGATGACGAAGGCATCGCCGAGACGGCTCGCGTCGATCTCGTCGGCCCCGAGCAGATAGACGACTTTGAGATCGCCCTTGCCCGCGGCGTCGAACATGGCCTCCACGTCGAGACCGCCCTTCCCCGGCACGAAGCCGAGATCAAGGCCTGCGACGCGACCAGCGGCGGTATGCAGCACGTTGAAGCCGTTCCAGCCGCCGGTGAGCGCGCCCATCTTCTTTGCGGCCTTGGCGGCCAGCGCCAGGACCGCCGCGCCGTCAGGCCGCGCAAGCGCTGCCTGGCCCACGACAATCATGGGCTTCTCCGCCTCTTGCAGGGTCTTGGCAAAGGCATGAGAGCCGTCGGCGATCTTGGCGAGGGTTTCGGGACCGGCGCCGAGATACTCGCAAGGATAGGTGAGGTCGACTTCCGTCCCGATCAGGCCGACGGGCAACCGGCCCTTGAGCTGGTGCCAACGCTTCAGAACGCGCGCGTTAAGCACCGGCGCCTCGACGCGCGGATCGGTGCCGACAAACAGAACGGCGTCGGCGTCCTCGATGCCGCCGATCGTCGTGTTGAACAGATAGGTCGCGCGGCCCAAGGAAGGATCGAGCTTGGCGCCGTCCTGGCGGCAATCGACGTTCGGCGAGCCGAGCCCGCCAGCGAGTTCCTTCAAGGCATACATGTCTTCGGCGGCGGCGAGATCGCCGGCGATGGCGCCAAACTTCTTGCCGTCAAGGCCGCTCAGCTTTGCCGCGATCGCTGCGAACGCCTCGTCCCAGGTGGCGGGCTCGAGCTTGCCGTTGCGCTTAAGGTAAGGCCGATCGAGGCGCTGCGTGCGCAGGCCGTCCCAGACATGGCGCGCCTTGTCGGAAATCCATTCTTCGTTCACCGCATCGTTGATCCGCGGCAGAATGCGCAAGACCTCGCGGCCGCGGGCATCGACCCTGATGGCCGAGCCGAGCGCATCCATGACGTCGATGGAGGGCGTCTTGGTGAGTTCCCAGGGACGGGCCAGAAAGGCGTAGGGCTTGGCCGTCAGAGCGCCCACCGGGCACAGATCGACCACATTGCCCGACAGGTTCGAGTGCATGCCGTGCTCGAGATAGGTGGTGATCTCCATATCCTCGCCGCGGCCGATCGCGCCCAACTCCTGGACGCCCGCGACCTCGCTCATGAAGCGGACGCAGCGCGTGCAGTGAATGCAGCGCGTCATAAAGGTCTTGATCAGCGGCCCGAGATATTTGTCTTCGACGGCGCGCTTGTTGTCTTGATAGCGGCCGGCATCGAAGCCGAAAGCCATCGTCTGGTCTTGCAGATCGCACTCGCCGCCTTGGTCGCAGATCGGACAATCGAGCGGGTGATTGATGAGCAGGAATTCGAGCGTGCCTTCTTGCGCCTTTCGCGTGGTCGCGGACTGGGTCAGCACCGTCGGCGGCGTGCCGTCACGGTTGGGCCTCAGATCGTTCACGGACATGGCGCAGGAGGCGACGGGCTTCGGCATGCCGACGACTTCCACGAGACACATGCGGCAATTGCCGGCGATCGACAGACGCTCGTGGTAGCAGAAGCGCGGAATCTCGACGCCGGCCATATCGCAGGCTTGGATCAGCGTAATGCCGTCCGGGAAATCATGCTCGGTGTCGTCGACGATGATCTTAGGCATGGGCGGTGACCCGGGATCGGTTTCCACGAACGCCGTCATGCTGAGGTGCCCGCCAAAGCGGGCCTCGAAGCATGCGGCTGCGATGGGGCCACGTCTCCTTCGAGGCTCGCTGCGCGAGCACCTCAGGATGACGTGGATTGAAATGAGTACGCATGGTCCCCTACTCCGCCGCCACCGGTACGGACGGTGAGATCGGCTTCGTGGCTTTTTGGTCGATGCGTTCCTCGATGACGTGGCGGAAGTTCTTGATGAGGCCTTGCACCGGCCACGCGGCCGCGTCGCCCAGCGCGCATATGGTGTGGCCCTCGACCTGGTAGCTCACATCGAGCAGCATCTCGATCTCGGCTTTCTCCGCCTCGCCATTGGCCATGCGCTCCAGCACGCGCCACATCCAGCCGGTGCCCTCGCGGCAGGGCGTACACTGGCCGCAGGACTCGTGCTTGTAGAAATAGGAAATGCGCGCGATGGCCCGGATCATGTCGGTGGACTTGTCCATGACGATGATGCCGCCGGTGCCGAGCGCGGTTCCGGCTTCCTTCAGGCTATCGAAGTCCATCAGGACCGTATCGCAGACGTCCGCCGTGATGCAGGGCACCGACGAGCCGCCCGGGATGATGGCGAGAAGATTGTCCCAGCCGCCGCGCACGCCGCCGGCGTAGTAATCGATCAGCTCGCGGAGCGGAATGCCCATCTCCTCCTCCACGGTGCAGGGCTCGTTCACGTGGCCGGAGATGCAGTAGAGCTTGGTGCCGGTGTTGTTGGGCCGGCCGAGGCTCGCAAACCAGGTGGCCCCGCGCCGCAAGATGTCGGGCACCGAAGCGATGGTCTCGACGTTGTTGACCGTGGTGGGTGCGCCATAGAGGCCGCAATTGGCCGGGAACGGCGGCTTCAGGCGCGGCTGGCCCTTCTTGCCTTCGAGGCTTTCGAGCAGCGCCGTTTCCTCGCCGCAGATATAGGCGCCCGCGCCGTGATGAACGTAAAGGTCGAAATCCCAACCGTTGACGTTGTCCTTGCCGATGAGCTTGGCGTCATAGGCTTCGTCGATGGCCGCTTGCAGGATCTCACGCTCGGCGATGAACTCGCCGCGAATATAGATGTAGGAGGTATGCGCCCGCATGGCGAAGCCGGCGAGCAGCGCACCCTCGATGAGAAGATGCGGGTCGTGGCGCATGATCTCCCGGTCCTTGCAGGTGCCAGGCTCGGATTCATCGGCGTTGACGGCGAGATAGCTCGGGCGGCTGTCGTTCTTCGGCATGAACGACCATTTCAGCCCGGTGGGGAAGCCCGCCCCGCCGCGCCCGCGCAAGCCCGACGCCTTGACCTCGTCGATGACGGCATCATGGCCGCGCGCGATCATCTCCTTGGTGCCGTCCCAAGCGCCGCGCGCGCGCGCCGCCTCGAGACGCCAACTGCGGAGCCCGTAGAGATTCTTGAAGATGCGGTCCTTATCGGCGAGCATCAGCTGGGCCTCGGCTTCTTCACAGGCGGCTTCTTCAAAGGCGGCTTGGGCACGGCAGCCTCGCGGACATTGGCAGCGGCGCCGGGACGCTTCGCCTCGGCATCCACGAGCGCCGGTCCGGCGCACCCGAAGGCCGGGCCGGATGTGTCGTTTGCATAGATGGACGCGTCGGTAAGCGTATTCGGGCCGCTCAAGGGCGCGGAGGTCTTCCGACCGTTCTGCGGCCCGGGCTCGACGTGCTCGCCTTTGCGGAGTCTTTTGAGGATCGACTCGAAATTCTCCGGCGTCAGGTCCTCGTAATAGTATTTGTTGATTTGAGCCATGGGCGCGTTCACGCAAGCGCCGAGGCACTCGACCTCCGTCCAGGAGAACATGCCGTCCTTGCTGACCGTGTCCTTGGGCCCGATATGTTTACGGCAGGCATCCTTGATGTCCTCGGCGCCGCGCAGCATGCAGGGCGTGGTGCCGCACACCTGCACATAGTAGCGGCCGACCGGCGCGAGATTGAACATCGTGTAGAAGGTGACGATCTCGTAGACACGGATGTAGGCCATGCCGAGCATGTCGGCGACGGCGCGCAAGGCCGGCTCCGAGATCCAGCCGCCCATCTGCTCCTGCGCCCGCCACAGCAGCGACAGCACGGCGGAAGCCTGGCGGCCTTCCGGGTATTTCTTGATCTCAGCCTTGGCCCAGTCGAGATTCTCGGGCGTGAAGGCGAAGCCTTCAGGCTGTTCCGCAGCGAGGCGTCGGACGCTCATCTCTAATCTTCTATGATCCCGCGCGAGGTGTTGCCCAGTCTTGCGCGAGTCGCTCCTAACTTAGTTCCGTAAGGTCTTGGAGACTCTCCCTGATCCCGCGCCATTTCGCAACTGCACAAAAGGTCAACGGTCAACCTCTCCAAAGACAATATCGATTGACCCGAGCACGGCCGACACGTCCGCCAGCATGTGGCCGCGGCAGAGGAATTCGAGCGCCGCGAGGTGGGGGAAGCTCGGTGCGCGGATCTTGCAGCGGTAGGGCCGGTTGGTGCCGTCGGCGACCAGATAGACGCCGAATTCGCCCTTGGGCGCCTCCACGGCGGCATAGGCCTCGCCTTCCGGCACGTGATAGCCTTCCGTATACAGCTTGAAGTGGTGGATCAGGGACTCCATGGAACCCTTCATGCGGGCGCGCGAGGGCGGCACCATCTTGTGGTTGTCCACGGTGACGGGGCCTGGCGTGGTGGTGAGCCGCTCGCAGCATTGCTTCATCAGGCGGACCGCCTGGCGCATCTCCTCCATGCGGATGAGGTAGCGGTCGTAGCAGTCGCCGTTCTTGCCGATGGGAATGTCGAATTCGAGCTCGTCGTAGCATTCGTAAGGCTGGCTTTTGCGCAAGTCCCAGGCGGCGCCCGTGCCGCGGATCATGACGCCGGTAAAGCCGTGGGCCCAGGCGTCCTCCTGGCTGATCACGCCGATATCGACGTTCCGCTGCTTGAAGATGCGGTTGTCGGTGAGCAGGCCCTCGATGTCGTCGCAGACTTTGAGGAACGGATCGCAGAAGGCGTAGATGTCGTCCACCAGCTTCGGCGGCAGGTCCTGGTGCACGCCGCCGGGGCGGAAATAGGCCGCATGCATGCGGCTGCCGCTCGCCCGCTCATAGAACACCATGAGCTTCTCGCGCTCCTCGAAGCCCCAGAGCGGCGGGGTCAGCGCGCCCACGTCGAGGGCTTGGGTGGTGATGTTGAGCAGATGCGACAGGAGGCGCCCGATCTCCGAATAGAGCACGCGGATCAGCTGGGCGCGCTTGGGCACGGTCAGCCCCACGAGCTTCTCCACGGCGAGCGCGAAGGCGTGCTCCTGGTTCATGGGCGCGACATAGTCGAGCCGGTCGAAATAGGGCACGGCCTGGAGGTAGGTCTTGTACTCGATCAGTTTTTCGGTGCCGCGGTGGAGCAGGCCGATATGCGGATCGACGCGCTCGACCACCTCGCCGTCGAGCTCGAGCACGAGGCGCAGCACGCCATGAGCCGCCGGATGCTGGGGGCCGAAATTGATGGTGAAGGTGCGGTCGTCGCCTTCACGTTTGCCGCTGTCGATGGGCGGCGCCTTGGTGTCGGTCTCGGCCATCACGCGTCCACCTTTGCCGGTCCTTGAGCGCGCTTGGCGGCGACGCCTCTCTCGAAGCGATCCCAGCCGACGATAAAGCGCTCATGGGTGCCCGACCCGATCTCGTCGACGCCGTCATGGGCGCTGACCTTGAACTTGGCGCGGGGCCCGCGCAGCTCGATGCACTCGGCCTCGACGGTGACGGTGAAGCCCACGGGCGTCGCTGATTTGTGCGAAACGTCGATATGGGTGCCGAGGCTCCCCTCTCCTTCGTCGAGATGCGGCTCGAGAAGCTGCACGCAGGTCCATTCCATCAAGCCGACCATGAAGCCCGTGGCGAACACGTCCGGCATGGTCTGAAGCTGCGGCGCCTCGTCATAAAGATGCGGCACGGTCTTGGTGGCGGGCACTTGGTAGGAGAAGCTGTGCTTCAGCCCGCTCTTAAGGGACGGTTTCACGTGTCCCCCTTCCGGTCGGGGGCTAAGCCCGCCTTCTCGTCGCCGGGGATGGCGGTGTCCATCGCTTCCCAGGGGCTGAGGAAGTCGAAATTGCGGAACTCCTGCATCAGCTTTACCGGCTCGTAGACGACGCGCTTCAGCTCGTCGTCGTAGCGGAGCTCCACGAAGCCCGTGAGGGGAAAGTCCTTGCGCAGAGGATGTCCCTGGAATCCGTAATCGGTCAGGATGCGGCGCAAGTCCGGGTGCCCGTCAAACAGAATGCCGTAAAGGTCGAACGCCTCGCGCTCGAACCAGTTGGCTGCGGGAAAGATCTCGACCAGGCTCGGCACCGGCGTCTCGGCGCTGGCCGTGATGCGCACGCGGATGCGCTGGTTCTGCCAGGGGCTCAGCAGATGATAGACGACGTCGAAGCGCTCCTCGCGCTCGGGATAGTCGACCCCGCAGATATCGATGAGGCAGCCGAAGCGGCAGCGCTCGTCGTCGCGCAAGAAGGTGATGACATCGCGAATCCGGTCGCGCTTCACCTCGATGGTGAGCTCACCGAGCGCCACCTCGAAGCGCACAAGCTTCGGCCCTAGCTTCCCGGTGAGGTAGCCGCCCAGCTTATTCAGCGCGTCGTCCATCAAAGCTCCAGGACCAGAGCGGGTCAGCGATCGATCGTGCCAGTCCGCCTGATCTTCTTCTGCAGGAGCAGCACGCCGTAAACGAGCGCTTCGGCCGTCGGCGGGCAACCCGGAACGTAGATGTCCACGGGCACGATACGGTCGCAGCCGCGAACCACAGAGTAGGAATAGTGATAGTAGCCCCCGCCATTGGCGCAAGAGCCCATGGAGATCACGTAACGGGGCTCGGGCATCTGGTCGTAGACCTTGCGCAGGGCGGGCGCCATCTTGTTGCACAGCGTGCCGGCGACGATCATGACATCGGATTGCCGCGGACTGCCGCGCGGAGCGAAACCGAAGCGTTCAAGATCGTAGCGCGGCATGGAGGCTTGCATCATCTCGACGGCGCAGCAGGCCAGTCCGAATGTCATCCACATGAGCGAGCCGGTGCGCGCCCAATTGATGAGGTCGTTGGCCGAGGTCAGCAGGAAGCCCTTGTCGGCGAGCTCGTCGGAGAAGGTGCCGAACGTGGTGGCGCCGGCGGTGACGAGGCCACCGCCCTTGCCTTCGGTCTCGAACCTGACTTCGGGGATCAATCCCATTCGAGCGCGCCTTTCCGCCACTCATAGATGAAGCCGATGGTGAGAACGGCCAAGAACACGATCATCGCCCAGAACCCGAGCGCACCGACCTCATCGAAGGCTATCGCCCAGGGAAAGAGGAACGCCACCTCCAGATCGAAGATAATGAAAAGAAGTGACACGAGATAGAAGCGCACATCGAATTTCATGCGGGCGTCATCGAACGCGTCGAAGCCGCATTCATAGGCCGACACTTTTTCCGGATCGGGCTTTCGGACGGCGACGACGAAGGGCACCGCGAGCAGAATCGTGCAGATGACGAAGGCGATGCCGATGAAAATGACAAGCGGCAGATAATCTACCAGCAGCTGGCCCATGGCTTTTCCGAAGCCTTCTTGTTTGCATTCACGGGGCCGAAATGGCGGGAGTGACGGGACTCGAACCCGCGGCCTCCGGCGTGACAGGCCGGCGCTCTAACCAACTGAGCTACACCCCCCACCGGGCCGTAAACCACGGCCGGAGGCGATGTTCTGCATGTACGGCCTGGGATTCCCCAAGTCAAGGTGACCCGGGCGAAGAGCGTCCAGGGTTCATTGCGGCGTGGCGCCGCCCTCTCCCGCCGCCTGGAGGTTCGCCAGGACATTCTTGGCTGCGGGATCGCCCTTCTCGGCAGCTTCCGTGATCAGGCTCGTTGCCTCCCGGGGATTGAGACCGACGCCATAGACCCCCTGATTATAGAAATTGGCCAGGATGAGCATGGCGCGGGTGGAGCCCGCCTCCGCCGCCTGGCGCATCAGGCGCACGCCTTCAAGCGTGTCCTTCGGGACGCCCTTGCCGGTGATGAGAGTCATGCCCCAAAGCATCATGGCATTCGGGTTACCGGCGTCGGCGGCTTGCTTCATGAGCGTCGCGGCTTCGGATTCCGGCGAGATATAGGCCAGGACGAGCATGGCCGAGGTATTACCCTTGGCGATGAGATCTTCCAGGAGCGGCTTGGCGGCCTCCTGCTTCTTGCCGGCCACGTTGGCCAAGGCCACGCCGAGGGCAAAGCGCTGCTCGTCCGGATGGGCCTTCAGGGCTTCGGTGCAGGCGGGGAGCGCCCGGTAGAAATCGACCCGGGTGAAGGGATGGCTCCACTCCTCAGGCCCGAAGCCTTCGAAGGGATCGGCGGCGACACGCTCGCAGAGCTGTTCCGGAGACTCGTCCTCGACGACGTCGTTCAAATTCAAGGGCGCGGCGTTGGCGCTTCCCCAGAAACACACGGTGAGAGACAGGCTGGCGGCAAGAACGGCGGTTACGCGGCGCATGAAAGACCTCCCGGGGTGGTGGGCGGTGACAGGCTCGAACTGCCGACATCCACGGTGTAAACGTGGCGCTCTACCGACTGAGCTAACCGCCCCATGTCCGGGAAGCGTTAGAGCAAGCCTCCTCCAGCGCCTATAGGCAAACCTGGCAAACAACGGCTTGCAAATAAGAAAAGGCGGAGCCTCGCGCAACGGCAAGACCCCGCCCAGAAATCCTTCGGCTCTCACGCCTTAAGCGTTGCAGGCCTCTTTGAGTGCCTTGCCGGCACGGAACTTCGGCACCTTCGAGGCCGGGATCTGAACCTCGGCGCCGGTGCGCGGATTGCGACCGACCGAGGCCTTGCGCTGCGCGACCTGGAAATTGCCAAAGCCGACGATGCGCACGGTGTCTCCGCCGCTCAAGGCTTTCTCGATGTTCTTGAACGTCGCGTCGACAGCCTTCTCGGCCGAGTCCTTCGACAGTTCGGATTCTTTCGCCACCTGGGCGACAAGCTCAGCTTTGTTCACGGCTCCATCCTTTCGCTCGGCCCCAATCATAGGGCGCAGGTTTGAACCCTCGAGGCCGCTTTGGGTACGCTCCGATTCACAAACAAGTGGTGTATGACTGGCGCAAAAAACGCGGAAAATCAACAAATTTGGCCGACTCGGTGCATAAGGCTGGACCACGCGATTGAGGCAAATCGACGGCAGAGCGCCTGCCGCCCGCGCGTGACTAGTGGGCGGTCAGACCCGAAGCGCTCTCGTCCTTGGCCGGGACGACCTGCGCGGCACCTTCGCCCTCCTCCTCCCAGACGATCGGCTGAGGCGGCCGGGTGAAGGCGAGCTTCAGCACCTCCTCCACACGCGAGACAGGGAGAATTTCAAGCTTATTCTTAAGCGAGTCCGGTATCTCTACGAGATCCTTGACGTTTTCCTCGGGGATGATCACGGTCTTGATGCCCGCGCGCAAGGCCGCCAGCATCTTCTCCTTGAGGCCGCCGATGGGCAGGACCCGGCCGCGCAGCGTGATTTCGCCCGTCATGGCGACCTCGCGCTTCACGGGGATTCCGGTCATGAGAGAGATGATGGCCGTGACCATGGCCACGCCGGCCGACGGCCCATCCTTGGGGGTGGCGCCCTCGGGCACGTGAACGTGGATGTCCCGCTTCTCGAAAAGAGGCGGCTCGATGCCGAAATCCACGGCCCTGGCACGCACATAGGCGTTCGCGGCCGAGATCGATTCTTTCATGACATCGCGCAGATTGCCGGTGACGGTCATCTTGCCTTTGCCGGGCATCATCACGCCTTCGACCGTGAGGATCTCGCCGCCGACCTCGGTCCAGGCAAGGCCCGTGACCACGCCGACCTGGTCTTCCAGCTCTGCTTCGCCGTAGCGGTATTTGGGCACACCGAGATAGTCCGCGAGGTTCTCCATCGTGATCCGCACGGTCTTGTGGTCCGTGGTCAGGAGTTCCTTGACCGACTTCCGGGAGAGCTTGGCGATCTCGCGCTCGAGGCTACGCACGCCCGCTTCGCGGGTATAGCGGCGGATGACCTGTTTCAACGCTTCCTCATCGAGGGCGAACTCCTCCGGCTCGAGGCCGTGGTTCTTGACCTGCTCGGGAATAAGGTGGCGCCGGGCGATCTCGACCTTCTCGTCCTCGGTGTACCCAGCGATGCGAATGATTTCCATCCGATCCATCAGGGCCGGCGGAATATTCAGCGTATTCGCCGTGGTCACGAACATCACGTTCGAGAGGTCGTAGTCCACCTCGAGATAGTGATCGTTGAAGGTGTGGTTCTGCTCCGGGTCCAGCACTTCGAGCAGGGCCGATGCCGGGTCGCCTCGGAAATCGGCGCCCATCTTGTCGATCTCGTCGAGCAGGAAGAGCGGATTGACCTTCTTCGCTTTCTTCATGGACTGGATGACCTTGCCGGGCATCGAGCCAATATAGGTCCGCCTGTGGCCGCGGATCTCCGCCTCGTCGCGAACGCCGCCAAGGCTCATGCGCACGAATTCGCGGCCCGTGGACCTGGCGATGGACTTGCCGAGCGAGGTCTTGCCGACGCCGGGGGGGCCGACCAGGCAAAGGATCGGACCTTTCAGCATGTTGGTCCGGTTCTGCACGGCGAGATACTCGACGATGCGATCCTTGACCTTCTCCAGGCCGTAATGGTCCTCATCCAGGACCTTCTGGGCATCGTCCAGGTCGCGCTTGACCTTGCCCTTGACGCCCCACGGGATCGACAACAGCCAGTCCAGGTAGTTGCGCACCACCGTGGCCTCGGCCGACATCGGGCTCATCTGGCGAAGCTTCTTGAACTCCGCCATCGCCTTCTCGCGGGCTTCCTTGGAAAGCTTGGTCTTCTCGATCTTGTTTTCGAGCTCGGCCAGATCATCCCGGCCTTCCTCGCTGTCGCCGAGCTCCTTCTGGATCGCCTTCATCTGCTCGTTCAGGTAGTACTCGCGCTGCGTCTTCTCCATCTGACGCTTGACGCGGCTCCTGATCTTGCGCTCGACCTGAAGCACGGAGATCTCGCTCTCCATCAGGGTGAAGACGCGCTCCAGCCGCTCGGAGACCGACGTGACCTCGAGGATCTGCTGTTTCTCGGCGATCTTGATGGCGAGATGGCTGGCGATGGTGTCGGCGAGCTTGGAATAGTCCTCGATCTGGCTCGCGGTGCCCAGCACCTCGGGTGAAATCTTCTTGTTGAGCTTCACATAGCTCTCGAACTGGGACACGACGGAGCGGGCCAGAGCCTCGATCTCGTCTTCGGCGCCAACCGACTCCTCGACGGGCTCGATTTCGGCCTCGAAATAGTTCTCGTTGTCCGTGTAACGGGAAATCGTCGCCCGGCGCGTGCCCTCGACCAGCACCTTCACGGTGCCGTCGGGCAGCTTCAGAAGCTGAAGGACCGAGGCGAGCGTGCCCATGTCGTAGATGCCGTCGGCGATCGGCTCGTCATCGGACGCGTTCTTCTGGGCGACGAGCAGAATCTGCTTGTCGGTGCGCATCACTTCTTCGAGCGCCGCGATCGATTTCTCGCGACCGACGAAGAGCGGCACGATCATGTAGGGGAAAACCACGATGTCGCGAAGCGGAAGCACCGGATAGAGTTCCGGGGCGCCTTCGATGATCTCGGACGGGTTCGTTTCGGTCATGATAGTTCCGTCGCTTTCTTTTTGAACGGACCAAGCGCCGTTTCGCGAAGCCCTGCCTTAGTTCCCCTCCCCCAAGATCGCCTTCCTGGATGCATTGTCCCGGCATTTGCCGAGCCAAGCACTGCGTCATCTTGGCCCGCCGGGCACCGAAAGGTGGCGATCACTCGGGCCCCCGTCAAGGTAGGCCGCTGTTTTCTGCGCTGACCCCCGAATTCCCCTCGATTTGAGTAGGATTCGCGCGCCCCTTCAAGCAGGGATTGGCGGGAATGCGGTCAGGCGCTGGACCCGACCTCTTCATGCCGCTCGGAGTAGATGCGCAACGGCCGGGCCTTGCCGTCCACCACCTCGGCGCTGATCACGACCTCCTCGACCCCATTCATGCTGGGCAGCTCGAACATGGTGTCGAGTAGGATGCCCTCCATGATGGATCGGAGGCCGCGGGCGCCGGTCTTCCGCTCGATCGCCTTCTTGGCGATGGCGAGCATCGCTTCCTCGGCAAAGGACAGTTGCACGTCCTCCATCTCGAAGAGACGCTGGTACTGGCGCACGAGCGCGTTCTTGGGCTCGGTGAGGATGCGGATCAGAGACTCCTCATCGAGGTCGTCCAGGGTCGCGATCACCGGAACACGGCCGATGAACTCCGGGATGAGACCGAACTTCAGCAAATCCTCGGGCTCGATTCCCCGAAGGACGTCGCCGGTGCGGCGCTCATCGACGGCTTCCACATTGGCGCCGAAGCCGATCGACGTGGACCGGCCGCGCGCGGAGATGATCTTCTCGAGCCCGGCAAAGGCGCCGCCGCACACGAACAGGATGTTCGTGGTGTCGACCTGCAGGAACTCCTGCTGCGGGTGCTTGCGTCCGCCTTGGGGCGGCACCGAGGCCACGGTGCCTTCCATGATCTTCAACAGCGCCTGCTGTACGCCCTCGCCCGACACGTCGCGGGTGATGGACGGGTTGTCGGACTTGCGGCTGATCTTGTCGACCTCGTCGATATAGACGATGCCGCGCTGGGCGCGCTCGACATTGTAGTCGGCCGACTGGAGCAGCTTCAGGATGATGTTTTCGACATCCTCACCCACATAGCCAGCCTCCGTAAGCGTCGTGGCGTCGGCCATGGTGAAAGGCACATCAAGGATGCGGGCGAGCGTCTGGGCGAGCAGCGTCTTGCCGCAACCCGTAGGCCCGATCAGAAGAATGTTCGACTTGGCGAGCTCGACGTCCGAATTCTTGCCGGAGTGGTTCAGCCGTTTGTAGTGGTTATGCACGGCGACGGAGAGCACGCGCTTGGCGTAATCCTGGCCGATGACGTAGTCGTCCAGGACGGAGCAAATTTCCATCGGGGTCGGCACGCCATCGCGGGACTTCACGAGGGAGCTCTTGTTCTCCTCGCGAATAATGTCCATGCAAAGCTCGACGCATTCATCGCAGATGAACACGGTCGGGCCAGCGATAAGCTTGCGAACCTCGTGCTGACTCTTGCCGCAGAAAGAGCAGTAGAGGGTGTTCTTCGAATCCGTTCCGCTCACCTTGCTCATTCTATCTATCCGATTGTTTTTGGTTTCAATTCAACGCTGGTGCCCGCACCAGCTATCTTGGTCCCGCCTTGCAAAGTGTGAGCGACTCCCTTTGAAAGCTGCCCGACGCGCAATCTGAGCATGCTAGGGCGCCACTGATCAAGGATTGATTAATCGCGCGAATCCCAGGAGTGCACACCTTTCCCAGAACCTTGGAAGGGTGCATGGACCATGCCGGTATGACCACGGCAAGGCCCGGGCTTGGCAATTTGACGGTTAGGCCTAACAGGCCTCAATCACGGCTTTCCAATGGCGGTTACGGCGACGGCGGAACGGTCTCCCCTTTGTCTCCAAGGGGATGACGCTTCGAGATCACCTCATCCACGAGGCCGAACTTCCGGGCGTCCTCCGCAGACATGAAGTAGTCACGGTCGAGGGTTTTCTCAATAGTCTCGTAGTCCTGCCCCGTGTGGTGGACATAGACGTCGTTGAGGCGCCGCTTCATCTTGATGATGTCCTCGGCGTGGCGCTCGATGTCGCTGGCCTGGCCCTGGAAGCCGCCGGAGGGCTGATGGAGCATGATGCGCGAGTTGGGCAACGAATAGCGCATGCCCTTCTCGCCGGCGCAGAGCAGCAGCGAGCCCATGGACGCGGCTTGGCCGATGCAGAGCGTGGCGACCGGAGGCCGTACGAACTGCATCGTGTCGTAGATCGCCATGCCGGAGGTCACCACGCCGCCCGGCGAGTTGATGTACATGGAGATCTCTTTCTTGGGGTTTTCGGCCTCCAAGAAGAGAAGCTGCGCGGTGATGAGGGACGCTACATGGTCCTCGATCACGCCCGTGACGAAGATGATCCGCTCTTTCAGTAAGCGGGAGTAGATGTCGTAGGCGCGTTCGCCGCGGTTGGTCTGCTCGACCACCATGGGGACAAGCGTGCTCATGTATGTCTCGGCCGGGTTGTTCATGAATGTCCTGCTTTTCGGGCTTGGTGAGCCAGTCGGGGCCGACCGGCGAATCTCCCAGGATCACCCTACATATGAGGTCGGGCCCGGAAACGGAAGAGGCCAGATGCCGCCTTTGAGCGGGCTGCCCGGCCTCTTCATTCAGCCATGCTTGTGATCGTGGTCGTGATCATGGTGGTGATCGTGGTCATGCTCGTGATCGTGGTGGTGATGGCCGTGCCCGCCGTCCGGATCGGCGTAGAGCTCCTCGAGGGTCACTTCCTTGTCGGTCAGCTTGGCGAGCTCGAAGATGTAGTCCACCACCTTGTCCTCGTAGATGGGCGCCCTGAGCTCGGCCAGGGCCTGGGGGGTGTTGCGGTAAAAGTCGTAGACCTGCCGCTCCTGACCCGGGAACTGCCGGATGCGCTCGATCAGGGCCTTGTTGACCTCCTCGTCGCTGACGGTCACCTCGTTGCGCTGGCCGATCTCCGAGAGCAAAAGTCCAAGCCGGACACGCCGGGCGGCGATGTCGCGGTATTCCTCCTTGGCTTTCTCCTCGGTGGTGTCCTCGTCCTCGAAGGTCTTCTTGGCGTGCTCGAGGTCCTTGGTCACCTGATCCCAGATCGCCTGAAACTCATTGTCCACCAGGGTCGGCGGCAGCTCGAACGTATGGCCTTCGTTGAGCGCGTCGAGCAGCGCCCGCTTCATCTTTTGACGTGAGGCAAGCGCGCGGTCCTGCTCCATGCGCGCCTTCACCGTTTCGCGCATCTGCGCGACCGATTCCACGCCGAGGCTCTTGGCGAAGTCATCGTCGAGCGTGGGCGTCTCGGGCGCGGCTACCTCCTTCACTTTAACTTCGAACGTCACCGCCTTGCCGGCGAGCTTGGCCTCCGGGTAGTTCTCCGGGAAGGTTGCCTCGATCACCTTCTCATCGCCCGCCTTCACGCCCGTCAGGCCTTCCTCGAAGCCGGGAATGAAACCGCCGGCGCCGAGCGTGATGGGCGCATCCTCGGCGGTTCCCCCCTCGAAGGCCTCGCCGTCGAGTTTGCCGACAAAGTCGATGGTCACGCGGTCGGCCTTCTTGGCCGCCCCGTCCTTTGGCTTGTAGTTCTGGTTGGTGGCGAGGATCCTGTCGATCGCCTCATCGATGTCCTTGTCACTCACCGGCGCCAAGGGACGGTCAAGGGTGATCGTGCTGAGATCCATCACCTCGACCTTGGGCAGCACCTCGAAGGTGAGCGTGTAGGACAGATCGCCGGTGCCTTCGAAGATCTGATTGATCTCGGCCTCGTCCTCGGGCAACGCCACCTTCGGCTGGAAGGCCGGGCGTTCCTCGCGCTCCGACAGGGCCTGCTGGCTCGTCTCGGTGACGGCCTGCTGCACGACCTCGGCCATGACCGAGCGGCCATAGACTTTGCGGAGATGGTCCTTCGGAACGTGGCCTGGGCGGAAGCCCTTGATGCGCGCCTTGCCCTTGAGCTCGTCGAGGCGCGAGGAGAGCCGCTGCTCCAACTCATCGGCGCCGACTACCACTTTCAACTCGCGGCGCAGACCTTCAGTATTTGTCTCGGTCACGTTCATACTGTCTCAATCCACCATTTTTCCGGCGCCACGCGGCGCTCTCAATCCATCCAACAACACTGGACCAACGCTTGATTGGTGCGGGCGGAGGGAGTTGAACCCCCACGGCCGAAGCCACCAGAACCTAAATCTGGCGTGTCTACCAGTTCCACCACGCCCGCCTAAAGGGTTCGCGCACCGCGCCGGCCACGTCTCGCGGTCTATATACACAGCGGGTTTCCCGGCTGCTAGGGCCGATACCCCGCCCATCCGGTCTTCCTTGGCTCGCCTCAACGCTACGGTCCCAACCATGCTCCCCAGCCGGCATCCCGTGGAACCGGATGCCCGTCAGCGCCCGTTTCGTGGGATTTCCCCGACTTGCGGGGGCCGACCGGCCTCATTAGGTTGCGGACGAACCAGATTCCCGAAGGCTCTCCCCCGTGACCTACCGCAACGGCATTCTCGAGGCGATCGGCAATACGCCGCTGATCAAGCTCAAGCGCGCGTCCGAAGAGACGGGCTGCACGATTCTGGGCAAGGCCGAGTTCTTGAACCCCGGCCAGTCGGTGAAGGATCGGGCCGCTCTGTTTATCATCCGCGATGCCATGAATGCGGGCCGGCTCAACCCGGGCGGAACGGTCGTGGAAGGCACGGCCGGCAATACGGGGATCGGACTCGCGCTGGTCGGCAACGCGCTTGGGCTCAGGACGGTGATCGTCATCCCTGAGACTCAGTCCGACGAGAAGAAGGACATGCTCCGCCTCACCGGCGCCGAGCTGATCCAGGTGCCGGCGGTACCGTACAAGAACGACAACAATTACGTGAAATATTCCGGCCGGCTCGCCGAGGAACTGGCCAAGACGGAGCCGAATGGCGCCATCTGGGCCAACCAGTTCGACAACGTGGCGAACCGGCAGGGCCATATCGAGACGACGGCTCAGGAGATCTGGCGCGACCTCGACGGCAAGGTGGACGGCTTCATCTGCGCCGTGGGGACTGGTGGCACCCTTGCCGGCGTCTCCATGGGCCTCAAGGAGCACAATCCCGACATCGTCATCGGCTTGGCCGATCCCATGGGCGCGGCGCTCTACAACTACTACAAGCACGGCGCGCTCAAGTCCGAAGGCAGCTCGATCACGGAAGGCATTGGCCAGGGCCGCATCACCGCCAATCTCGAAGGGGCCAAGGTCGACGAGGCCTTCCAGATCCCCGACGCCGAGGCCCTGCCGGTCGTATTCAATCTCTTGCGCGAGGAAGGCCTGTGCCTTGGCGGGTCGAGCGGCATCAATGTCGCAGGCGCGATCCGGCTCGCCAAGGCCATGGGGCCGGGCCATACCATCGTCACGGTGCTCTGCGATTACGGCACGCGCTATCAAAGCAGGCTGTTCAATCCGGAATTCTTGCGCGAAAAAGGATTGCCGATCCCCGAATGGCTCGACCGGCCCGAAGCCGCCGCGCCCACCGTGTTCGTTTAGAAAAAGTACGGAGAAGATATTTTGACGACGCCGAAGACATGGCTGATTGAGACCGATGAGCTCGAGCGCGAACTGGACGCGCCGGATTTCGTAATCATCGATGCCACCTGGTACATGCCGGATGAGGGCAAGAACGCACGCGAGGAGTACCTGGCGGAGCACATCCCCGGCGCGATCTTCTTCGATATCGACGAGATCGCCGACACCAATTCTCCTCTCCCCCACATGCTGCCGTCGCCGGAGAAGTTCTCCTCGCGCATGCGCAAGATGGGGATCGGCGACGGTCAGCGGATCGTGGTCTACGACCGGCACGGCATGTTCAGCGCGCCGCGGGTGTGGTGGATGTTCCGCGTCATGGGCGCCGACGAGGTGAGCGTGCTGAACGGCGGCCTGCCGAAATGGAAAGGCGAGGGACGCCCCCTGATGATGGGTGAACCCAGTGCGCGCACGCCGCGTCACTTCACCTCCCGGCGCAATCTCGATCTCGTGCGCGACGTCGACGACATGAAGTCCGTCATCCACGACAAGTCCGCGGACATTGTCGATGCGCGCTCGCCTGAGCGGTTTGCCGGCACTGTTCCCGAGCCGCGCGAAGGCTTGCGGTCCGGGCACATTCCCGGCTCCCAGAACGTGCCTTACGGGCAGTTGCTGAATGCGGACGGCACGCTGAAATCGACCGAGGAGCTCAATGCAATTTTCGCCGCCGCCGGCGTCGAACCGCACAAGCCCGTGGTGACGAGTTGCGGCTCCGGCATCACCGCCTGCGTGCTGGCGCTGGCGCTGGCCGAGACCGGTCATCGCCGTACATCGGTTTATGACGGTTCGTGGACCGAATGGGGCGCGGATGACAGTCTTCCCATCGAGACGAGCTAAGGCCCCTCGCAACGCCCCTCGCCTCGTTCAGAGGCTTCCATGAGCACGTCCAAAAAATCTCAAAAGCAGGATACGCGGCTGGCTCATGCGGGCCGTGATCCGGCGCGCTTCGACGGCTTCGTCAACACGCCGATCTATCGCGGCTCGACGGTGCTTTATCCGACGCTTCAATGCCTGGAGGCGAACGACCAGGACTACAGCTACGGCCGGCTGGGCACGCCGACGGTGGACGCACTACAGACGGCGCTTGCGGAACTCGAAGGCGGGCATGCGACGCTGCTGACACCGTCCGGCTTGTCGGCGATTTCGGCGACGCTGCTCAGCTTCGTTTCAAGCGGCGACGACATTTTGGTTTCCGACAGCGTCTACCGCCCGACCCGGCGCTTCTGCGAGAACGTGCTGAAGCGACTGGGGGTCGCCACGACCTATTACGATCCCCTGATCGGCGGCGGCATTGCAGGTTTGCTCACGGACAAGACCAAACTCGTGTTCACCGAGTCGCCCGGCTCGCAGACCTTCGAGGTTCAAGACATTCCGGCCATCGCCGAGGCTGCGCATAAGCGCGGCGCCGTGGTGATCATGGACAATACGTGGGCGACACCGCTCTATTTCAAACCGTTCTCCCACGGCGTCGACGTGTCGATCCACGCGGCGACCAAGTATATCGTGGGCCATGCGGACGCCATGCTCGGCGCCATCACCACCAACAAGGCGACGCGTGCGGCCGTGGCCAGGACGCACGACGAGCTAGGGCTGTGTCCCGGGCCCGAGGATGTCTATCTGGGCTTGCGGGGTTTGCGCTCGCTGAGCGTACGGCTTGCACGCCATCAGGCTTCGGGGCTCGAGATGGCCGAATGGCTCGCGGGCCGCCCTGAGGTGGCGCAGGTCATCCATCCCGCGCGGCCCGGCGATCCCGGCTATGCTTTGTGGCAACGGGATTTCACCGGCGCGTCCGGACTGTTCTCGATCGTGCTCAAGCCTTGCTCGCAAAAGGCGCTCGCCGCCATGCTCGACGGCCTTACGCTGTTCGGTATGGGCTATTCATGGGGCGGCTATGAAAGTTTGATCCTGCCGTTCGACCCGCGCAGTTACCGCAGTGCGACGACCTGGCAGGTGGAAGGGCCGGCTTTGCGTCTCCATATCGGGTTGGAGGACGTCGAGGATCTGAAGGCGGATCTCGATGCAGGCTTTGCCAGGCTGGCCAAGGCCTGAGCGGCAGCACCGAACAAGAGAGGCGTTCATGGATTTGCGACTGGACGGCAAGCGCGCGCTTGTCACCGGCTCCACCGCCGGTATCGGCTTTGCGATCGCCAAGGGCCTGGCGCAGGAAGGCGCCGAGGTCATCGTCAACGGCCGCACGGCCGGTCGGGTGACGGAGGCGGTCGAGACTCTCAACGCTGAAACGGGCGGCAAGGCGACCGGCGCCGTTGCTGACCTCGGCAGCGCGGATGGCGCCGCCAAGCTCCTAGAAGAGGCCGGGGACGTCGACATTCTCGTGAACAATGTCGGTATCTTCGCGCCGGTTCCCTTCACGGAGATTTCCGATGATGCGTGGCAGGAGATCTTCGACGTCAACGTGATGAGTGGTGTCAGGCTGTCCCGCGCGCTGGTCCCCGACATGGTGAAACGCGGTTGGGGCCGCATCATTTTCATCTCGAGCGAGTCCGGCATCCAGACGCCGCAAGAAATGGTGCACTACGGCGTCACCAAAACCGCGCAGCTTGCCCTGTCGCGCGGCATCGCCGAGAGCGTTGCCGGCACGGGCGTCACGGCGAATGCGGTCCTCCCGGGCCCCACCCGATCCGAAGGCGTCGTGGATTTCATGGAAAAGCTGGCGGACACGCAGGATGTCGACCGCGAGACTTTCGTGCGCGATTTCGCGAAGACCATAAGACCCTCGACCCTGATCGGCCGTCTTGCGGAGGCGGAGGAGGTTGCCAATCTGGTGGTGTTTCTCTGCGGCGAAGGCTCCTCCGCGATCACCGGCGCCTCGCTCAGGGTCGATGGCGGCGTGGTGCGGAGCATCGTCTAGGCGGCTTAGCCGAAATGATAGAAGACGCCGAGCGTCATGACGTAAACGGCGAGTACCAGCGCGGAGTCGATGCCCATGCCGAAGATGGTGCGGTGTGAGCGGATGAGCAGTCCGGCCAGATAGATCGCGGTGACGAGCACGCCGGAGATCAGCGCGAAGGCGGTGGCTTGATCGAGGGCGCCGAGGATCGGCGCGCCGCTATAGGCGAGATCCGCGGGCAGGACGAGCGCGATCATCAGAAGATTGCTGCCGAAAATGTTGGAGATCGCCATGCTGTAGGCGCCGATGCGCACAGCGGCGAGCGTCGTGCTGACTTCCGGGAGCGAGGTGGCGGTGGCAAGCAGTGTCACGCCGACGAAGCTGGTGCTGAGCCCGCTCTGCTCTGCGATCGCCGCGGCCGTCGAGGTGAGCACAAGCCCGCAGACGAGGATGGTCAGCGCCAGAAGCGCGAAACCCCAGACCAAGCGGGAGAACGGCACCTTGTCGAGGGCTCGCGGCGCCACTTCGCCGATCAGAGGCTCGGCGGTTTCGGGCACTTCGACCGGCATCCAGGTCTGCTTCTTATCGTAGTCACGCAGCATCATGACGATACCCACATAGGCGAGTCCGAGCAGCAACGTCCCCAGGCCCACCCCGAACGGCAAGGCAACTTCGCCGACCGCATGGAGGCCGAGCAGCATGGCCAGCAGGGCGATCAGGAGCGTGGCTTCGAGCGCGGAGCCAGGACCGCGCGGATAGGACGTGAGCGCCACGGCGGCAAAGGAGACATCGGCGATGGCGAGGACCGCGGTCTGCATGGTGATGCCGCCGAACATATTGCCCAGCACGAGAGCCGCTTCGCCCGCATAGGCGCCGTACAGCGTCGTCACCATCTCGGGAAGCGAGGTGGCGGCGGCAACGAAAACGAGCCCCATGAAGGCCTGGCCGATGCGCTTGCGGTCGGCAATGGCGTCGGCATAGATCGCGAGCCGGCCGCCGGCGAACCACACGCCCGCTGCCGCTGCCGCGAAGAGAGCAAGCGTGACGGGGATCGGGAGCTGGGCGAAAGCCGGGATCAAGCGAGCAGTCCTGCACTGGCGCGGAGAGCTTTGGCGGGCGTTGCGGTTATCGGCTGCGGCGCAGCATTTCGAGTAAGCGGTGCGACGCGCCTATTTCTTTTTCTTCTTGTCGTCCTTCTTGCCGTCGTTCTTGTTGTCCGCCGGCGCGCTTAAGCGGTAGGCGGCCAGCGAGTTATCCAGCATCATCGGAATCAACGCGATCCCCGTTTCGGGAGAATAGGTCAAGTCGGCGCTGCCCTGATTGAGATCGATCAACAGATCCACTTTGCCATCGGCGTTGACTTGGTACAGCGCGCCGTCGGGCCAGTCCGTGACGAGATAAGCGCCCGGCTTCAGGACCTGGAGCCCGTCCAGATTGCCGATCGTCTTGCCCTTGGCCAAGGGCTCGATGGTCTGGTCTTCCAGGTTCACGGAGAACATGCCGGCGGGCTCCTGCTCTTGGCCGACGCTTTTCAGCCGGCCGAGCGAGGCGACGGTGAGCTTGTCGCCTTCGACGAGGAGACCGTTGGGCCCTTCCAATTCGTCACTGGTGAGCCAGGGCTCGAAGACGCCGTCCTTGAGCCGCCAGATCGTGTTCATCGGTGTGTCGGAGACATAGACCGTCCCGTCCTCGGCGACCGCCACGTCGTTTAGGAAGATCGCGCCGTTCGCCGGATGGCGCTTCTTGATGCTGCCCGAGGCGGCGTCGACCTCCACCAGAGCATCGACGTCGGCGACGTAGAGCGTGCGGTCGCGCAAGCCCAAACCCGTCGGAGAGTCAAAACCCGTGGCCCAGTTCCGCTCGAGAATGGTGCCGTCGGACTTGAGGCGGGAGATGAAACCGTTGCCGTCCTTCTGCATGACGGGGCCGTTGATGTTGCTCACATAGAGGACGTCGGTCGCGGGGTCGTGGACAACCGATTCCGGCCTCGCCAGACCCTTGGCCTCCCATACGAGCGTTGGCCCTTGAGCGAAGGACGCGCCGGCGAACATGAAGGAGAAAACGAGGCCGAGAATGATACGCATGAGGTCCTCACTGAAGCACAAGAAATGGCGATCCCGGCAGGACTCGAACCTGCAACCCTCTGCTTAGAAGGCAGATGCTCTATCCGTTGAGCTACGGGATCACGCTCGGATGCGACTATACCCGAAACCGCGGACTCAATGTGTCCAGCGGTCGGGGCGCCCGAACTTGAAATTCTCCGCATAGGACTTCGGGCGGAGCTTGCTGGCCGGCGGCTCCTCTAGGCGAAAGGCGATTCCGTTCTCCGTGGCGAAGGCGATGGCCTCGTCCTTGGAGGCGAAGTTCAAGCGAACCTGGCGTCTGGTGTCGCCCGAGCTTGTCCAGCCCATCAGCGGCTCGATGACACGCGGCTCGGCCGGGATGTATTCCAGCACCCATTCGCGCGTGGCACCCTTGCCTTGCTGCATGACATTCTGGGCGGGCTTGAAGATCCGGGCCGCCATGGGAGTTCCCCTTCGATTCGGTTTCCGACCGTTGTGGTCGGGGCAGCAAGATTCGAACTTGCGACCCCCTGCTCCCAAAGCAGGTGCGCTACCAGACTGCGCTATGCCCCGAAACAATCACCGGCCTGTGGCGCGGACATGACAGGCATGTCCGTATCCGCCAAGGCCGCATCATCTAAGACCGCATCATATAGAGACCCTAACGGCCTCAGGCTAGTCGGAAGCGGTTAAGCCCGCGTCATCGCGTCTCAAGGCGCGGTTCCGAGGCCGGGAAAGATCACCCGGTCCCCCGGCTTGACCCCGATCTTCGCAGCCTGGCCGGCGTTGAGCTCGAGGACGGCGGCGACCTCGCCCCCGGAGCGGATAAGATCGGTCGAGAACGGTTCGGTGTCGGCCTCGACGCGGCGCACCGTCCCTTCCGCGGTGATGAAGACCATGTCGAGCGGGATGTAGGTGTTCCGCATCCACATGCCGACGCGCTGGGGCGGGTCGTATAGGAAGATCATGCCGCTCTTCTCCGGCAGCGACCCCCGGAACATGAGACCCGTGGCACGCTCGCGGTCGGTGTCGGCGATCTCGACCGTGTAGCTGTGCTCGCCGCTCTCGGTCTTGAGGACTAGCGTATCCGTACCCGCCGCCGTGGCGCGGTCAAGCGGCAGCGCAAGTGCCAACATCATTAGACATGCGGCGGCGATACGGAACCGCAAAGAGGGTGTCGTCAGTGAGAGGACGGTCCGTTGGCGCCGTCGGGCTTGAGCTCGGCGGCCATCAGCCCTTTCGAACCCCGGCCATAGCGCACGAGAAGCGATTGTCCGGGCCTCAGCTCCGTGAAACCACACCGGCGCAATGTCTCCATGTGAACGAAGATGTCGAGCGTCGACGGACCCCGGGTCAGAAAGCCGAAGCCGCGAACCCGGTTGAACCATTTTACCATGGCCCGCTCCCAGTCGCTCTCCGGCACGACCACGACATGGGTCCGTTGCGGCAGCTCCGAAGGATGGATCGCCGTCGTATCGTCCATCTCCAGGATGCGGAACGCCTGTAACCCCTTGGGGCGGCGCAGAACTTCGCATACCACGCGCGAGCCCTCGTAGGCGGTCTGATGACCGTCCCGGCGCAAACACGTTACATGCAGCAATACGTCTGGAAGATCTTCGTCCGGTACGATGAACCCGTAACCCTTCGACGCATCGAACCACTTGATTGACCCTGAAACCTCGAACACATCAACTGTGGCTTCTTCGTCGCGCTGGGTGTGTTCCTCTTGAAGTGGCGATGCCTTCGCCCCCATGCCGCATTCCCCCGCTTCACTTCTGCCAATCGACTCGACGCCTCACAACGAATCGACTGGAGCACTCTCTTTCGAACATAGCATTGCGCGTTACCGGAGCCAGCGGAATTTTCCCGGGGACAAAGCCTTCTCCACAATCCGACTCGGAGTTCGTGACAGGTGGGCAAAGATTCGCGCAACCATCTGATCGGCAACAGAATCCAATGCATGTCGCGCGTCTTGCCGGCGCAGGGGACCGGCGTGGCAAAATCTCGATGAAGGGGAGGCAAATGTTTCTGGCGACGGACAAATTTTCATTCGGTGTGATATGGACGCCGCGCTGTGGACCCTATGCAACAATCGACGCAAAATCTTCATGCGGCCGACCCCCGCACGGCGGCCATGGGCGCTTGCCAGGCTTGCGCGCTCCGCTTTAGGGTTCGGCCCGCCACGTACAAACCTCACGAGGAGACGACCCGATGAAGTACCTGCACACGATGGTGCGCGTTTCCGATGTCGATGAGTCGATGGACTTCTACTGCAACAAGCTCGGTCTGAAAGAGGTCCGCCGGATGGACAGCGAGCAAGGGCGCTTCACCCTGATCTACCTGGCCGCCCCCGGGGACGAGGACTCACAGATCGAGCTGACCTACAACTGGGACCCCGAAATCTACGACGAAGGCCGTCATTTCGGTCACCTGGCCTTCGAGGTCGACGACATCTACGCCACCTGCGACCACCTGATGAAGCACGGGGTGACCATCAACCGCCCTCCGCGCGACGGCTACATGGCCTTTGTCCGCTCCCCGGACAACATCTCCATCGAGCTGCTGCAAAAAGGCGGCCCAAAGCCGAAACAGGAGCCTTGGGCGTCGATGGAAAATACCGGAAAATGGTAGGGGCAGTGCCGCGCGCGGCCAGGAAGTGGTACCCCCTAGGGGAATTGAACCCCTGTTTCCAGGTTGAAAACCTGGCGTCCTGACCATTAGACGAAGGGGGCGTACCGCTTTGAGCCCCGTCATATAGAAAGGTTTGCGGACGCCCGCAAGAACGGCGCTTACGACGCCTCGCCGCAGAGGGCCGCATCCTCGATCATCAGCTCGACGCTTTCCCGGCCCTGCCAGACCGACCGGCGCAGATGACCCGCCACATGAAGCGTGCCTCCCTCGGCGCTTGCAAAGAGATCGCCGAGCGGCGTGCCCGCGACCCTGAAGGCGCACGCCTCGATCCGCCGGCCGTCGGCGGCAACAAGCGTGCAGCGCAGATGCGCTTCGGCCATGGTGCGCAAACGCGTGACGCGATGAGCCGGGAACACGAAGCGGGGTTTCGGGTACCCCGGGCCATAGGGCCCTGCCCGCTCCAGAAGATCGATCAGCTCAAGGGTGGCACCGCGCGCCGACAACGCGCCGTCTATTGCAAGCTGCCGGCTGGCGACTGCGCGCGCCACCGGTCCCGCCAGGGACTCGCGCAGGAAGGCGCGGGCGGCGTCTTGTTTGGCGAGGTCCAGACAGAAGCCTGCCGCCATGGCGTGTCCCCCGCCCTTTAGGAACAGCCCTTCCTGGACCGCGGCACGCACAACGGCGCCGAGATCGACGGAGGGCAGCGAGCGGGCTGAGCCTGTGGCGGTCCCGTCTTGCTCGATGGCCATGACGAAGGCCGGGCGATGAAAGCGGTCGGCGATGCGACCGGCCACCAGGCCCACGAGGCCCTTGTGCCAATCCTTGGCGCCAAGAAACAGCAGTGGCAAATCAGGTGAGTCTTCGATGGCCGCGTCCGCGCGAGCGAAGGCTTCTTCCAGCATGCGCGCCTCGATCGCCTTGCGCTCGGCATTGAGCGCCTCGAGCTTGCCGGCGATGGCGCGCGCCTCCACCTCATCGTCGGTCGCCAGCAGCCGTGCGCCGAGCCCCGAGGCGCCGATGCGCCCGCCGGCATTGATGCGGGGGCCGAGGATGAAACCGAGACTGTAGGTGGACGGCGCCTCGTCGAGACGGGCTGCATCGGCGAGCGCACGCAAACCCACATTGTGCCGGAGCCGCAGCACTTTCAGCCCCTTGGCGACGAAGGCACGGTTTGCGTCCTTGAGCGGCACCACATCGCACACGGTGGCAAGCGCCACGAGATCCAGCATCCCAAGTAGGTCCGGCTCGGGCCTGCCGGCATAGGCCCCTTCGCGCCGCAGGACCCCGATCGTCGCCACGAGGAAGAGGAAGACCACGCCCGCGGCCGCCAGATGTCCTTGACCGGAAAGATCGTCCTGCCGGTTCGGGTTGACGACGGCAAAGGCGGGCGGCAGCGCGTCGTCGGCCTGGTGATGATCAAGCACTATAAGTTCCGCGCCTGCGCCATTGGCTGCTTCAATGGCCGCGCCTCCCGTAGTGCCGCAATCCACCGTGAGGATCAGCCTGGCGCCTTCTTCCACGAGACCGCTCAGCGCTCCCGCCGAGGGGCCATAACCTTCGGTGAGGCGGTCCGGGATATAGGTGATGCACGACTGTCCGTGAGCGCGCAGGAAACGCTCGACGAGGGCCACGGAGGCGGCGCCGTCGACGTCGTAATCGCCGAAGACGGCGACCTTTTCTCCATTGCGGATGGCGCGCGCGAAACGCTCTGCCGCACGCTCCATATCCTGGAGGCGGGCCGGATCAGGCAGCAAGGTCTTGAGCGAGGGATCGAGAAACCGCTCGACGCTGTGAAGCTCGGCGCCCCGCGCGGCGAGCACCCGGCCGAGCAGGTCCGGCAGTCCATGCGCCTGAGAGATCGCGGTCGCGATGTGGAAACGCCCGGCCTCCAGCCGCTCGATCCAACGGCGGCCGCGCGCGGACCGTTCCACGCCGAGCATGGCGGCGGTGTCCGTCGCGTCATATTTCAGGGCTGCCGTCACGCGTGTGCCACTCTTACGAACCGCTTTTGGAAGATCGCAAAGTGTAACTGATTCGCGGGGTGCCGCCGGTCAGTCGAACTTGCTCAGATCGGCATGCTCGGTCTTGATCCAGCGCACGGTGCGGGTCGAGGCGCGCATGACCACGCTCTGGGTGAAGACAGCGTCCTTGGCGAAGCGCACCCCCTCGACCAGCGAGCCGTCCGTAATCCCGGTCGCGGCAAAGCTGAGATCGCCCCGAACCATCTCCCCAATCGAATATTTGCGGCCGAGATCCGAAATGCCGGCGGCCCGGGCGCGGCCGCGATGCTCATCGTTCATGGCCACGAGGCGGCCTTGCATCTGACCACCGATGCAGGCGAGCGCCGCGGCCGCCAACACCCCTTCCGGCGCACCGCCAAGGCCGAGATACATGTCGATTCCTGTCTCTTGCGGTTCGGTCACGTGGATCACGCCGGCAATGTCGCCGTCGCCGATCAACCGGAGCGCGGCCCCTGCTTCACGCACCTCCTCGATCAGCTTGCCGTGACGGGGCCGGTCGAGGATGCATACCGAGAGCTCTGGCACGCCGACGCCCTTGGCTTTGGCGAGGGCTTGGAGATTCTCGACGGGGGTGGCGTCGAGGTCGACGAGACCGTCCGGATATCCTGCGCCGATGGCGATCTTGTCCATGTAGATGGGCGGCACCTTCAGAAGACTACCGTGTTCGGCCACAACCAGCACCGACAGGGCGTTGGGCAACGCCTTGGCACAGAGCGTGGTGCCTTCGATGGGATCGACGGCCAGGTCCAGCTCGACACCGGACTCGGAGCCCGCGCCGATCGTCTCGCCGATATAGAGGATTGGGCTTTCGTTCTCCTCGCCCTCGCCGACGACGACGACGCCCTGGATCGGGAGCCGTGCAATTTCACGATACATGGCTGCAGCGGCGGCCTCATCGGCGGCGACTTCATCGCCCCGGCCCCGCCAACGGGCGGCGGCAACGGCGGTCGCCTCGGTGACGCGGACAATATCCAGCGCAAGCGCACGGTCGAGCTCGGTCTTTGCCGCAGCCTCTGACACGTCAAACCCTCCCTAGCTCGCGCGCAGGTGCGCTCCCCGCGTCTTATAGCAGAGTCCGTATCACAGTTTTTCGATGCGGATCATCTGAGGCTTCGTATCGACATGGCCGTCGCGCTCGATGGCGACAAGCGCCTTGCGCACGGCGGCCTCCGTGGTCTCGTGGGTCACCATGACGACGCCGGCAGGCCCGCCAGCGCGTCTACCTTGCCCGGGAAGTTCGGTCTGCGGGCGCCGTTGGACGATGCTCTCAAGCGAAATGCCTTGGGCGGCCATGCGCTGAGCGATGGCGGCAAAAGCGCCGGTGCGGTCGTGGACCGACAGGCGGATGTAATAGCCGCCCTCGTGGGCGCGCATCTCCGCCTTTCGATAGGGCCGCAAATTCTTGGCCTTAAGGCCGAAGGGCGGCAAGATGTGCCCGCGCGCAATGTCGATGATGTCGCTCACCACGGCCGATGCCGTGGGACCGCCGCCGGCGCCCGGGCCGATCAGCATGACATCGCCGACGAAATCGCCATCGATGGCCACGCAATTGGACACGCCGTCGACATTGGCGATGGCCGTATCTTTCGGGACCATGGTCGGATGCACGCGTTGCTCGATGCCACTGTCGGTCCTGAGCGCCACGCCGAGCAACTTGATGCGATAGCCAAGATCGTCCGCCGCCTCGATATCGGCGGGCGTGATGGTCTCGATGCCCTCCACGTAGACGGCGTCGAACTTGGTGCGCGTGCCGAAAGCGAGGCTTGTGAGCAGCGCCAGCTTGTGCGCGGTGTCGAAGCCGCCGACATCGAACGTGGGATCGGCCTCGGCATAGCCTTGCTCTTGCGCCTCCTTCAAGACGTCGGCGAAGCTGCGCCCTTCACGCTCCATCAGTGTGAGGATGTAGTTGCAGGTGCCGTTGAGGATGCCGTAGACGCGCGTAATGTCGTTGCCTTGCAGGCCTTCGCGGATCACCTTGACCACGGGAATACCGCCGGCTACGGCGCCTTCGAAGTTCAGTGCCACGCCGTGCTTCTCGGCGAGCGCGGCAAGGTTTGGCCCGTGATGCGCAAGCAGCGCCTTGTTGGCGGTGACCACGTGCTTGCCGGCCCGCAGCGCCGTCTCTACCGCCTCTTTGGCAATGCCTTCCTCACCGCCGATCAGCTCGACGAAGACGTCGATCCCCGGGTCGGTGGCGAGCTTGATGGGGTCTTGCACGAAGCGGACGCCAGAGAGATCCGCATCGCGCTTCTTGCGCTTATTGCGTGCCGAGACGGCGACCACCTCTATGGGCCGGCCTGCGCGCTCCGCCAACGCGCCAGCGTGCGCCTCGATGAGCCGCAACAGGCCACCGCCGACAGTGCCGATACCGGCCAGTCCAAGCTTCAATCCGTCCGCCATGGGAAAATCAGAAGGTGCGATTGGCCTTAGAGGCAATGGGGATGACGTTGTGCAGCGCGTTCGCTGACTCGGTGAGGAATTTCCGGATGTTGCGCGCGGCCTGACGGATGCGCTGCTCGTTCTCCACGAGCGCGATGCGCACATAGCCTTCGCCGTATTCTCCGAAGCCGACGCCGGGCGATACGGCCACCGAGGCCCTCTCCAATAGCAGCTTGGAGAACTCGAGCGAGCCGATATGCGCGAACATGTCGGGGATCGGGGCCCACGCGAACATGGTCGCGGGCGGCGACGGGATCGGCCAGCCGGCGCGGCTCACCGCATCCACCAGGCAATCGCGCCTGCGGCGGTAAATGCCCCGGATCTCGTCGATGCAATCTTGCGGTCCGTTGAGCGCGGCGGTCGCGGCTACCTGGATCGGCGTGAAAGCGCCGTAGTCGAGATAGGACTTCACCCGGGTGAGCGCCTGGATCAGCCGCTCATTGCCCACGGCGAAACCCATGCGCCACCCCGGCATGGAGTAGGTCTTCGACAGCGACGTGAACTCCACCGCGATGTCGATGGCGCCGGGAATTTCGAGAATGGAAGGCGGCGGCTCCCCATCGAAATAGATTTCCGCGTAAGCAAGATCGGACAGCACGATGAGGTCGTTCTTCCGGGCGAAGCTGACGACCTCGCGATAGAAGTCGCGCGTGGCGACGACCGCGGTCGGATTGGCCGGATAGTTCAAGACAAGCGCGGAGGGTTTCGGCACCGAATGGCGCACGGCCTTGTCCAACGAGACCATGAATTGTGAGTCGGTGCTTGCCGGCAGATGGCGGATCACGCCGCCGGACATGATGAAGCCGAACTCGTGGATCGGATAGGTCGGATTGGGCACAAGGATCACGTCGCCGGGTGCGGTGATGGCTTGCGCGACGTTGGCGAAGCCTTCCTTGGAGCCCAGCGTCGCCACGACTTGGGTGTCGGGGTTCAGCTTCACGCCGAAGCGGCGCTCGTAATACTTGGCCTGCGCCCGGCGCAAACCGCCGATGCCTTTGGACGCGGAATAGCGGTTGGTGCGCGGGTCGCGCACGGTTTCCACCAGCTTGTCGACAATGTGCTGCGGCGTCGGCATGTCGGGGTTGCCCATGCCGAAATCGATGATGTCGTCGCCGCGGGCGCGTGCCTCGGCCTTGAGCCGGTTCACCTGCTCGAAGACATACGGCGGCAGCCGCTTGATCCTGTGAAAGTCGTTGTGCACGGACGGTTGTCCCCACCCGATTGGACTCTAAAAGGGAGTCCGCTGTTGAACCACGAAATAGGGCTGCCCGGCAAGCGGCTCCCGCGTGGAGCCCCGGCCGGTCAGCGTTGATTTAGTTGGCTTTTGGCGCGCCCTCGTCTTCGCCGACCTGCTGTTGCTGGCGCTCCTTTTCCTTCTGAAGATCCGAGATCGCGGCCTCTTTCTCGGACTTCGTCAGGGTGTTGTCATAGCCCCGGATGACCTCGGTGAAGCGTTTGAGTCGCGTGCCGTCGGGCATACTATCGGCGCAGCCGGCCATCAAAATGACAGGCAGCATCGCCACGAGGCAAGAAGCTGATCGCAAGAACATCGGTAAGATGTTGGCTCTGGTGGACTTTCCCCTGGCGATTGACATCGCCTGACGCTTATATTGCATAGCACAATGAAGATCGCTGCGGAAGCTAACGCGAGGCAATCGCTTCGCAAGCTGGCGGAAGCGTGGTCAGTTGGGGGTAAAATAAGGACTTTTCGATGCAGGAGCGTAACGACAGCGCCGGGCAAACTGGCGCGGACGGCTGCGAAAACACCCAAATCGACGAGCTTGCCCGGAACATGGTGCGCCTCTTCGACCAGAGCACCAAGGTTTTCTCGGCGCTCGCCGAACGCACCACCAACGGCAACGGCCCTTACAGCATGGCCTCCGAGGTCGGCGAAGCCGCCAAGACCCTTGGCGAGGTGGCGCGGGTCTGGGTCTCGGACCCCAGCAAGCTCGCTGCCGCCCAAGGCGAGCTATTCCAGAGCTACGCCGATTTGTGGGGCCGCTCCTTTCGCCGCTTTCTCGGCGAAGATGTCGAGCCGGTGGTCGTGCCGGAGCCCGGCGACAACCGCTTCAAGGATCCGGACTGGTCCAACAGCCAATATTTCGACTTCTGGAAGCAGGCCTATTTGATCACCTCGCGGTGGGCGTCGGACATCACCAAGAACACCGAGGGGGTGGACGATAGGACGCGCCAGAAGGCTGTGTTCTATCTGGAGCAGATGCTGGCGGCGCTCTCGCCGTCGAACTACCCCTTCACCAATCCGGAAGTGGTACGCGCCACGCTCGAGACCAACGCCGAGAATCTGGTACGGGGCATGGCGCATCTTGCTCACGATCTCGAGCAGTCGAAGAATCTGCTCCGCATCACCCAGACCGATCTGACGGCATTCGAAGTCGGCCGCGATCTCGCCATTACGCCGGGTAAGGTCATCTTCCAAAACGACCTCATCCAGCTCATCCAGTACTCTCCGACGACGGAGGAGGTCTATGAGCGGCCGCTGATCATGGTGCCGCCCTGGATCAACAAATATTACATCCTCGATCTCGTGCCGGAGAAATCCTTCGTCAAGTTCGCGGTCGACCAGGGCTTCACGGTGTTCATGGTGTCCTGGGTCAATCCGGATGGCGGTCTCGCCCAGAAGACCTTCGAGGACTACATGAACGAAGGCATTCTGGCGGCGGTCGAAGCCGTCAATCGCCAACTCGGGCTGCACCACGTCAACATGCTGGGCTATTGCGTCGGCGGCACGCTGTTGGCCTCGGCTTTGGCCTACGCGGCGGTCAAAGGCGACGACCGCATGGCCTCGGCCAGCTTCCTCACCGCGCAGGTCGACTTCAGCGCGGCGGGCGACCTCCTGGTCTTCATCGACGACACGCAGCTCAAGTCGCTCGAAGAGATGATGGCCGAGCAGGGCTATCTCGACGGTTCGCGGATGGCGGCGGTGTTCAACATGCTGCGGCCGCGCGACCTGATCTGGCCCTACGTGGTGAACAACTATCTGCTGGGCAAGAAGCCCTTCCCGTTCGACCTATTGTTCTGGAACGCCGACTCCACGCGGCTGCCGGCGGCCAACCACGCCTTCTACCTGCGCGAGTTCTATCACGAGAACCGGCTGAGCAAGGGCGAGATGGAGCTGGGCGGCGTCAAGCTGGACCTGTCCAAGATCAACATCCCGATCTACGAGCTGTTCACCCGTGAGGACCACATCGCGCCCGCGCTTTCGGTCTTTCAGGGCAGCAAGCTGTTCGGCGGTCCCGTGCGCCACGTCATGGCGGGCTCGGGCCATATCGCCGGCGTGGTCAATCCCCCGGCCAAGAAGAAATATCAGTATTGGAGCGGAGCGCCGGCCGAGACGCTGGAGGCGTGGATCGGTAAGGCCACCGAGACTCCGGGCTCGTGGTGGCCCGACTGGGCGGCCTGGCTCGCAGAGCAATCCGGCGAAAAGGTTCCGGCGCGCGATCCCGCCGCCGGACCGCTCAAGCCTATCGAGGACGCGCCAGGCTCCTTCGTGAAGAGCAAGAGCTAACGCTTTTTCGAAAGTCGTTCTGGCGCTGGCGCTGTAGCGAGCCGCCAGATCTACTCGTGCAGTCTCAGCCTGGCGGTCGGATAGACCGCGCCGGAACAGCCAAGCTCCTTGAGATCCCAATCGGCAGAGACCACCCCCGAGGTCGGGAGCGAGCCGACCACCTCGGCATCCGCCGGCAATTCAACGGCCCACATGGCCTCGAGCTTCTGCTTGGCGCAGGCAAGCTCAGTGTGGCCCTCGCCGGCCTCGTCGCCGATCAGGCTGCTGACAATCCCGAAAGAGACAGTGGCCAACAAGCCCCAGGCCGCCAGGTATGCCCCAACCCGCACAAGACTTACGCGCCGCGATACGCTGAACATGCCCTCCCCCGGACCCTCACCAGAGGGATGGATTGAGCGGCTCAACGCGTAAACTTTTCCTTAAATCGTCGAGAGCCCGAAGCCGCGCCTCAGGGAAACAGCGGGAGCTGCTCAAGGGCGGTGGTTTCGTCGAGGCCATGCATCAGATTGAAGTTCTGAAGTGCCTGGCCGGCAGAGCCCTTCACCAGATTGTCGATGGCCGAGACCACGATGGCGCGGCCCGGGATGCGGTCGGCAAACACGCCGATATGGCAGTAGTTCGAGCCGCGCACGTGTTGAGTGGCGGGGATGACGCCCTCCTCCACCACGCGCACGAACGGGCTGTCAGCATAGCGTGAGGTCAGCGCCGCCCTGAGATCGGCAACGGCCGTCTTGCCGGTGAGCCGCACATAGGAGGTGCACAGCTCGCCGCGGGTCATGGGCACGAGATGCGGCGTGAAGTTCACGATCACGGGCTGGCCCGCGGCCTCGCCCAACTCCTGCTCGATCTCGGGGACATGGCGATGGCTGCCGATGCCATACGGGGAAAGCCCTTCGCCCGCTTCGGAGAAGAGGATGTTCTGCTTGAGCGAGCGCCCGGCCCCGGAAACGCCCGACTTCGCGTCGATGATGATGTCCTCGGGCAAAATCAGCTCATCCTTCACGAGGGGCAGGAGCGCGAGCAGCACGGCCGTCGGGTAGCAGCCGGGACAGGCCACGAGCCGCGCGGCCGCGATCTGGTCGCGGTAAAGCTCGGTGAGCCCGTAGACCGCGCCCTCGAGAAGCTCGGGCGCGCCGTGGTCGCCGCCATACCATTCCGCATAGGTCCCGAGATCGCGTAAGCGGAAGTCGGCGGACATGTCGATGACCTTCACGCGCGATGGCAGCTTGGCGATCTCTGCGTGCGCGGTGCCGTGGGGCAACCCGCAAAAGGCGACGTCGACCTCGTCCCAATCCACCTCATCCGAGGTCACGAGGCTCGGAACATCGAGGCTCGACAGATGCGGGAAGACTTGGGCAAGCGTCTGCCCCGCATGGCCCTTGGCGATGAGCGCGGTGATCTTGATGTTCGGATGTCTCGCCGCGAGCCGGATCAGGTCGGCGCCGGTATAGCCTGAGGCGCCGAGCACGGCGGCCCGGATGAACTTGCTGTTTGACATGTGCGTCACATGCTTTCCGTCATCGCCGGGGTTGACCCGGCAATCCATTCCATTCGCGTTGCGTCAAAATGAGGTGCAACGGCATGGATGCCCGCGTCAAGCGCGGGCATGACGAAGACTGTTGAAGAGAATGCCCTAGCGCTTGGAGAACTGGAAGCTACGTCGGGCTTTGGCCTTACCGTACTTCTTACGCTCCACGGTACGCGCATCGCGGGTCAGGAAGCCTGCCTTCTTCAGTACGCCGCGCAGCTCCGGCTCGAAGCGCGTGAGCGCCTTGGAGATGCCGTGGCGAACGGCGCCGGCCTGGCCCGAGAGCCCGCCGCCGGACACGGTGCAGACCACGTCGAACTGCCCCTCGCGGGCGGCCGTCACGAGCGGCTGCTTCAGAATCATCCGGAGCACGGGACGGGCGAAATAGGTCGTATGGTCCTTGCCGTTGACGGTGATCGTGCCGGGCCCCTGCTTGACCCAAACGCGGGCAACCGCGTCCTTCCGCTTGCCCGTTGCGTAGGCGCGGCCTTGCGCATCGACCTTCTTCTCGTAAACGCGCTCGGGCGCGGGCGCATCACCCTCGCCTTTCAGTTGAGCCAAATCTTCCAGCGTCGTCGTCTCGCTCATGGCTCTTAAGCGCTCCTTGCGTTCTTCGGGTTGAGGGCGGCGACATCGAGCTTCACGGGGTTCTGCGCCTCGTGAGGATGCTCGGGCCCTGCGTAGACTTTGAGGTTCTTCATCTGTTTGCGCGCAAGCGGACCTCTCGGCAGCATGCGCTCGACAGCCTTCTGGAGCACGCGCTCGGGATGCTTGCCGTCCAGGATCTTCTCGGCCGTGCGGCTCTTGATGCCGCCCGGATACCCGGTGTGCCAGAAATATTCCTTGCCGGCGCGCTTATTGCCCGTGAACACGACACTGCCCGCGTTGATGACGACGATATTGTCACCGTCATCCATGTGGGGCGTGAAACTGGGCTTGTGCTTGCCGCGCAGCCGCGTCGCAATGAGCGCCGCAAGACGTCCGACCACCAGGCCGTCGGCATCGATGAGGACCCAAGATTTTTCGATATCCTTGGGCGTGGCGGAGAAGGTTTTCATGGTGCGCGTCACTTCAGGTCTTGCAAAGATCGGCGCTTCTAACGGCTCGGCCCGGTGCGGTCAAGTGGATTGGCGTTCTTCATATGAATCAGTTGCTTAGGTATGTGGTACTAGCGTACCACGCCAAAGACTGCTGAATTCGCGTGTCTTTTGCGGGGTTTCCTGTAAGCCGTTGGCGTCATGGAAAGCCCCCTCGAATAGGCCAGAAAATGGACGATAGCCACATCCTGCTCTGCGAGGACCGCGAGGCGGTCCGGGTTTTGACGCTCAATCGGCCCAGCGCGCGCAATTGCCTGTCCATGGACCTCATGGCAGCGCTGCATGGGGCGGTGACGGAGGCCGGCGAGAACGATTCCGTGCGGGCGGTGGTGCTGACCGGCGCCGGGCCAGCATTCTCCTCCGGGCATGATCTCAAGGAGCTTACGGCGCACCGCAACGACGCGGATCGAGGCCGCGCCTTCTATGCGGAGACCATGGGCGCCTGCTCCGACATGATGCTGGCCATCGTGCGGTCGCCAAAGCCGGTAATCGCCGCGGTGAACGGCATCGCCACGGCGGCGGGATGCCAGCTCGTGGCGAGCTGCGATCTGGCGATCGCGAGCGCCGATGCACGTTTCGCCACGCCCGGCGTCAATATCGGCCTCTTCTGCTCCACGCCGATGGTGGCGCTCAGCCGCAACGTGTCACGCAAGGGGGCCATGGAGATGCTGCTCCTCGGCGACATGGTCGATGCGCAGGACGCGCACGCCATGGGCCTCGTGAACCGCGTGGTCGAAGCGGATCGCGTGGTGAACGAAGCAGTCGAGTTCGGGCGGCGAATCGCGGATAAGCCGAGCCGCACGCTCAAGATCGGCAAGGAGGCCTTCTACAAGCAGCTCGAAATGCCGCTCAAGGAGGCTTATCGCTATGCGGCGCAAGTCATGGTGGAGAACATGCTCGATGCCGAGGCCGAAGAAGGGATCGGCGCCTTTCTCGACAAGCGCGAGCCCAACTGGCCGCGCTGACTTGCAGCGTATCATCCCCCACCCCACTTGCCCCTGCCATGGATCACGACAGCTACCCGGACGCCTATATTCGCGACATCCTCGTGCGCCATCGGGTGGTTGCCATGGTCGGCGCTAGCCCCAAAGAACAGCGGCCGAGCTATTTCGTCTTGAAGTATTTGCTGGCGAAGGACTTCGAGGTGATCCCCGTCAATCCGGGTCACGCGGGCAGGACCATTCTCGGCCAACTCGCGTTCAGCACCCTTAGTGACATCGGCCGGCCCGTCGAGATCGTCGACATTTTCCGTAGTTCGGAAGCGGCGCTTTCCATCACGCAAGAGGCGATCCAGGTCGGCGCCAAGGTCGTGTGGATGCAACTTGGTGTCCGCAACGATGAAGCGGCAGCGCTGGCCGAGCAAGCCGGACTCAAGGTCGTCATGAACCGTTGCCCCAAGATCGAGTATGGACGCCTCTCGGGGGAGATCGGCTGGGCGGGCGTCAACTCGCGCATGCTTTCGAGCAAGAGGCCTCTGCTTGGGCCCAAGGGCGGGCAACAGCGTGCCCTCCGCGCCTCGGACTAGGGAGGTCACATGCGCGCCGTTGTGTTTGCCTCGCTGATCTTGATGGTGGCGCTCACCCCCACGCACACCGAGGACGATCCCGGAGACGGAGCTTTCCAGGCTCCTGAGACGGCCGTCATCGTGGCGCTCCAGGCTGCCATACGCACCGACGACAAGGACTGGTTCGTCGCGCATCTGCATTTCCCCGTACGCTATTTCGGCGAGACGAAGCAGACAATCCGCTCAAAGGAATGGTTCTTGCGCCACTACGACACTATCATCGGCCCTAAACTCAAGGCCAACCTGCTGGCGCAAGATCCGGAGCAGTACTTCAAGAATTATCAGGGACTGATGGTCGGCGACGGCGGCCGCAATATCTGGTTCCAGAATTTCGGCGAGGGCAACGGGTTCAAATACGAGATCATCACGATCAACAATAGCGACTAGGGAGTCAGCAAATGTCCGAGGACCGCAAGCCGGGCTTCAACACGCTTGCCATTCACGCCGGCGCGCAGCCCGACCCCGCAACCGGCGCGCGGGCGACGCCGATCTATCAAACCACGTCTTTCGTGTTCGACGACGTGGACCATGCGGCGGCGCTGTTCAACCTCGAGACCTTCGGCAACATCTATACCCGCATCATGAACCCCACCCAGGCGGTTCTCGAGGAGCGCATGGCCGCGCTCGAAGGCGGCACGGCGGCGCTGGCCGTCGCATCGGGACACGCGGCGCAAGTGATCGTTCTCCACACGCTGATGGAGCCGGGCGACGAGTTCATCGCCGGGCGCCAGCTCTATGGCGGCTCCATCAACCAGTTCGGCCAGGCCTTTGCCAAGTTCGACTGGACGGTGAAATGGGCCGACACCACGGACGCGGACTCGTTCCGGGCGCAGGTCACCCCGAAGACGCGCGCGATCTTCGTGGAGTCGATCGCCAATCCCGGCGGCATCATCACGGATATCGAAGCGATCGCCGCCGTCGCCAAGGAGGCCGGGGTACCGTTGATCGTCGACAATACGCTCGCGACGCCTTACCTGACCAAGCCGAAGGAATACGGCGCCGACATCATCGTTCATTCATTGACGAAGTTTCTGGGCGGCCACGGCAACTCCATCGGCGGCGTCATCGTCGATTGCGGTACGTTCGATTGGATGGGCAGCGGGCGCTATCCCACACTCACGGCGCCCTGCCCCAGCTATCACGGCATCACGCTGGCCGAGACGTTCGGCAATTTCGCCTTCGCTATTGCCTGCCGCGTGCTGGGCTTACGCGACCTCGGCCCGGCAATCTCGCCGATGAACGCATTTCTGATTCTCACGGGCATCGAGACGCTGCCCCTTCGCATGCAGCGGCATTGCGACAACACGCTGCAGGTTGCCGAATGGCTTGAGGGTCACGACAAGGTGGCCTGGGTGAATTATGCGGGCCTGCCCGGCAACAAATTCAATGCGCTGGCCCGGCGCTATTGTCCGGCCGGCGCGGGTGCCGTGTTCACTTTCGGCCTCAAGGGCGGCTACGAGGCCGGTATCGCGCTCGTCAGCAATGTCCAGCTGTTCAGTCATCTCGCCAATATCGGCGACACGCGGAGCCTCATCATTCATCCCGCCTCGACGACGCACCGGCAGCTTTCGGACGAGCATCGGGAGCGCGCGGGCGCCGGCGCCGATGTGGTTCGCCTCTCGGTGGGACTCGAGAGCGTCGACGACATCATCGCCGATCTCGATCAGGCGCTGGCGGCCGTTTGACCCTCAGCGCGGTCCGCCCCGTGCAGCGCGAGCCAGAACTGGTAGAGCGCGGCGGCAAATACGAGAATGGCGCCGGCTTGGTGCGCCAGGCCGAGCTCGATGGGCACCGCAAGCAGCAGCGTCCATACCCCGAGCGTCGCTTGCAGCACGGCGAGCACGGCGAGGGTCGCCGCGCTGCCGACATACGGCGCGCGCGGGTCCCTCATGCCAAGCCAGACCGCCTGAAGGATCGTGACGACCACGACGGCGTAGCCCAGCATGCGGTGATTGAACTGAACCGCGAGGGGATTCTCGAACAGGTTAAGATACCAGGGTGAGGCCTCACCCAGCCCGCGTGGGATGAAGGCCCCGTTCATGAGCGGCCAGGTGTTGAAGCCAAGACCGCCGTCAATGCCGGCGACGAGCGCCCCGGCAAGCATCTGCACGAAAACGAGACCGAGAACGAGCCCGGCGGCGACGGTGGCAGCACTCGAGCGCGCGGGATTCGCTCCAGCTTCCCGCCCGAGCCCGAGGATGAGCCAGAGCGTGTAACCAAAGATCAACACCGCCACGCCGAAATGGGCGGCAAGCCGGTACTGACTCACATCGACCCGGTCGACGAGCCCGCTCTTCACCATGTACCAGCCGAGCGCCCCTTGCAGTCCGCCGAGGACGAAGAGTCCGATCAGTCTCGGCATCAGCGTGCGGGGGATGTAGCCGGCCGCCCAGAAGCAGACGAACGGCACGAAGAACACGAGCCCGATGAAGCGGCCGAGAAACCGATGCGCCCATTCCCACCAATAGATGGACTTGAAGGCTTCGAGGCTCATGCCGCGATTGATCTGGGAATATTCCGGGATCTGCTTATAGGCCTCGAACGCCTCTTGCCAATCGGCATCGGATAAAGGCGGTATGGCGCCGAGGATGGGCTGCCATTCCGTAATGGAAAGTCCGGAATCGGTGAGCCGCGTGGCCCCGCCAACGAGGATCATGGCAACGATGAGAAACGCGATTGAGCCGAGCCAAATGCGCAAGGCCCGCGCGTGCCCGGCCGGCATGGCGGGCGCGGCAGCGGGGCTCTTCACGCTCTGGGCGGCGGTGGCGGTCATGGGCGCGGTGATAGCGGGCTCAAGCCCCCAACTCAATCTGCCATCGTCTGCCCCTTTGCCGCAGCGGGGCACGGCATGAGCAGCCGCGTCCGCAAGCTGATCGGCACCGTGGCGCTGCTCGTGTTTTTGGCCCTGTATGTGTGGGCTGCCGCGGCGATCGGTTCAGGCCGACTCTTGGAGGCGCACAGCTTGGCGCAGCTCGCGTATTTCGTGGTCGCGGGCCTCCTATGGGTGATCCCGGCAGGGCTTCTTATCCGCTGGATGCAGCGCCCGGACTGACCTCAGTCAGGCGGCGTTGACCTGCTGGAAGCCGTTCCACAACGCGAACGGGGCACCGGACAGATAGAGCGCCGTGTAGGTGAGCGACTGATAGTCGCCGTTCAAGGATACACGCGGCAGCGCCGTCAGATGATCCTTGTGTCCCGGAAACAGCATGCCCTTGCGCGTGGTGACGGCCGTTTTGAAGCCGGCGTTCTTGGCGAGCGCGAAATCGCGGGGCCCGGCACTTCCCGGATCCCCGTAAGGGTATGCGAAATGGACAGGCCGCTTGCCGAGCTCTTGCGCGATGCGGTCGGCGCTGCCGACCATCTGCTCCATGGCCTCTGTCTCCGGTAATTTTGCGACAGCGAAGTGGTCCTTGGTGTGCGCGCCGATATGCACCAGGGGATCGGCCGCCATGGTGCGGAGCTCATCCCATGACATGATCATGGCCCGGCACTGGGCGGAGAGATCAATATGGTGCACCTCGGCAAGCCTGCGGATGGCCTGACGCTGGGTCTCTTCGCCGAGGCCACGCAGCCACCAATAGATCTCCTCGAAAGACTGCTCTTTGTCGGCGAGGGTCTTGGTCGGCAGCCGCCAGGTCTCGCCGTCGCGCATCACCGCGATGTCCCCGCCCGCGCCGGCGACCGCCTCTTCCAACGCGAGCCACCACAGCTCGCCATGGCCGTCCGGGTAGTTCGTCGGGACGTAAAGCGTGAACGGCAGCCCGCGCGCTTTGAACATCGGAAAGGCATACTGAAAGTTGTCCCGATAGCCGTCGTCGAAGGTGAAGCAGACGAAGCGCTTCCCTTCGCCCCGGACGAGCCGGTCGGCGGCCTCATCCAGGGTGACCACGTCGAGATCGGCGTCGTGCACCTGATCGAGGACGGCTTCGAGGAATTCCGGCGTGACTTCGAGAATGCGGTTCGGCGCGAAGGGCCTGGGCTCGGCCGGTTCCGGGCGCACCTGGTGCAGGGTGAAAATAAGGCCGGTTCCTTGCGTGTACGGCGCGAGAAGACGGTGGGCGCCCGTGTGGTAGAGTCCGGCCATGGCGGCCTTCATCATGGCGGTCTTGACTTTAGCCACGGGACGTCCCCTCAAAGGTCAGCATCAACAATTAACCTCGCTCTGCCATTGTCCGAGCCGACAGTTTGACGGCGTTTCCTTGCAAAACGATTGCCGATGGCGATCGATTTTTCGGCTGGTGATGCCTGCGGGGAAAGGGTGGGTCTGGTCATGAGTTCCGCAGCCTTGTTTCGTCCATCCACGGAGATTGTCCACGCTGCAACCCTACAGTCCGATCCCTCGTTTGTGAGCACCTCTCTCGGCACGGTTTCGCTTTGCGTCACCGGCGAACTGGAAAACCTCAAAACCCTGTGGGAGAGCCTGCAGGCGGCGGTGCCTTGCACGGCCGCGCAGACCTATGAGTGGGGCCGGGCATGGGCCGAACATGTGCTGGCGCCGCGTGGAGACAAACCGGTCATCGTCGTGGGTTATGGGCCGGACGGCACGCCCCTGTTCCTGTGGCCGTTCGAGATGGGAACCCGCGCGGGGTTCGGATTTCTAAAATGGCTCGGGCAAGACCACGCCAATTACAGCATGGGGCTGTTCGCTCCGGAAGCCGCGCGGGCTTTCACGCGTACCGATATGTCGCGCTTATTGCACGAAGCGGGGCGGCAAGCGGGCGCGTCGGCCGCCATTCTCGAGTCACAGCCCTTTGATTGGGATGGCGTTCCCAACCCGTTCGCCCTGCTCTCCCATCAGCGCGCTCCCAATAGCGGCTATGCGGTCAAGCTCGACGGCTTCGACGCCCTATATGAGGGCCAATTCAGCAAGCGGTCCCGGCAGACCGTCGATCGCAAGGAGCGGCGCCTGCGTGACATGGGCGCCGTCGAATATGGCTGGGCCGAAACACGTGATAACAGGCTCGCGCTGCTCGAGACATTCTTCACGCAGAAGTCCCGGCAGTTTGCCGCCATGGGCGTCAAGGATGTCTTCGATGAGGCCGCGCGCGCGTTCTACCGGGACCTCGCCTTGCTGCCGGACGATAACCCCAGCCGGCTTCGCCTTGGGTTTGTGGCCTTGGATGGAAACGTGCTCGCAACGTTCAGCGGAGCTCTGTGCCACGACCGGATGGGTGTCATGCTGTCCTCCCTGACCGAAGGCGAAGAGCAGCGCCAGTCGCCCGGCGGCCTTCTCTTGCGTCATCAAATCGAGGAAGCCTGCACAGCCGGCGTCAAGTTTTTCGATCTCGGCGTCGGTCAGGCGCGGCACAAGGACGAGTGGAACAACATTGTCTATCCGCTGTTCGACAGCTTCATCGCCTTGAAGCCGCAAGGTCTGATTTTGACTTTGCCGCTTGCCGCCGCGGCACGGGTCAAGGGCGTGATCAAGGCGAACAGCACTCTCTGGGCCGTCGCCCAAGATCTGCGCAAGCGCCTCAATAGCCGGGACGGCTAAGTCTCTTCTTCTCAGACGGCGGCGGAGCGGCTGAACAGTCCTGAGCGGCGTAGCCTACCACTGCCCTCATAAACCACGACCGGACAGCCCAGGGCCTGGAACGTGGCGAGTGCCTCGTCCTCGCTCTCGACATTGCCGCGCGGGGGCAGCACCGCCACCATGATGGGCAGCTCGAATTTGAGCGCGGGCATCAGAACGTCGATCGCCGCGAGGTCCGCATGAAGGACAACGCAGCCATAGGCCTGCGTCAGCACCTCGAACACGCGCATGAAGCGGTCGGGCTCCGGTCCTTCGCCGTGCACGGCGGGATTGCCCGCGGCGATGACCTGTAAGGGTGTCTCATCGTCCACGCGGATCACATCGCCGAAATTGGCGCGGCCCGCGGAGAGATCGGCGAAGCCCGGAACACGCGGCATGCCGAGCGGACCGGACACGGCGGAGGCGCCTTTGGCCAGATCCACGAGCACGACCTGTTCGTTGCGATCGGCCAGCGCGCGGGCAAGCCCAATGGCCGCCTTGGTCGCGTCGGCCCCGGATGATGTGCCCGCGACGAGAAGCGCACGCGGCAGGCCGCCGGTGGCCGCATCGAGCACCTTGTCGAGCACCGTATCGAGGGATTTTAGGACCGGGCCGGCCGGAAGGGCTCGGGATTTCGGCTTCGACGAAATCTCTGCCGGCTCGTCGACCTCGGAGGCAGCGATGCGCTGGGTGAGGTAGTGGCGAAGATCGTTCGGGCTCAGCGCAGCCATTTGGCCCCCTTTCGGTTTTGACGAGGATGCGCGCGGCTTCCATTTGGCGGCTTGTTCGTTGGCGGTACGGCGGAAACGATCCAGGAGCCCGCCCAGACGCTTCGGGGCGTTGCTCTTCTCGCGGATGCGGGCTTCCTCGACGTCCTCCGTGAATTCCTGCCGCAGGCGATCGAGCAGTCCGGTCGCGGCGGGTTGCGGCCGGGAGTGCGTCTCATTGGATGGCGTTCCCGCCGCAGGCGGCGTCTCGGCCGTCTTTACGCGTTCGCTTTCCATCGCCGCCCCGCGCCCCGCCTTCACGGACGCATCTCTAGAGGCCTGCGTGGGCTCCTGCCTCGGTGCTTCGGGTTCCGGCGCCGGACGGACACGCCGCGGCTCGTTGACTTGAAGCCAGCTCGGCCGTTTCGCGGGCTTCTGCGCGCGCCAGACGGACGGCTTGGTCGTTGTGTCGGTGCGGTCTTGTTGTTCGGGCTTGGGTGCCGGACCCGCCTTCGCCTCGGCGGGCGGCGGCGCGGCGGCGGGTCCGGTCATCGCGGGACGCACCACGGGTAGCTTGCGTGCGGCCGGGATCTCTGCGGCTGGCTTCGGCGTTGCGGGCTGAACAGCAGCGGGCTTCGCGGCCGCTGCCGGGGGCATCGCGGGCGCCGGCGCCGGCGCCTTCACGGGCGTCGGTTCTGGTGCAGAGGCCGGTTTCGGCGGTTCGTGGCGGGTGCGCTGTTTTTGCCTGGTCGCGCGGGGTTCTCTGCGTGACTGGGGGCTGGCGGTGCCGATGAGCTCGCGGGCGAGCGTGTAGGCAAGGGCGAGTAGCGCGGTTGCGGCCATCACGAGCAAAGTCAGCGGTCCGCGTTTGGGGAAGGACGGCAGGACGGAGGCGTGCGCGCGGGAGACGATGACCGCTTGGGATGGCACGGCGCCCATGTCGTGGCGGGCGGAGGCGTCGCGGTAGCGCGCCAGATAGGATTCGAGCAGGTCGCGGTTGGCCTTGGCTTCGCGCTCCAGCGCCCGGAGCTTGATC
>MRWG01000206.1_pt1 | contig 97667 bp, 90 predicted proteins | sample 1013341 | NCBI WGS metagenome assembly MRWG01 (sample SAMN06117577, study PRJNA244670) | biofilm metagenome | biome: Water; feature: Cathode Biofilm; material: Biofilm; isolation source: microbial consortium enriched at the cathode of a solar microbial fuel cell | place: USA: District of Columbia ...
TTCCCAGCTGAACAAGCTGGAAACCGCAGCAAACCAAACGACAATCGCTAGCGATATCGGCAGCATCAAACTCCATAACTTTGCGAACCAGCTCTGCCGCCCGCTCCAGACGATTGCCAGGTTCCAAATCGAAATAGCGATCGCCGCATAAAGGAACACTTGCGTGAATTGCGTAATGCGCAATTGGGTGACAAACGCATCGCTCAATCCCGTCAGGTTTGAGGACATGGTCTGGAACACCGCCACCCAGGCCCCAATGAACACCATCGCCAGCAAGGCGCCGATGCGGGAGATGCGATAAGCTGTTGCATCGCGACCGCTGAGCGGAAATGCTGTTTTATATCGCCACCTTGCGAAAGCGCGAACAGGCCAGAGCAACAGCGTCAGCGCCAACACGCCAACAGCCACGCCGAGCAGCGGCAACAAGAGAGACGAAGACCGGTACCAGGGCGCCGGCAACAAATGCATGATTGGCGATACCGGTTCGAAAGTGACGTAGTCGAGTTGGCCGTCCTCGGTCATGACGGCCGTAAGCCGTTCATATCCTTTGTCGTGACGCCACACGAACGGTTCAACTTCGCGCCACCGCGAGTCTTTTCCGAATAGTGAAAATACGAGATCGCCATCCTCATTTATGGTGATTTTCTGTTGTCCCAAAACGCGCAATATGGCGCCAAAGTTGGTGACAACAGTCCGCGAGCTCTCATAGACGCCCGCCACAAGCGCGCCATGTTCCTTGGCGGTTTCGAGGCGTGGTCCGACAGGCACGCTCGCTTCGGGAAAATATCTTTCTGCAAAACCGGCGGTCAAAGCGAACCGCAACGGTCCTGCGCCCTGCCCGGCGCTGTTGACGGAAACGTAGATACCAGCGTTTTTGCTCGGAATGACGTTCAGGTCAGAATGAAAAAATATCGTGTCGCCGCCATGACCGCGGATCGGCAGGTTGCCCTTGTCGAGTTCCCAGAAACCGAGCGCCATCGCATTCAACGGCGGAGACAATTGGTAAATCGTCTCATACATTTGTCGCCATGTTTCAGGCTTCATCAATGCGGGGTTTTGATCGAGCAGGCCAATCATAAAGCGTCCCATGGCCTCACCACTCGCTGCGAGAGAACCTGCCGGTCCCATTGGAACCAGTTCGTAATATTGCGGCTCCCCGTCCGACGCATTCATGTAACCGTTCGACATAAACGGTTCAAATTCGTCCGGTAGCGGCTGACGGAACGTGGCGCGCTCCATTCCCAGCGGTTCGAAAATGTGTTTTTCGACATACTCTTCGAACGGCTCGCCTGACAGGCGCTGAACGACATAGCCCGCAACCGCCGTTCCGTAATTTGAATAGCCGGGCGTCTCACCGGGAGGAAAAATGCGCGAAGGGGGCGGCGATGACTTTAAAAACTCCTCAAGCGAAATAAAGAATTCTTCATCGCCAATGATCAGGTTCCGGAACCTCTCTTGAAAGCCCGGCGTATGGGTCATCAGGTGCCGCATTGTGATCGGCGCGCCGAACGCTTCCGGAATCTCAAAGTCGAGATATATACTAATGTCCTCATCGAGGTCGATCATTCCCTGCTCGACGAGCTGCATGACAGCAATCCAGGTAAACAGTTTTGAGATTGAACCCGGGCGGAACATGGTTCCATACCCATCGACCGGCGTTCTGTTTTCAAGGTCGGAATACCCGAAACCGCGGCTGGTCAGGATTTCCCCGTCCTTGACCACCGTCACCACGGCGCCGACGATGCTCGCATCGTCAATCGCATACGGCATAAATCCGTCAAGCCAGGCGTCCACGTCTGGTTTTGTCAATGGCCGGACGCCATTCTCCAACGGAGCCGCGTCAGGCGCTATTTCATTTTCAACGGATTCCTCTTCCAAAGGTCCCGAAGCCGGCTGGCTTTCTTGCGCCGACGCTGAAGATAGCGCCACGGCCGCTGCGACAGGTGCGAAGCAGCGCAACATAGTGATTATCGTCATAATACCCTCCCGACTTCACCAATTAGATTGATCATGGATTTACGCCTTCCAATACTGAAAACATCCCGACACCAACAAAATTGCCGAGAACGTAGCCAAGGATTCCTGTAAGAATTCCGGGTGCAACAAGATTGCGCCACTTGAACAAAATCGCGATGGCCGCCGCGATCGGCGGGCCCGCGATACACGCCAAAGACGCCGTCGTCAGTTCGGCATAATTCAGCTTGAAGATAAGGCCGGCGGCAACCATGAAGACAAGGTGACTGGCGAAAATCACAACAACGAATACAAATAAGCTGGGCGCCGCTTGCAGCATTTCATTAATATCCGCGCCGACGCCGATGATGGCGAAGAAAAGATACATGAAAATCATCGCGAGAATATCCTCACCGCGGATATGGCCAAGAAATCGCCTGCCCACCGTCGCAATCAGAGCCATCAGCGCGGTAATAAAAAGCAGGCTGTAATTTGGAATTCCAACGACCGCCGAGATATACATGCTAGCCGCGACGACTGAAGCAGCGATTGCAAGCGCAGATAAAAAACTGACGAGCGTTGGCGGCGGCGCTTGTTCAGACGCTTCATTTTCCTCTTCTCCCCAGACGCCATCCATGCGCCAGGGGAAACGCCGTTGTAGGAACGCCCATCCTGCAATGACATTCAAGAAAACGATAAATCCCACGCCCAACACATTGTCGATGGCGAGCGCCGCTGAAAGTTGCGAAGCGTCCTGAAATTCGATTGCTTCCGCGACTCCGACGAAATTTAATGATCCCCCGGTATAAGTCGCGCTGAATACACTTGCGAGTTCTGGCTCTTGCGGCCCAAGATCAAGGATCATTGTACCGAGAAACGCGCCGAACACGGTCCCTGCCATGCCGGTCAGGAAACCGATCAATACGCGACCGCCTTCATTGAAAACCCGGACAAGATCCGCTTTCAACAAAAACAGGGCGATCGCAAGCGGAACCAGATAGGTCCAAATTACGCCGTATAGCGGCGCGCTTCGCGGCAATATGTCAAAATGCGCCCCGGCAATCGCCGCAATAAGAATAAACCCGACGCCGGACAGGCGCTTGCCGAAGCTGGTTTTTTCTGTTGCAGCGGCGAGCGCGCAAACCGCCAGCAACGCCGCAAGGAGTGCAAAAATATTGTCAGGCGCAATCATGCTGCGCCGCCTGCTCCCCCGTCGAAAACTCGTAAACCAGCTTTCAGCGGAGCGAGCTTCATGATGGGGTTCCCCATAATCCATGATCCGGCGCAGTAATGACGCCGGCTTCATAAGTCATGCCGCCGGCGCAATCGGATTCAAGGTTTAGAGGTCCGTCGAGATCCACGAAATCGCAAAGCTGTGCGATAACATATGCTGGCGCCATGGAAAGCGAAGTGCCGAGCATATTGCCGACCATCAACCCCTTGCCCGCAACACGCGCTTCCTGCGCCAACGCCAAGGCTTCTGTCAGACCGCCGGTTTTATCGAGCTTGATGTTGATCATATCGTAGCGCTCAAGAACTTCCGGCAAGTCTTCCCGATGCAGACAGCTTTCGTCTGCGCAAATCGGGATCGGCGCGCGAAACCCGGTAAGCTCTTCATCGGCCCCGCGAGGAAGCGGCTGTTCGATCATAGCCACGCCGAGATCGGCAAAAGGCTCCAGGACTTCAGTCAGCAACGAAAAAGAAAACCCCTGGTTGGCGTCAATGATAATCGAGGCGTCAGGGCGCGCTTCACGTATCGCCGCGATACGCGCGACCGGATCAACACCGTCCAGTTTAATCTTTAGAAATGGAAACTTTTTTGCCCACGCCGCTTGCTCGGCCATCGCCTCAGGCGTTTCTTGAATGCCGATCGTAAAAACCGTTCTCTGCGGCTTGGGAGAAATGCCGGTCAGTTCCCAAATGGTTTTGTCGCTGCGTTTTGATTTTAAATCCCAAAGAGCGCAGTCCATTGCGTTGCGCGCCCCGCCGGGAGGCAGCATCTGCTGAAGATCGTCCAGTGATACGCCGCCTTCAATATCTTTCCGGGCCGATTCAATCTGCTCCAGCATCAGGCCGGAGTTTTCATTCAGATAGTAAACCCCTACGCCTTCTCCGCGTCCAACGAAACCATCCTCCTCAAGACTGACAACCACGGCGTCGAGACTTTCAAACACGTATCCGGTAATGGCGAACGGCGCCTTCATTGGCCAGCCGGCGCGATGCACGCTAAGCCGCATACTCATAAGTTCGCCTCGCCGGACAAGAGGTTGTCAACTATGGCGCTCACGCCGTCCCGGATCGGATCGGCGACCGGCAAGCCCGTCTCAAGGGCGTATTGTTCGTAAAGCCGACGCTGCTCATCGGCGGAAATTTCCGAGGTATTGATCGACACGCCGACAAAACGCGCATTTGGATTAACGCGGCGTGCAAGGCCAAGACATTGCTGAATTGATTCAGTTAACGGCAGAATCTCAAAACGACTTTCACCGCCGGTTCCCAGAAGATGCGTCCGCGAAGGGTCGTGACATAATATGAGCGCATCGGGCTGTGATCCGTGCAGAAGGCCAAGGCTTACACCGGCGAAACTCGGATGCGATAAGGCCCCTTGCCCCTCGATGATGTCCCAATGATCATCTGGCGCTTCGGGAGAAAGCATCTCCGCGGCGCCGGACAAAAAATCGGAAACAACGCTGTCGATTGGAATGCCTTCGCCGGCAATCATGATGCCCGTCTGGCCGCTCGCCCTAAAGTCCGCGTTTATCCCCCGCAACCGCAACTCTTTTTCAACCGCGAGCGCGGTGTATTTTTTGCCGACGGCGCAGTCGGTTCCAACTGTCAATAACCGTTTTCCAGACCTCTTCACGCCGCTGCCGATCGGGATTTCTTTTGGCGGGGTCCGAATATCGATCAAACGCGCGCCGGATTTTTGTGCGGCGTCAACAAGTTCGGGGAAGTCCACCAACCGCGCATGCATGCCCGAGACAACGTCAAGCCCCGCCCGCGCCGCATGGACCAGACTGTCCAGCCACTGCGGCGGAATTGATCCGCCCTCGGAAGCAACGCCAATGACGATGGAACCCGCGCCCGCCGCCGCAGCCTCATCAATCGTCATATCCGGCAAACCGCTGCCTATGCCGCAGCCGTGAATGCACAATTGCCCAACACAAAAGTCTTTGCGCCAGTGAATAAGACCCAATCCGGTTTTGGCGTGACCTTTGTCCTTTACGTCGCCAAAAAAGAGCAGATAAGGCGGCTTCAACTGCACCGAATTCAATCTGACCTCCGATTGCATATTGTAGGCGCGCTCTTCCCAGGTCTGGCTAGCTAAGGGCATTACTTTCCTTCTATGTTTACGGTTTGCGCGGTGATGATTTTATAAACGCCTATTGTCAGCAATGGCGCGATAACGATAGCGATAAATCCATACGATAAAACGCCGTAACCCTTTGCGATGAGATCAATGATGCCGACCGCCTGCGCAAGGAAGACTGCGACAACCAACAAAAATGAAGCAAGGACGAAACGCGCCCATCGCGGAAAGGCTGCGCCGCTTTCAGTTATGGCGGATGCTGCGCGTTCATTAACCGCGTGAATAATGCCAATGCCGGTTTCAACAAACGTTCCGAAAAGGACAACCTGAAACAACACGAAGAACCAGGCTGAATTGATGGTTTGCAGCAAAGAAAGAACGGGAACGGTCTCATCTTGAATTTCTGGGTATTGCGCGAGCATCGCCAGAAAAACAAAGACGCCGGGAATGATGCCGATCACGCCGGCGAGCGCGCCGGAAGCAAGCGCTTCTTTTCTGCTCCGCAAATAGGGAAGCACGAATAGCACGGCCGCAAACGCAATGAGATTGTAAGCTGCATACCGAACGCCGTCGAGCATCCACGGGCCTGTGACTGTTCCACGCTCAAGCGCGCTCAGAATCGCGCCGCCCTGGCTGCTTGCAATCCAGAACAAAAACACGCCGTAAACAGCGTATAACAATACCGACCACCATGCGAGCGCGCGTTCAATGACGCGTCCGCCATAAAAAGCAAGGACGCCGACGGCGCCAAGCAAAATGAACGCGCCGACAGCGCCTGGGACTCCAAACGCCTGAGAGATCATCTCGCTTGCCGCGGAACCGAGTACCGACAATACGAGCAAGACGATGAGCAAATAGAGAATCTCAAACAGACGCCAGAACGGGCCAAGTAACGCAGAGAAAAAGGCCCGATAATCATAACCCTGATGAATTCGCGCAAACTCAAACCCGATGGCCAAAAGAACCGCCCACACAAACGCCGTCACGCCAAGCCCGAGCAAGCCGCCAAGCGGGCCATGCGTCATAAAAAACTCGACGATTTCCCGGCCTGTGCCGTACCCGCCCCCGATAATGACGGACTGAAAGATCAGGCCAGGAAGCAAATATCGTCTGAACAGATTAGTCATCCGCGTTCCGCAAATCCAGTTTTGTCGCAGCAGCCATATTCACCCAATCAGGGGAATAGGATACCTTACATTGCTTCGATGTTGCGCCGATAATTTTCGAATTCGAACGCCCTTTATTGTGCGGAAGCGTCCGGCGCCGGAAGAGACGCGCCGGACGCTTCCGCACAGGACACAACGTCAGTACCTGACGGTCAAGCTAACGCCGTAAGACCTCGGCCGGTTAACGCTTGCCGATGTCGGGTTTGCATCAAGCACGCCACTCGCATTGATGAAGTGTGCAAGAGAATTCGCGCCGATGTTTACTTCCTCAATGTCATTAAGAAGGTTCGTGACAAACGCCGTCAAAGCCCAAGTATCGTTTTCAACCCCTAACCTCAGATTGAGGTTTGAAAGCGAGTCGAGACGCGTAGAAGGATAGTTCTGCACTGAAGATTCACGTTCGCCGATGAACTGGAACGTTCCGTTTGAAGTCAGGCGCAACCCGTTCGGCCCAATCGGCCGGGAGTAAGAATAGCCGGTTGAAAACGAAAGCGTCGGCGCATCAGTCGGAGAGTTTCCGTCCAGGATGTCGATAAAGGGCGCCATTTCTCCGGGCGGCGGCGCAAGCACGCTGGAAAAGCCATCCGTGAACTCCGCATCCATGACAGCAGCATTGAAGAATGTAAGCAGATCTTCATTGAAACGGTAGGCCGTTTCAATTTCGATGCCCATGATACGCTGATCCGGTCCGTTCGTGTTATTCGACGCCGGCAGCTGAACGAGAATTTGCGTGTCCTTGTACTTGGTGTGGAAAGCGCCGATATTCGCCGTGAGAGCGCCGTCCATTAATTGCGTCTTCAAGCCGCCTTCAATAGAAAGCACACTGTCTTCCTGATACTGGATTTGTTCAAAGAACAAATCCGGGTCGCCGCCGGAGTTTGATAGCGCTCCGATCCCCTGACCAATACCGCCGTTGCGCGCGCCTGTTGAAGCGCTTGCATAAAACAAGACGTTATCGCTGACATCATATTCCAGTCCGCCGCGCGGCAAGACTTTATCCAGTTTGAATTCGAATTCCGTGCCAAAGCCAGCGCCCACCAAAATGTCCAGTGGTGAAACAAAATTAATAGGATCGGATTCCGTCCACGGAATGATGTTGCCGCCCATATCGAAGCGCGGCACGAGATTGATAACCTCGTTCTCGACAAGGACCGCCGTTACCTTATCGTTCACATACCGAAGCCCGCCAATGAGACGCAGGCGGTCAGTTACTTCATATGTCAACTCCAAAAAACCTGAATACTGAACAGAATCAACTGTATTGATTTCATTCGCAAGATTCGTACTCGAAGGGGTTGTCACTGCAGCGCATCCTACGCATTCGAGTGAAGCGATCGTCGTGATCTCCTTATCCCGGAAATAAAGGCCCGACGTGAAGTTTAAAGGCCCGTCAAAATTCGACACAAGTCGAAACTCCTGGGACCATTGTTCCTGATCCGTCGATGCTGTGATGAACGATGTCGTGTCGATGTCGGATCCCATCACATCGGACTCAAAAAACGGATCGAGGCCGAAGGTGTTGCCCGCGCTGAACAGAGATGACGCTGTGCTTCGGTCATAATATCCTGTGATCGACGTGAAATTGAACGCGCCGAAATCATAGGAGATACGGCCGGCGTAAAGATCGAAGTCATCGTCAAAGTCGCCGCTCATAGGAGAAACTGAGAATGTCAGGTCTTCTGGATCGGAACCCGGGTCGATTTGCGTCGATTCGCCCATCTCGTCTCGGGAGAGAAACGCCGAAAGTCGGATTTCGAGCGCATCCGTCGGCTGCGCGAGCAATACCGCACGGCCGCCGATACTGTCGAAATCATTGACGTCTTCGCCTTCTGACGGATTATCGATGAAGCCTTCATCTTTTCGATAAAAACCCGAAACGCGTAAGCCCAGCGTGCCGGGCGACAAAATCAGAGAAGTAGCGTTCTGACCGCTATAGGCGAGCCCGCCATCATTGATTTTTTCAAATTGTCCGCCCGCAACGCCAGTGATCATCGGACCGTCCAGATCAGGGTCTTGGGTGAAATACCGGATAACGCCGCCAACGGCGCCCTCGCCGAAAAGCGTCGGCTGCGGACCTCGAATGATTTCGATACGGTCGAGATCGACTGCACTATAGTCGCGCTGACTACCCGGCGCAGCAACGGACACATCATCCAGAAATACGCTATATACAGAACTTGTGGAACGATCTCCGATCCCGGCGTTTATCACGCCGCGAATAGCGATGTTATTTGAGTTTTGGCGGCCTTTGATATTCTGAACGCCAGCAACCAGCCGCGCGATGTCTTCAAAATCTCGAATGCCTTGCTCGCGTATGTCGTCGCTCGACAAGCCAGTTACGCTTGCGCCGATATCTTGGACCGATTCCTCGCGAAAGCGCGAAGTAACGATGATTTCATCACGCGTTGTTGCGCCGTCGCCGCCATCGCTTACGGCATCATCCTGTGCGAAACCGGGCGCAACCATCGCCAAACTGGCGACACCTGCAAATAATTGAATCTTCAATTTGTGTGACATGGCGACCTCCGTTGCCCTCCCATTTTACTGCGTGCATATTTTAGCAGCCTTATTTTACAATAAGACAGTTTTATATAAATTAGAAGCCGTCTTATGGTTAACGGTTCCGGAAGACTTCGTATGTTGCCGAGCGGGCACAACGCAGGAATATGCTGTTGATTTCCATCAATAATCTCCGCCCCAACGCCTCGCATGTGCGCGGGCGACGTCCAAAACATGCTGCTTCGACAGGATGTGTGGAAACTAATTGCCGGCGCGGGCGCCTGGTTCCGAGGGGATCTTCAAATCCTGCATATAGATTTGGTCATGGACAAATATTGCGTCCAGCACCCGTTCTTCGCAGCTCGACAGGATTTTATGGACTTGCTCCCTAATGGCGCCAGACTGGTCCTTCTTTATCGCCTCAACCAGGACGCGCTGATGTTCCCAAGTATACGGAAGCGACCGGTTCATTTTTACATACAGCCAGTAAATACGCATGGTCGTATCTTCAAGCTGACGTATCCAGTGAATTAGCAAGGGGTACTTTACCTGCTGAGCCATAAATACGTTAAACGTCTTGTTCGCCTTCAAAAGCTTTAGAGCCATGGCGTCACTCGTGATTGGACCCTTGTATGAAGTCTCCTCATTCATTTTCACGACTACGTGGTGATTTGCCTGAGCTGCCGCCATCGCGAAAATGTCCGGCTGCAGCATTTTTCGCATTGCAAAATTCTGCTTCACGTCCAGCAGGGTTAGCGGCGCCACTCGCGTCACACGCGGCGAGACCGAGACTAGGAACTGTTGCGCGGTCAGTTGCTCAATAATGTTTCGCGCCGTAGTTCGGCTGATATCGAACATCTCGGTCAGAATGTTTTCGGACACCTTCTGACTTGGCGCCAGTTTTTGCGTGATGATCGCATCCATGATGAGATCATAGGCCTTCGCCGGATCAGAGCCGTTGAGTTTCTTTTTCTTGTTCCGTGTTGTTTTGTTCATAGCGTCTAACAGCCTCCGATTGCTGTTATTTCTTACGATCCTGCCGGCGCGTGTCCATCAGTTTGATCATTTTGCATGCCTTATTTAAAAATATGGCTGTATTATTCATCTCATTTGCGATAACACAACCAACTGTCGCAATGAGGGGTATGTGGTCATGGGCGCCAACTTAAAAGCAACCGGCGAGCTAAAGACGCAGCCAAAGCCGTCGCGCCGCCGCCTGTTAAAAACGGGCCTGGCTGTCGCAGCGGCTTCAGCGCCGATGATCAATTTTGGCCGCTTTCAGGTTTTCGCTGCAAGCGACGCCACTTATTCAGCCAAAACAATCGATCTCGTTAATCGAAGCCTCGTCATAGATATGTTGTCGCTCCTTGGGAATCTGGGCGACATGATGACAGCCAGGAATCCCAAGCTCCAAGATGCATTGGCGATTAGTGACGAACAACTAGAAAAACTGCGTTCTGCCGGCATCAACATTTATCATCCAGCCATAGGCCTGGGCGGACGTGATAGCGCGCTCTCTTTTGTGGGCCGTTTAAACGGTTACGCCGCCAAACGGCCTGACTTATTTCAGCGTATCGATACTGTCGCTGATATGGAAACCGTCAAGACAAGCGACAAGATCGGTTACATCATTGGAATTCAAAATGCTCAGCACTTCGAAAGACCTGACGATGTAAATGAGTTCTATCATCTCGGTCAAAGGATCAGCCAGCTTACTTACAATTCTCAAAACCGCATAGGCGCAGGAGCGACAGAGCGGGTCGATGGCGGCATCAGCAATTTCGGCGCAGCGATCATTCAGCGAATGAACGAAGTCGGCATGGCGGTTGACGTCTCGCATTGCGGCGACAAGACAACGCTTGACGCATTTGAACTGTCCGAAGCGCCGGTGTTGATTACACATTCAAACGTGCGTGCTCTCGCCGGCGGCCATATACGCTGTAAATCTGACGAAGCGATCAAGAAGATGGCGGAATCAGGCGGCGTCATGGGCATCACTGGAGTGCGCAATTTTGTGCGCGACAAGGAACCAACCACGATTGAGCATATGCTTGACCATTTCGATTATGTCGCAAAGCTTATCGGCGTTGAGCATGTTGGAGTGGGCTCCGATATGGACGCTGACGGTTATGATGACTTGCCGAAAGAGGCTTATGACCGATTGAAAAGCAGTTATGACGCTTCCTACAAGTTTCGTGGAAAAATCGACACCGACGACTTCGACCATCCGAAAAAGATATTTGACCTGACCGAAGGGCTGATCCGCCGTCAGTATTCTGACGCGGACATCGAACTCATTCTCGGCGGCAATTTTAAACGCGTGCTGGGTAAAATTTGGAAGTCGTAAGCATGCTTCTCATATTCTCAGGAGAAACCCTATGATGTTCAATCGCATGTTCGCTTGCGCTGTTGTGTGCGCCCTGTTCTTCGGAAGTGTCTGTGCTTCGGACTTAACGCCTGAACAGATTGAGGCCTATGCGACGAAGGCGGTGGAAGATTTTGACGTCACCGGCCTCGCTATCACGGTCGTATCTAAAGATTCCACGATATTTCAAAAAGTTTATGGCGTCCGCGACGTAAGAACACAGCAACCGATTGACGAAAACACTATCTTTCCATTCGCCTCGATCGGTAAAGCGTTCACCACGACAGCGCTCGCCATGCTCGTTGATGAAGGTAAGCTCGATTGGGATGATCCGGTTCGAAAGTATATACCCGAATTTGAGATGTCCGACCCTTATATTACGGCGGAGTTCTCTGTCAGAGACTTGGTCACGCATCGCTCGGGACTTCCTCCCGGCGCTGGCGATCTGCTTGTCTTTCCTGATGCGAATCCGGAAGTCTCGGATATTCTGGCGGCAATCAAGCATATTCCGCCAACAACAAGCTTCAGGTCTGAATACGCCTACGACAACCTTCTTTATGTTGTCGCCGGCGATGTGCTTTCGCGGATTGACGGACGCCCATGGCATAAGGTCATTGAAGCGCGCATCTTTAAACCGCTCAAAATGAAATCATGCGAGGCGCTGCCGTCGAAAGCGGCTGCTTCAAAAAATACCGTTACACAGCATTTGCGGGACACGACCACATGGGCCGCGGAGCCTATCAACCCAGTTTATATTATCGGCGACAACGTCTCGCCCGCAGGCGGGCTAAGCTGTTCCATCACCGACCTGTCCAAATGGGCGCAGTTCTGGCTCAACAATGCAACAACGCCGTCGGGTCAACGGCTGCTCTCGGAGTCGCAAGCAAGAGAAGTCTGGACCGGCGTCACGCCTCAAGGCGGCGGCGGGATCATGGCCGAGCTTGGAGGTTCGCATTTATCGATCTACGGGCTTGGTTGGGGCTTGCGCGATTTTCACGGAAAATTACTGGCAAGCCATAGCGGCGGTGTTCTGGGCGGTTCTTCTTACTTCGGCGTACTGCCAGAAGCTGACACTGCAGTCTTCGTTATGAGCAACGTCTCCACTTACGCTTCCAGCGCCCTGGCGCTTCAACTCCTCAGCGACGCCGCGTCGTCTGATGCAAACTCAGACTGGCTTGGACGGCTTTTTGCGATTGCATCCGGCCGCAAGACCGCCATGCAAAAAGATTCCGGCGACAGTGATGGTGAGGACGCCGTCAAGGATGTCGCCGTAGAGCCTGCACGCGCACTTGACGATTATGTCGGCGCATATCTGGACCCCTGGTATGGATTGGTCTCCATCGAAATCCGCGCCGGCGCCCTGTTCATCGATATGAGCCGGTCGCAAGCGCTCGATGCGACGTTGATACCGGTTGCGCCCGACAAGTTTGTGGCGCGCTGGCCCGACCGGACATTGAACGCCGACGCCTATGTCATCTTTTCTGTCGAGGACGATCAGGTCACGGGCATGACGATGGAAGCTGTCTCCGATACGACCGATTTCTCGTTCGACTTTCATGATCTGAAGTTCACAAAGAATCAATGACGGAAGTCCGCCAAAGGAAATTCGCGGAACGCGTTCCCTTCTGCGTGCAGTAAGAGCAATGATCGACAAGGTAGACATCAAGATACTGAAAGCGCTCAGCAAGGATGGGCGCATGTCATATGCATGCCTCGCCGATCATATTCATCTTTCTCAGACGCCAACCATAAAACGCGTGAAACGTATTGAGGAAAGCGGATATATCACCGGCTACGCTGCAATCTTAAATGAAAACAAACTGGGCGCGAGCATCTGCGTTTTCGTTTGGGTGACGCTTGCCAATCAGCGGCAATCCACACACGCGGCTTTTCAAAAACTTGTCAATGAAACGCCGCAGATAATGGACTGTTACCTGACCGCAGGAGACACGGATTATTTGTTGCGTGTTGCCGTCGACAGTTGTGCGGAATTTGAAAAGCTGCTTACGGAAAGAATCTCCAGCGCTGCTTCAATTCGCTCAACCAAATCAAGCTTTGCTTTACGGTCGGTCAAACATGAAATGATTCCGCCCCGCCTTTCTTTGCGTGGTTCCGCAATATGCGCTTGATTTTCGTTTTCACAATTCACTCGTCAATTCAGCAATTGACCCAACCGATCATCTGCAATGCTGATCCAGCAAACTGAATGGGAGCAAGTTCTATGAAAATGCAGCTGTCGCTATGCCTGTTGCTATCCGGCCTGTTGGCCCTTGCACCAAACGCCAGCGCGCAAAAGAACCCGCTCGATCTTGTCATACTTCACGGCCGCGTCATTGATCCCGAAACAGGCCTTGATGCCGTGCGCAATGTCGGCGTCCGCGACGGCAAGATTGTCAGGGTAACGAAAAGGAAGCTTAGCGGCGACCGCGTCATCGATGCAGAAGGCCTTGTTGTTGCGCCGGGCTTTATTGACTTGCACGCGCATGGACAGACCATTCCCTCCGGGCGAGTACAAGCGCTTGATGGCGTCACAACCGCGCTTGAGCTGGAGTCTGGCAAGTATCCGGTCGCTAGCTTTTACGACGCCGCTGCCGAAGAAGGCCGGCCGATTCATTATGGCGCATCCGTTAACTGGTTGCGCGCCCGCAACGCCGAACTTTTGAAGGACGTCGAGATATCGGATGAGACACTGCGTGAGGACGACGGGCCCGACTGGCGCTATACGCCAACCTCGGAAGAGCAAACAGCAGGCATTCTGGATCGAGTACAAAAAGAGCTTGATGACGGAGGCTTGGGGATCGGCGTCCTGCTGGGTTACGCACCCGGTGCGGGAAGAAACGAGTATTTCGCGCTTCATGAATTAGCGGCGGAACAAAGCGTCCCGACATTTACCCATGCGCGTTACTTGTCGAACATTGAGCCTGACAGCTCATTTGAAGGCTTTCAGGAAATGGTCGCCGTCTCCGCCGCTACGGGCGCGCAGATGCATATTTCTCATTTGAACAGCATCAGCATGCGCGACATTGCGCCAATCCGCGCTATGCTTGAAAGCGCGCAGGCCAACGGCGTCAACATCACTGTCGAAGCCTATCCCTATGGCGCTGGCGCCACCGCGATCGGGACCGCCTTGTTTGAAGGAGAGAACTGGCAGGCACGTCTGGGCGGCATCAAGAAATCCGATTTTACATTAGACGGCGTGCCGCTGACTGACGCAGAGTTTGACCGGCTGCAGAAAGAGGAGCCGAGGACAGGCATTGTCGTTCACTTCCTGCATCCCGAGGATAACGCCAACGATCGGAACATACTCGCCCAGTCCATTTTGTTCCCGGGCGGCGCCATCGCATCTGATGGCGGCGATTGGCAGGTGAACAGAGAGCAAATCGGAAACGATGTATGGCCGATTCCGGCGAATGCCGAGGCGCACCCGCGCAGCGCCGGCACGTTCTCAAAATTCTTGCGCGTTTATGTTCGCGAAAACAACATGATCAGCTTGAACGAGGCGCTCGCCAAAACGAGCCTTATCCCGGCGCAAATCCTCGAAGCGTCCGTGCCGCAGATGCGTCATAAGGGCCGCATTCAGGAAGGCGCCGACGCCGACATTGTTATCTTTGATTTTAAAACGGTCAGCGATCGCGCAACCTATGAAGACCCGGCGCAGATGTCGGTCGGATTTGAGTATGTGCTCGTCGCCGGAACGCCGCTGGTGTGGGGTGGTGAACTCGACACGGCGGTTCTGCCCGGACGTCCAGTCCGCAGAACGCCTTCCAACCAATGAAGAGCAACGGCGTTTGCCGCGCAAATTTCAATTCAGCGCGGAGGAAGAAAGCGTGCAGGAGCGAGTGAGGGAATTATGAGAATGGGTGATGTTTCACAGGGCGCGGCGGCGGCTTTCGCAATTCTGGTTTTATCACCACTCTGCATGGCGCCTTCGGCGACCGCCGCTGCACCCACGGCCGAACGTGTCAAACTACAAGAGCTCAAAAGTCTTGAAGGTTTCGTTGACGGCGTTATGGCGCAACAAATCGTCAACCGGGAAGTCGCCGGCGCGACAATTGCCATCGTTCACAATGGAAAAGTGCTTTTCTCGAAGGGGTATGGGTTCGCTGATATTGACGCTCATACCGCGGTCGATCCTCACGAAACGCTATTTCGTCCCGGCTCTGTCTCCAAATTGTTTACATGGACTGCTTTGATGCAGCAGGTGGAGGCTGGCCGTATTGACCTTGATGCGGACGTCAACAGCTATATCGACTTCACCATCCCACCCTACGAGGGGCAATCCGTCCTCGTGCGCCATTTGATGTCACACAGCCCCGGCATGAGCGACGTCAGCGGCATCTCAGTTCAAAAGGTCGAAGACCTCACGCCATACGGCGATTGGATCAAATCGAATATACCAGAACGCGTGTGGGCGCCCGGAACCGAGATTGCTTATTCCAACTATGGCGTTGCACTTGCGGGCTACATTGTCGAACGCGTGTCGGGCGAGCCTTTCGCCGATTACGTTGAAAATCATATTTTCAAACCACTTGGCATGGACTCAACTACGTTCCGCGAGCCTTTGCCTGCGGAGTTCGAGGCGCGCATGGCCAACGGTTACGAACTCGAGGACGGCCGCCTTGTCGCGCAACCATTCGAACTTTTCAGCAATATCATGCCCGCGGGGTCTGCCACGTCCAGCGCAGAAAATATGGCGCGTTTCATGCTGGCGATGTTGAGTGACGGCCGTTTAGGCCGCACGCGCATTTTAAAGCCCGAATCGGTCCGCCTGCTGATGAGCGCTTCACTGGCGAATGCGCCCGATCTGCCCGGCATGGCCCATGGGTTTTACTTCGTGCGCAAGGCTGCTCCGACTATGGTCGGACATGGCGGCAATACGGGGGATTTCCATTCCAATTTAATTCTCGCGCCGGAAGCTGACTTCGGTTTCTTTGTTTCCGTAACGGGCGGCAATGAAAGTTCGCCGGGCCGCACTGACCTGACCAACGCCATTATCGGCCGCGTTTTCCCGCATGAACCCGCCCCGCGCGCCGCTGCGCCGGAGGACGAGACGCCCCCTCTCGGTTCTTATCGTGTAAATCGCCGTGACTATTCGCAGGACCCGCGCCCTGAATTCGACATCACAGTGGCTGCTGCCGGCGACAGCGCCATCACCGTCACGTTCCGGGACGAAACAACCTATTGGGAGCGGATCGGGCCAATGATGTACGAAAAAACGACGGGCGCCCGGGCTGGCGGTCCCTATGAGCACATCCAGTTTCACGGCGACGAAGACGATTTTTTGCTGTCCTTCAGCACCCAACCCTACATGGCGTTCCGGCGCGTAAAATAATGAGAGGCTTCATTATGCAGCGCAAGAAAACAAACTTTCTAACATTCATCGTCTCGTTATCGTTATTCAGTTTCGCCTCCGTTGCATCTGCGCAAGAAATGGTGTCCGAGGACACGCCCGGAGCGACATCCGCCGGAACTGCATTCACCCAGCCTAAAGACTGGTCCATAAATACCAATGAAACCGTAACGGTCTTCACCGCGCCAGAAGGCGACCTCGATATCGTCATCGTCGAAGTCGGTGCGGCGGGCGACGCCGGGGATGCTGCGGCCAAAGCATGGTCAGCATACGATCCCGAAGCGAACAGACAGGTGCGCCGGGTCAACCCGATGCGTCCAGATGACGGTTGGGACGAGCGGGCAAGCATATCTTACGAAACATCTCCCGCCGAGCAGATCACCGTGTCGGCATTGATACTACGCAAGGGCGACGCCTGGACTGTAATGATCGTCACTGGATCGCAAGCCACAGCAGGAAAGCGCTCCGCTGCAGTTGCGGTCGCGCGACAGGGCCTTTTACCAGCCGGGTATGAGCGAGAGTCCTTCGCTGGAAAAGCAGCACGCCCGCTAACGTCCGAACGGGTCCAGCTATTGCGAGACTTTGTGGCTGAATCGGCAAAGACGCTGGAAGTTCCCGCCGTCGCCATTGCCATCATCGATAAGGGCGAAGTCGTCTGGGAAGGCGGTTTTGGCGTAACCCAACTCGGCTCGAAACAACCTGTCAACGAGCACACGAAGTTCATGATTGCATCGAGCACGAAGGGCATGTCGACGCTGCTGCTGTCGATTCTTGCCGATCAAGGCAAGCTTGACTGGGACCAGCGGGTCGTTGACGTCTATCCACCATTCCGTCTCGGCGACGACGAGACGACAAACGCCACGCTGATCCGCCACCTCGTTTGCGCGTGCACAGGACTGCCGCGCAAGGATTGGGCATTTATTCTGGCTGATCAGGGCGCGCCGGCTTCCGACACGTTTCGTCAGCTCGCGGAAACGCAACCGACCAGCAGCTTTGGCGAGCTCTTTCAGTATAACAACAACATGGCGGCGGCGGCCGGTTATGTCGGCGGCGCACTCACCTATCCCGACATGGAACTTGGCGCCGCTTTCGACAAGGCCATGGACAAGCTGGTTTTTGGCCCGCTCAAGATGAAAAATACCACCTTTGATTTTGCCGAAGGCATGCGCGGCAATTGGGCGAGCCCGCACGGACTGGACGTCGATGGCAATGTCGCCGTGATGTCAAACTATTTCAATCAGACCGTGTACCCCTTACGTCCGGCAGGCGGCGTGTTTTCCACTGCAGCCGACGTAGCGCATTATGTGCAATCGGAGCTTTCAAAGGGGCTGACTCCCAACGGCAAAAGATTTGTCAGCGAAGAAAACCTCCTCGAGCGGCGGGAGCGCGGCGTGCAAGTACGAGAAAACATGTGGTACGGCATGGGCCTTTTTTATGAACTCCATTCGGACATTCCGGTTGTTACCCATGGCGGCACCCTGTCAGGTTACCACGCCAATTGGTTCGCACTTCCTGAGGCCAATGTCGGCGCGGTCATCCTCACCAACTCCGATCCCGGCCAGGCGATGTTAGGCCCGTTTTTACGGCGCCTTCTCGAAGTCTTGTATGACGGAAAACCCGAAGCTGCAGCAGACGTAGCTGAAGCAGCAACCCGTATCAAAGCGCAGGCCGAAAGTCGCCGGCAAGACCTGACGATCCCCGGAGATCCGGAAGTGCTGGCGAACCTGGCCGAACGCTATGAAAGCCCCGGCATCGGGTCCATTACAATTTACGAAAAGGACGGCGCTGCATGGGTTACAGCCGGCTCGATCAAGGCGCCACTCGCCACACGGACCAATCCGGACGGAACCGTTTCGCTGGTTTCCATTGGAACTGGGCAAATCAATATCGAGGCGCTTATTGGCGAGACCGATGGCTTGCGCACGCTTTCCATCCGCGACAGTCAGAATGAGTATTTATACACCGAGGTCCGATAACAAACTTCTGCATTAGAGGTTGTTCCTTCTTTAAACCGCAAGTGTTTCGTTCCCTTGATGATTCGCGAGGAGGATCATTTGCGTCAAATTCTGAACGTTCACAAAAGCTTTAGAACGCGACGCGAACGTACCTCAACTTTAGCGAAGTGCTCCAATGGAGCGGGCACACCATCAGTTGGACGTATATGTAACTTCCCTCAACCCGGCGGATTGTACAATGCAGTCTGTCAGAATCTATTTTTCGGTAGGCACAAAGGTCTTTGAATTTACGCCTCAATCTCGAGGTGTAATGCGATGAGAATAAATATAGGGAACTCAGTGGCGGTGGAAGCGGGCATTGTCGAACTAGTCTTTATTGGAATTCCCTAAACAGTTTAAAAGGGAATGCTGCTTGAAGGATCAAGGAGTTTGCGGCACTGATCAGGGAAATCTAATTGCCTGCCAAGAGATCACCGCTCGTGAAAGACTTTAGGCAAGCGATATGTGCAACTTCAAGTTAAAAGAAAAATTCACAAATTTCGCGCCATCTCAAAGCTTCTTTCGCGTCGCCTCTCGTTCCCATCTCGGCGGGCTGCAATTTGAATCCGCCTGCTCTAATTTTCAGTAGGCGCCGCTGGTTCTAGCGTTCGCGTGTGTAACGCGTGAACGGGTCAAATATTTCACCGACATGCGAGACCAACAGTCCTCCGGATTCATCAATCTCAATCCAGTAGGCAGTTCCGACGAGTCCAGACTCAACAAGAAACCAGCGGCCTCGCCCATCGGGGTAAATATTGTATCTTATGGTTTTTTCTTCTCCGGATGCGTAATGAATATTCAGAATCGGGATTTGTGATTCGCGAAAAATCCACTTTCTTTTGCCGTCGTTCCATTCGCCAACAAGGTCCGGCGGCGCGAATTCTGTCTGCTCGCCTTCAATCGAGATCGTCACATTGACTTCATCAGCGGCAAAAAATACCGAAGCGCCGCCTACCGCCCGGCTGCCATCGCCTGACGCAGATACTGAAAATTGGATTGCCCCTTGTGCGTCTTCCGGCACCTGGATCAACAATTCCCCGCTTATATCGCCGCTCCCGTGCAACCCCAGGCCGTTGTGAACAAGAAGCGCGTTCTCAGGCAAAGGACTTGGATTGAAAACTGGCCTTGCCGGAATGTACGACATCGCACGTTTTGGAGCGCCTTTAACGGGCCTGTCATATCGCAGGACGACGACTGCGCCGGGCGGCGCAGTGACTTCAATCGCACTTGCCGGCCCCTCGCCGTCGCAGCCGGCCATCGCCATGGCTGAACCAATCGCAACCACGGCGCCAATCAATAGCTTGCGCGGCGCCTTCATCGCAATGAGTTTAGCCGATGAGCCATATTTCATGACGACGCCCCAAGCCGCTCAAGCGATGTCTTTGCCCGTTCATCGCCGCTGGCGGCCCCTTTGCGGTACCATTCGATTGCCGTTTTGACGTTTTTTGGAACGCCGCGCCCTTCCTCATACATCAGACCAAGAGAAAATTGCGCAGGCCCGTGCTCTTGCTCGGCCGCCCGCCGGAACCATTTAACGGCCTCACTATCGCTTTGCTCGACGCTGTCGCCGTTCTTGTACATCAGACCAAGATTCTTTTGCGCCGATGCGTCGCCCTGCTCAGCGGCCAAAAGAAACAGCCGTGCTGCTTCTGCATTGTTCTGCGTAACGCCGCGGCCGAAAAGATACATCACGCCAAGACTGTATTGTGCGGACACATGCCCCTGAGCTGCTGCGAGGCGATACCACCGGGCAGCCTCAACGTTGTCCTGACCGACGCCGCGACCATATTCATATGCCCAGCCGAGGTTGTTTTGCGCCGCGGCGTTTCCTTTGTCAGCGGCTTGACGCCATAGGCGGGCCGCTTTCAAATCATCGCCTCCCTTATGGGCGTCGTAGCCGCGCTCCGCTAACGCCTGCGGAGTTGGTTCCTGTGGTTTTTTATATTTGGGGGCATCGTAATTCGCCGTGCGCACGCATTGCTGCACCGGCTTTTGACCGAAGGTCCAGCCATTGCAGTGCCCGGTGCTGGAATAACCCGCAGTGCATCTTTGTGTTTGCACGTACACAGTTTCATAATATCCGTCGCATTCAAACAGTGAGCCGCAGCCCGAAAGCGCTGTGGTGTATAAAACCATCGCAAGTATTTTTTGTATAGCGCCCATTGTCACTCTCCTTTGCGCACAGGAAATCTTTGTTGTACAGGCTTCAAGGTTTCACGGTCCCGCCGTCTTCTGCGAGTTTGAATACGCCGTGTCCGCGCGTTCCCTCGACGATTTTTTCAAAGTCCACCGCGCGCAGATAGTCGAGCGCGATCTTGCGGTCGGTTTGCGCATCGCCAGACGAATCGAGAATTTTGGAAACAACGACTATTCCGCCATCGAGAATGGCCCGATAGAAATAATGCGATTCCTCGCCGCCCCCCATCACCCGGTAGCCCGCGATGTCTTCAACATCAACGCCCGTTGCGCGAGCATTGCGGCGTCCCGCAGCGTCAAGCGTGTCATACTTTTCGAGCAGATTGCGCCCATCTGCAGCATTATCGGCGAAGTGCAGTTTGATCACGAGCCCCGCCGTCGCGCCCGTCGCGTCGTTTGTGCAGATGACGCCGAGACTTATCGGATACCGAATCTCGTCGTCGTCGCGCAGGACGACAGCGTCGCCTTCCGATTGCGTATACATGAGATGCTCAAGGCCGAGGCTTTTCCATCCCGGCAGGCAGTTGGGAAAGAACGCATTATAGGCGCCCAGGCGCAACTTGTCTGCGACGGCGGCGAAACTGTATCCCTGCCCGTCGTCGTATGGGTCGCTTCCCCAAAAATTTTCAACGCCGCGTTCGTTCATCACCCAGGCGTGATCAAGCCAGTAAAGCGCGCGATTTACGCGCCCTGCTTTCAAGTGAATCGCCGCCGCCTCGATTAAGGCGATGGGCGAGGCAGGCGCGGCCCATTCATACCATTCCAGAGCACGAGCGAGATCGGGCGCCAATCCTTGGCCGCGCGCATCAAAAATTTGCCCGAGTCGCGTACCTGCTTCGGCACTGCCAAGATCAGCGGCGAGAAAATACCATGCGGCGAGTTCGTTCGCGTCGATGTTGCCGACAACGCTTTCCATCTCGCCGCTATCGAGTTCTCCAGCGAAAACAAGAAGCGCACCGTCAAGGCCGTCTGCAAGCGCGAGATCGCGCTGGGCGACTGCTTGCTCCATCCAGTATCGCGCTGTTTCGAGGTTGATCTCAACGCCCTTTGGATCCATCGCGCCGCTATAAAGCCAGCCAAGCGTGACCTGCGCGTTGTAATCGCCCGCTGACGCCATGAGCTCCCACGCGTTGCGCGCGTTTAGTCCGTCGCCAGCCTCGTAGCGTTCCATAATAGGATCGTCCTGCGCGAAGGCGGCGTTTGCAGCAAACATGAAAACAGCAATCGCCGTCGCTATGTATATCATGGTCGAATGCTCCTTTATGCGCCGCATATTCATCGGCGATGATCAAAGACTACGAATTCGGTGACAGCGGCGAAATTCATCTGGTCAAGCATCAAATCGAGATCGGCGCCGCAGCCCGCATAGGCGCATTCCAGCGAGACAACGCCAGCCGATCCAATATTGAACGCGCGCGCCGCTTCGTTTCCCGATTTCATCGAAATGCCAGTGATTCCGTCATGATCGATCACCGACACGCCGTCGCTTTCCAGCTTCTTACGCGTCGCGGCGTCTGTCTCAAAAGCCGCCGTGATGACATCCACGGTCGCCGCGCTGTCGATGTCTTCCGTGTCTATGGTAATTGAGATTGCTTTATCGCCGAAAGAATAGCGCTGCTTCACATTTAAACGAATGCTGACGCCGGCGCTTGCCGTTTCCGCAAGCGCGGCGCCGGCGAACGATTCAAATCCGCTTGTGATGGTGTCGCGTTCTTCGATAGCGATATCATCGGCCGTCCATCCTTCAATCGGCGGAGGAAACAGGCTGGCGATTGCGCCATCTGTCCAGACCGCCGATTGAGCGGCGGCGGCGGCGCATATCGCAAGACCTCCCGTAACACCGAGAAACCGGAGCCTTGCTCTTGAGGCCAATGTCGCCAGCGTCAACTTCATGACTGTGGCTCCTTCTTCATCCGAACGCTTGAAAACCGCATGCTTGCATTTGCTCAATCATTGCAGAATCTGCCCTCATCAAAGCAGGACCTGTTCGCCTCCATTTCGCCGCTCATTTCCGTCAGAATGACGTCGATAATTTCGAGGCTGTCGGTCAGACTCATATCGCCGAGCTTGCGGAACTTTGTGATCGCGCTGTTGTAATATTCACGGGCGCGAGCGTTGTTATAAGCAAAGCGCTCGATGCGCGCGGCGGTTAAATCATGTAAAGCGGACAGCTTCCAAGCCAGATATTCCGCATGCGGCTGGGCGTAAAAAACTTCCCGCGGCGGCGCGATTAACGCGTCTGTAACAAGCTCGCGCGCCTCGACGGTCGAGATGTCAGAGATCTTGAGCCGGTAATTAATGAAAACCAGAAGCGCAACGCCCATGACATAAATCGTTTCCCGGTCGCTATCGCCCCACTGTTTTCGGGCGCGTTTCACCATTTTCTCGGCCCGGTTCGAATATGCCGAATAGTCAATAAGTTTTCCGCGGCTGAGAAGGTTCCGTTCCCTGAGGGCCTCATTATCGAGATAATGAAAGACGATGTGGTGTTCCAGCTCGTCCATCCAGCGTCCGATTTTTTCGTCGCGATCATAGGCGAACCGCATCGTTGAACCGCTTGATGCTGATTGCGCAGCGTGTGTGGAGAAATCGGGCGGCAACACATAAAAGCAAAGCGGCGTTGCGAACATAGCCGCCAATTTTCGCAACTGTATTTTCATTTAAAGCAATTCCTGTCATGGGCGCGACGAATACGCGGCAAACCTCTATGCGCCGCATATGAGATCCCGTTGATTTTCGAGTTTCTTGACTATGCCCGGCTTGGCGAAAGCGTCTTCATTGCCGCCGTCGAATTCGGCCAGCTCCATGCCCTGGACGATATTGACGATGTTTTGCGGGCCGGTTTCTCTAAGCACCGAAATCGCTTCTCGATACGCCTCGGCGCCTATCCCGGTATAATTCTCGGGCGTATTCGAGAACATAGACATGTAGCAGAAAATACGTCCGCGTGTGGCCAGGCTGAGAATTTCCGCCATCTCCTTTTCGTCATGCGACAACTCATTCACTTTTTCAAATGAGTTCAGCATTGGGGCGATCTGCTGCAACCCGGAAAACATTTGTTCAAAAAACTGATTGGCGAATTTTTCTTTATTCGGAAAACTATCGGGTTGGCTATTTACATCCACATAGCCGTCAAAAGCCCGGTTTGTCTGAGCTAAAACGCCGTGGTATAACACATAGCGGAACGCCCATTTGTTATTGCCTTCCCACTTCTCCCTCGCCCTGATAACTGCTTCGTTGGCGTTCATGTCGGCTAAGGTGGGCGCCGCAAAGAACAGGGTTTGCGCCTGCACTTCACGCACCAAAGCTTCAATATCGGCATCGCCGCTCAGGATTGATTTTTCAGCAGCAAATGCGGTCGGCGCAGGAACAGCCATTAGCAATATTGGCGTCAGGATCGCCGCAGTGATTTTTCTTATTGTGCACTTTTTCATATGCTTTTCTCCCCGCTAAGTACCGAACACGGATTTCTATCCCGTCATGACGTGCAATAATCCCGTTGTCCTTCGATATGCGCGATGACGCCTTCTTGCTGGATCTGTTCCAACGCGGCATCAACAATCATGTCGTTTAATTCCATGATGCCCCTTTCATCCGGCGTTAAGTTCTCATACTTGCCGTCGCCTTCTTTATACGCGATCAACAACGTCAGCCCTCGGTCGATCGCTGCTCTGTCTAATTTTTTCAGTTTCTTGATAGCCGAGCCGTAAGCCCTGTTCTTCTCTTTAGCGCCGCCGAAACGGCACTCAATTCGCGCGCGGGTCACATCGACAAGGATTTTGGTTATGTTTTCCTCATCTCGCGTCAGCACGTCAGCGCTGCTGAGAATCGCTTGCCCCTCCATTGCTGAAGTCAGTGAGGTCGTCAGCGCATTTTTGTCGATATTCTGTTGGTCGCGCCGCAGATTGATTGTCGCCAAGAGAGTGTGAAAAATGACGTACTGATGATGGTAGGCGTTGCTGTCGTCCATTTCGCCCCATATCTGTTCCGCACGTTTTATAGCCTTGTCGCCAAGCGCTTCCGCACGTTCCAAATGTACGTCGAACAGGATTTCCGCCTGCATCTCGCTAATCCAGGATTTGAGATCTTCGTCGCCCGCCAGGATTGGCCTCTTCTCAGCGAACGCTACCGGCGTCCAAAGTGCGAAAAAGATGACCGGCGCTATCATGCTCGCGGCGAGTTTTCGCAGGAAATGTCGTCTCATTTGTCACCTCTGTTTGTCTTGCCTCGCCGCTGGCGGCGTTCCAGGCGCGAGGCTGGCCCGCAAGACGCGCCGAAACCCGGTCCGCGCGTAACGTCAAGGATCGCCTTTGTGTTGGAAATGGTATCGCTTGGAGACAGTAAGGTATTGAAAGAAAACATAATTTCAGCGGAAGAAAGCTTAAGAAAAGCTCAGGCCCGCTTTCCGGAACGCTTGCGCGCGCATTGATTTATCAGCCGGCAGGCGCATTAATGCTGAACGCAACGCTGGCGCGCCGGCGGCGCCCGGTCGAACCGGCCTCGCTAGAGCGTTTGCGTGAAATTTCCGGCGCGACGGTGCGGCCGGGTCATGGCGAGTAAAGCCAATGTCAAATGTCCGCTTATGGGAGCCGGAATGGGATCAGCCCTTCATTATTGGCGGGCGCCGAATCGATCCGACAGCGCGCATGATTGAAACGGACAAGTCCGCAGCCGAGGTGGAGCCGCGCGTTATGGCGCTTCTCATTACCTTGGCCCAGAGGCAGGGCGAAACCGTGCGGCGTCAGGACCTGATCGACGCTGTATGGGGCGGCGCGCCCGGCGCGGATCAATCGCTCAATAACGCAATATCCCTGCTCAGGCGAGCTCTTAGCGATGTGCATGAAAACCGCAAACTGATTCAAACCGTGCCGAAACACGGATACAGGCTCTGCGCGCCTGTAGAGCGCGAGGATAACATACCCGCCACGGCGGATCAGGCGCCGCTGCACGGCAACGAAGTGATGAGTGCGCCGCAGCGCTCCGGCGCACTTGCAAGTTTTGCCCGTTATGGCGCGCTGACCGGTATTCTGGCTGCAGGGATTGTCATTATTGGCGCAGTTACAATGTTGCGCCAACCGGCTGTCGTTCCAGCTGTTGACATGTCCGCCATAGACGCCGGCCCGCACTCCATCGCCGTATTGCCTTTTGCGAATATGAGCGCTGATCCCGATAACGCTTATTTTTCGGATGGGCTGGCCGAAGAAATTCTACATGCGCTTTCACAGGTTGATTCTCTGAAAGTGGCGGCACGGACGGACTCCTTTCAGTTCCGCGACAGCACAGCCCCCATAATGGAAATCGCCAATCAGCTAGGCGTCGCAAACATCCTTGAAGGCAGCATCCGACAGGACGGAGAAAAGCTGCGCGTTACGGCTCAGCTCATTTCGGCGGCGGATGGCGCACACTTATGGTCATCGACCTATGATCGGCAAACCGAAGACATACTGGCGATCCAACAGGACATCGCCATCAACATTGCCGACGCGCTGGCTAGTGAAATCAGCGACGCTGAGCGCGATCTCTTGACGACGCTGCCGACGAAAAATTTCAGCGCCTATGAACACTACCTCATCGGCAGTCATGAACTACGCAAATGGACGCCTGAAGGTAACCGCCGGTCCATAGAATTTTTCGAACGCGCGGTTGAACTCGATCCTGAGTTTGCAGAAGCGCGGCTTGCCATGGGCCGGGCATATTATTTCGCAGGCACTCACTACGGATGGATGAAGCCGAATGAAGCCGTTCCAAAAATAAAGGCTTCATTAGTCTACGGTGTTTCAGCGTCAAACCCCGTAACGCGGGCGGCGGCGTTGTCGATTTACGGCGACGTGCTTGCCTGGGATGACCGGGACTGGCCGGGCGCGATCGCCGCTTACGAACGCGCTTACGAGCTGTCGGGAACACCACCGCTCGGTTACGCTTTGACAAACTCGATCACGGGCAATCATGATGCGGCGATCGGCATCTTTCGAATGCTGCTCGATACCAGTGCAGGCGATATCGGTATCAATAGAGACATCGCAATTCGAAATAATCTCGCCTGGGCCTATTTCAATGCGCGACGCTATGATGAAGCATTGCGCGAAGCGGGCGCAGTTGTGTCGGTGGACGACGGATTTGCGGACGGATACAGAGTGCTCGGCCGGGCGCAGCTTTTATTGGGACGGAATAACCAAGCAATCGAGTCTTTTTCAAATGCGGCACGTCTCATGGAGAGTCAGGCGGTAGCCCAATCCGATCTTGCGGTCGCTTTTGCGCGTGCAGGGCGAGAGGAAGACGCCCGCGCGATCCTAAGCGACCTTCTTGCGCTCGACTCCTATGTGCCAGCACCGTTGATTGCTCAGATTTACGCCAATCTTGGCGATAACGACTTAGCCTTTCAGTGGTTGGAGCAAGGAATTGAAGACGGCGCGCGTGGCGTCATTTTCCTAAAAATCAATCCGCTCTATGACCCAATACGAAATGACCCGCGATTTTCGGAAATGCTTGGGTTGTTGAATCTGAAAAGCTAATAGGGAACCAATGGCGGACAGAGAGGGATTCGAACCCTCGAGACGGTTACCCGCCTACACGCTTTCCAAGCGTGCGCCTTCGACCACTCGGCCACCTGTCCTCACGCCCCTGACGCCGGCGATACGAGTCTTTTAATATTGCCGCTTACGCAGCGGGTCGGCCTTCGACCACTCGGCCGACTCCTCCGTCAGAACGGCGGGAGATACCAAGGGCGCGCGCAGGCCGCAAGGTTTAATCCTTGGCTCTGGCTCCCTTCTGGCCTGCCGGTCACAAGGGATTTGCAGCCGGCGCGCCCGCGGGTTATCCTCGAATTTCAAGTATTGCGTTAACCATTCGAGGGGGCCGGTATGGCGGCGTTTCGGTTTATTGCGTGGGTTCTGGTGGCGCTCGCCATCGCATTGTTGGGCGCCGACGGCGTTTCGTCGCTCGAAAGCGGTGAGCCGGTGATGCGCACTACAGAGTCCGTCCTGGGGCTTATGGGCGTCAACGGCGCGGCCATTGTTGAAAATTCTCCCGGCGGCGTGTCGCAGGCGCTCGGCACGATTATGGGCCTGCCCCTCTGGGGCGTCATCGGCGTCATCGGCATGGTGCTGACGCTGATCTTCCGCCCGATGGACTGATCAGCGCCAAGTTTTCTCAAAAGTCAGGTCAACCAGCGCGGTTATGCGGCTGTCCCGTGTTCTTTCGCGCGCAGCTTTTCAAGTTTGTTGCGGTAACGCGTCTGCACCAGCGAGACGATCACCATCACGAAGATGACGAAGTAGAAGCTGGCCTTCGACATCGCCTCTACCTTGAAGTTGAAAAGCTCCATATGGGCGAGATGCCCGCCCTCGGTGATCAACAGCACCCCGACGATAAACAGGATGAAAAGCCCGATCACTTCGAACATGCGGTTCTTTTTCAAAAACACCGAAACCTGATCGGCAAGCGCGATCATCATCAAGCCGCTGATAATAATCGCTGTAGCAATCACCCAGACGACGTGCGTCAGCGCGATGGCTGATAAAAGCGAGTCGAAGGAAAAAATCAGGTTCATGAATACGATCGTTGCAATCGCCACAGGCACGGACTTTTGATGTTTCTTGTCGAGATTCTCGACATGATCGACCGCCAGAAGATGCATGATCTCTTTTGTCGCGGTGTACATGATGAAACCGCCGCCAAAGATCGACACAATCGAATGAAACGTAAATGAAGCCTCGAAAACTCCATCGACATGCAACCCGAAAAGAGGCTGCGTCAGCGTGCCGATCAGCCCGAGTACAACCACCATCAAGACCAGCCGCAACACGATGGCGAGGCTGATCCCCAGCCAGCGGACGAATTTCTGGCGCTCTTCGCGAACGCGACCAGACTCAATCGAGATATAAAGAAGATTGTCAAAGCCCAGCACCGCCTGCAGCAGAATGAGCATCATCAGGGTGAAAATATTTTCCAGCGACAACAGTGATTCCATGTCCTGCGCCCTCCTCTTTGGCTTTCCGACTATGGGCCATGGTTCGCTCGAGGAAGGCAACAGTCTGCGCCGTGAAATGCGCGCCGGATTAACGATCAGGAAACAGCGCCGATGAATTGACGCCCCGGCGCGGCAGGCCGAAATCGTTAAAATCATCATTCGACGAATTGACTTTTCCTTGCGCCAAAACGCAGCCGCGCTGTCTTTTCAACGCGAGCCCCCGCGCCTATCTCCCGCTCATAACAAGAAACGGAGAGAAACCCATGGCACGGCTGATCACGATCCTCACCACCGTTAGCGTTTTGGCTGCAGCAGCGTATCCGGCGATTTACGCCTATGCGTCCCTAGCGTAACTGCAGCTTTCGGAAGGCGCCGCCGACACACACACCCACACGACCGCAAGGTCAGGCGGCGCCTTTTCCAACTCGCGCAACAAACAGACGATAGTCCTCAGGCGTATCGATGCCAGGCGCGGCGCGGTCTATCACGCCCGCGATAATGCGCTCGCCCATTTCCAGAATTCGCAGCTGTTCGAGTCGCTCGGCGCGCTCAAGAACGCCGGAGGGGGCTTTCGCAAAAGCTGCAAGGCTGTATTTGGAAAACGCGTACACGCCCACATGAAGGAAATAGTCTGAAGGCGTAGCAATTTCGCCGAATTCATCACGCGGCCACGGGCAGATATTGCGTGTGAAATACCGCGCCTCAAAGACATCCGGCTCAAATTGTGCGCCGAGGACCGCTTTGACCGCCGAGGAATCGTCCGGCGAACCAGCGCCTTTTTTCGCCTCAGACGGAAACGGACAGACGAGCGTTGAGGCAAAGGGCTTGAACCTGACCTGCATATCGATCAGCCGGTCGATATGCGCCGGATCGATTTCCGGCTCGTCGCCCTGAAGATTGACGATGATATCGGCGTCAATTTTTTCCGCCGCCTCTGCGACGCGCGCGCTCCCTGTCTCATGAGCGGAGTCTGTCATGACCGCGTCCCCGCCAAATTCTGCGACGATATCGAAAATCCGCGCATCGTCCGTGGCGACAACGACCTTGTCTGCTTTTTTCGCGCACACGGCCTGTTCATAGACATGACGAATAAGCGGTTGTCCCGTTTCGGCAAGCAACGGCTTGCCAGGCAGGCGCGTCGACGCGTATCGCGATGGAATGACAATCGCTGTTTTCATGGCGCGCGAAACTTGTTCAGCCGCACAAGAACGAGCGCGCCGGCGAAACCGGCAAGGGCGCCAAGACCGTTTGCAACTGCGTCTGCAACTTCCGGCGAACGCACGCCGCCCAGTCCCTGCAAGCCTTCAAGCAGAACGCCATAAGCCGCAAGTGCAAGCGTCACCGCCCAGCGTTTTGAAAGAACCGCTAGCTGCGCCCAGAAGGCGGTCAATCCCAGGCACGCATAGGCGAGAAAATGCCCGATTTTATCGGCGTTCTTCGCATCACCCAGTAAATAATTCGCAATCCATCGCGTCAACGCAAAACCCGGCTCGCTTTCAACCGGATTTGGCGTCAAGGTCAAAAAAGTAATGATCACGAATAACAGGCCGAATACGGCCCTTGGCCAGAACAGGGGCGACGACATTAAACTTTCTCCGCGCGCGCTTCTAGCTGGCGCTCCCATGCAACCGCCGTTTCGACGATAAAATCGATATCATCGTAACGAGGACGCCAGTCAAGCACGGTACGGATGGCGGCGTTATCTGCGATTAACTGCGCTGGATCGCCGGCACGACGCGGCGCCGTGTCGTATTCCATCGCCTCGCCCGTCACGCGTCGAAACGCCTCCACCACTTCGTAAACGGAATATCCGCGCCCATAGCCGCAGTTGAGCGTGATCGACGTACCGCCATTGCGCAGCCGTTCAAGAGCCTCGAGATGCGCCTGCGCGAGATCGCTCACATGAACATAGTCGCGAATGGCGCTACCATCCGGCGTCGGGTAATCACCGCCATAGATTTGCAGCTTCTCCTTGCGATACCCGATGGCGATCTGCGCCGCGGCCTTGATGAGATGCGTCGGCTTGCCAATCTCACCCGCGCGGCCTGAAGGGTCGGCCCCGGCGACATTGAAATAGCGCAGCGTCACAAAGGAAAGATCGTGCGCAGCGGCGACGTCTTCCAAAATTCGTTCGCTCATCGCCATGGAGGCGCCGTAAGGCGTAATCGACCTGATCGGAGACTGTTCCGAAATGGGCGTGCGCTCCGGCACGCCATAGACCGCAGCTGTCGAGGAAAAGATAAAGCGTTTGACGCCCGCCGCAACACAGGCGCGCAACAGCTTTAATGTATTGGCGGTATTGTTCGAGTAATAGTCGATGGGATTCCGGATCGATTCCGTTACAAGGATAGACCCGGCGAAATGAATGACCTCTTTGATGTCGTAGGCATTCAGCACCTGCGCGAGCTTCTTTTCGTCGCCCACGTCAGCTTCAACAAATGGAACGTCTTGCGGCGCCAGCCAGCGCTCGCCGGCTGAAAGATTATCAAGCGCAACCACAGGCTCTCTGGCGTCCTGAAGCGCCAGGAGCATATGCGCGCCAATATAACCAGCGCCGCCTGTGACCAGAACGCTCATTAACTTTCGCGCTTCCTCCCTATGAATTCGTCACAAAGGCTTAGTAGTGATTCTTTGTCACTTTTTTTATAGCCTCTTTATATGGCCAAATATAAGGCCTCGTGAGAAAAGTTAACGCGCTTATGTTCGAAAATTTTTTCAATAAAAAAGGCGATCCAGCCTCAGTGCCGGATGGCAAGCGCGTTTACGCCATCGGCGACATTCACGGCCGGGCGGATCTTCTTGATGCTCTCATTGGCGAGATCACGGCCGATATCGGCAAGCTGAGCGACGCGCAGCTCATTTTCCTCGGCGATTACGTGGACCGCGGGGAAGACAGCCGCGGGGTGATCGACCGGCTCATAGAACTGCGCAAATCGAAGTCCGAAACGGTTTTTCTAAAAGGCAACCACGAAGCAAGCATGCTTGATTTCCTCGAGGAGCCTGAAGACCTGCCCCATTGGCTCGACTGGGGCGGACTTGAGACGCTTGAAAGTTATGGCGTTGATACGGCGCTGCCGAATGAGTTGCTCGCGCGCGAACTTCGCAAGAACATGCCGGATGAACATCTGAAGTTTCTACGTTCGCTGACGCTTAATCATCGCGAAGGCGATTATCTGTTCGTCCATGCCGGCATTCGCCCCGGCGCCAGCCTGGAAGAACAGACAGAGGAAGACATGCTGTGGATCCGCTCGCGGTTTCACAATGCGTCATCCGCGGAACGGCCTGATTTTGTCGTCGTTCACGGACACACGCCCGTGGATCAGCCATGCGATGAAGGCTGGCGCATCAATGTCGATACGGGCGCCTGCTATGGCGGATCATTGACCGCCGTAATCCTTGAAGGAACGGATCGCTGGTTTTTAAGCGTTCGCGATTAACCGGCTGATTTTACCGCTTCTGGATTTTCCGAAATCAGCCTGGGACCGCCTGCCGCCGCAAGAATGGCGCGCAGCGTCTGCGCGCCAGCTGGACCGTCGCCCGCATTAATCGCCTTACCATATTCGCTGGCGAAATTAGCAGCCGTGACAATCTGCGGGTTCGGCGTGATGAATATCAATCTGGCGCCGAGCATGATGGATTCGCGCCAGCGCTCCATGATCTCGCGCTTATAGCGCGCCGACCCGATCAGGAAATCCGGTTCCGCCGCGCGGCAGTCGCTTTCGGAAATAATGCGTGGACCTTTTTCGCCGAGACGTTCGGCTTCGCGCGCGGCGTTCGTATCTACCGCCGCTGTTACCGATTTCGCCGCCGGCCCCGCCCAGCGCAACAGGGCTTCCGTCTGCGGATCGGCGCCAAGAATGTGCGCGCACTCGCCGCGCTCGCCGATATCCTCGAGTATTTCAATGAAATCGCGCCTTATATCGGCAGCGCGGCTTTCAAATGACTGATAGGGCTGCAACGCGCGCATGGCGAGAGCGTTTTCCTCGTCCCATAAACGCGCCAGGCGCTCAAACCACGGGTCGAAGTCGTATTCGTTGAAATCAGCGTGCGTGATGAAAAGCCGGATCGACCCGCCCTCCTTGCCGGTGAGCGAACCTTTAAAAACCTTTAGCCCGACATCGCGCAGCATCCATTCCAGAACCGAGAGCGAATAGACCGCTGAAACGCCGGCTTGCAGAGTTTCGACACAGGTGCGCGTCAGCACCATCGGCGCGTAAACCGTCTCAAGCACGAAAACGCCATCATCCATCAGTAGTTTTTTAACGCGCGAGAGAAGCGCTTTTGGATTATCGACATGCTCGAACAATGAAACTGCCGTGATGATATCGAATTTCTTGTCGCCGAATGCGGCGTCAAGCTCGCCCGACGGAAAGACGGATTTGCCTGTCCACGCCCAGTCGCCGATTTCCTCAACATGGTCGCAAGGATCGACGCCGAAGCGTTCCACCCAGCGCGGATAAAAAGAAAGAAGCGTGCCGTCGCTACAACCGATATCAAGCGCTGCACAATCACGACCGGAAATCATTTCAAGCGCCTCGGTCGCAACGCTGCGCAAATGATCGCGCGTCGACGAATGCCGGGCCGACGGAATGTGAACGGTTTCAATGTCAGTAAACGCAGACTGAAGAAGACCGCAGGCGCGCGCGTCGCGCGACGGATCGCAAAGGACGTATCCCGGCGTTTGTTCACGCTTGCGGCCGAATGATTTCTTGTCGGCGCCAAGCTCTCCTGAAAAAGCAGGCGTCAACGCTTTTGATCCGCATGCGCGGCACTGCGTTATTTTTTTCACTGGTCCGCCCGCCTTTCCTGCCGAAAGCTTTGTTGCTTTCCGGAAGGCTCGCAGGACAGCGTAAACACAATCCTAAATTTACAAAAAACCCCTTGTAAAATGGGGGGTTCGATACGCTCCGTTTACGCAGCTTAATGAAGCGTTTCTAAAAAACGGCGAGATAAATCAGCGCCAGGCCCGTCACGAGCAGAGTCAGCATCGTGAAAACCGTTCCAACGGTTCGGCCGTTCGGCCATACGCCCATGCCGAGACCCAGAAGGTGCAAGACGCGCCCTGTGAAAAAGACGGCGCCAAGGATGTGAACAAGAATGACGGATGCATTCAACAGGGCTAGCAGGACGAGCCCGCCAAGCGCCGCCGGCGCATATTCGATATAATTGCCCTGCGTGCGGATGGCTTTCACCATTTCCGGATTGTCTCCATCGCCAAGGTTGACTTTATGCTTCATCCGATTGGCGCCCACGCGTGCGCTCAGATACATCAGCAACAGGGCGTTCAGCCCAACCCAAAGGGCGGCGGCTTCAAGTGATGTCATGGTTTCCTCCAATGGTTTTTGATTATGCGCTTAACCGGTCGATCAGCTTGCGCATGAAAATGGTTCCCTCGCGGACCTGATCGAGCGTGATGAATTCGTCGGGCTGATGCGCCTGATCGATGGATCCCGGCCCGCAGATGACGACCGAAAACCCGGCTTCCTGAAACTGGCCTGCTTCGGCCGCATAGGAAACGACATCCGTGCTGTTGTGTCCCGTAATCGCCTTGGCGAGATCGGCGGCAGGATTGTCAGGCGACGGCGCAAGAAAGGGCGCATTGGTCATCTGTACGATTTCAACCCGGCAGCCGGGGGCTTTCGCACGCATCTCCGCCTCAACCCCTTTAGCGTAGTCGGTGAATTCCTCAATGATGTCCTCACGCGAGTCGCCGGGCACCACACGCATATCCCAGTCAAACGTCGCCTCGCCCGCCATGATGTTCAGCTGCGTGCCGCCATTCACGACATTAACGGTCATGGTCGAATATGGCGGATCGAACGGCGAAGACGGATCTGCACGCGCCGCCCGTGCAGCGCGCATGTCCGCAAGCTTGGTTATCAATCGAGCGGCCGCCTCCACCGCCGACACGCCGCGGTCGGTCTGGCTTGAATGGGTGGTGTATCCGGTGACCGTGACGCGGAAGGAGCCGATGCCCTTGTGACCGTCGATCACTTTCATGCTGGTCGGCTCGCCGACAATCACCGCAGACGGCGCCGGAACCTTGCCCGCAATCTCCGCGATCATGCGCGGCGCGCCGAGACAACCCAGTTCCTCATCGTAGGAGAGCGCAAAAATAACTGGACGTTTCAGCCCCGCGGCCACCATCTGCGGAACCAGCGACAGTCCGATGGCGGAAAAGCTTTTCATGTCAGCGACGCCGCGCCCGTAAAGTTTTCCGTCGCGCTCAATGACCGTCCACGGGTCGCTTTTCCAATCCTGGCCCGTAACGGGGACAACGTCCGTGTGGCCCGAAAGAACAACCCCGCCTTCCACCTTAGGGCCGACAACGGCATAGAGATTCGACTTTGTGCCCTCGTCATTTTCGACCCTGAAGGTCTCGACGCCGAGACCATGAAAATAGACTTCAACATCTTCGATAAGCGCGAAATTCGACTTCGACGATGTCGTATCGAAAGCAACGAGGCGGGAGATCCATTCAAGCTGATGGGCGATATCACTCATGCTCGGAAAGTTGCGCAGGAATGGCCGCGGGTGCAAGCTATAAAATAACTGAAGGCCGAAAAACGGTAATAATAATAGGAATTTAGCACAGAGCGCGCCAATCGGCAGCCCTGAAAAGCGGACGCCCCGGCGCGAATGCCCGGGGCGTCAAGCAGAAGTCATTACGCTGAAAGTTTAAGCGGCTTTCTTGCGAGCCGTCTTGCGGCGAACAACACGCTTCGCCGGTTTTTTCGCCGCTGTTTTTTTGGCGGTAGTTTTATTCTTCGCTGTCGTCTTTTTCGCGGCGCGCTTCGCGGCCGGCTTCTTCACGACTTTGAGTTTTGCCTTTTTTGCGGTCTTTTTCTTCGTTGCTTTCCGGGCCGTCTTGCGAGCGGCCGGTTTGGCCTTGGCTTTGACGGTCCGTTTTTTTGCCGCTGGTTTGGCGGCCTTTTTGGTGGCTTTTCTCATGTGAGAGATCCCCTTAAACGCTGACCCTGCGTCAGCACCAATTCCCCCATAAGCTAATGTTCGTAAATGAAAAGTAAAAATTATTAACCAGCTATCGGACTGATACTCCTGCAAAATGCGCCGATTTTGAAAATCCAGCATGAAAAAACCCTCGCGCCGAGCGCGAGGGTTTTTGTTTCAAAGTGCAGGAAATGCTTATTTTACCGATACAAGTTCGACTTCAAAGACAAGCGCTTCGTTGGGGCCGATGGGACCGCCGGGCGTGCCGCCCTCGCCATAGGCAAGATCGGGCGGAATGAAGAAACGAAACTTGTCGCCCTCGCTCATCAGTTGAACTCCCTCGGTCCAGCCCGCAATGACGCGGTTCAAAGGAAACTCGATCGTCTCGCCACGCGAGTAGGACGAATCGAATTCCGTACCGTTCAGAAGCGTGCCCTGATAATGGACCTCGACCGTGTCCGTCGCTGCAGGACTTTTTCCATCGGCGGGTCCTTCCGTCAGCACCTGATACTGCAGCCCGGACGAAGTCGTCTTGACTTCGTCTTTCCTGCTATTTTCAGCGAGAAACGCTTTCGCCTCAGCGAGATTAATTTCGGGATTTTTCACCTTGATCAGCTCCACATCGAATATCAGCGCGTCATTCGGACCGATGACGCCGCCGGGTCTGGGGTTTTCGCCGTAAGCAAGGGACGGCGGTACGAAAAAGCGATAGCGGTCACCCTCGCTCATCAACTGGACGCCTTCGGTCCAGCCGGGGATGACCTGATTGAGCGGAAACGTCGCCGCGGCGCCGCGAGCGCGAGAAGAATCAAACTCAACCCCGTCTTTCAGCGTGCCGACATAATGAACGACGACGAGGTCAGTGGAAGCCGGCGAGCGACCATCCTCCGGGCCCTCTTCCAGCACCATGTACTGCAGTCCTGAATCCGTAACCTCGACGCCGTCGCGCTGGGCGTTTTGATCCAGAAACGCCATAGACGCCGCGAGATTTTCCGCCGCGAGCTTCTGGAAATCGACCGCCAGCTCCGCCCCTGATTTTGCTTCATCGGGCAGATCAGAATCGGGGTCTTCGGGATCAACATCCGTCGGCGGCTCGGGCATGTCTTCCGGCTCGCCCGGATCGGGCCGGCCGCAGGCGGCGAGTGCGAAGGCGAGTGCAGCCGCCGCAGTGAAATGCAATAAACGTCGCAAGGGAACTCTCCTTAAATACAAATTCGAGACGGACCCTAGCCCAGCCCGCCCATGACGCCAAATTACCGGATGGACGGATTTTAATGCACGCCTGACCGGATCGCGAAATAAGCCGCGTAAATCAACGACCACGCGAACGCGAGACCGGCCGCGTTCAGTCGCTGTAGTCCGAAACGGCGCGCCAGCGCGAACCCGCCCGCCGCAAGACCGATGGCAAGCGAAAATCGCAACAGCCGCGCTATGAATGAGACGATAGCGAAGAGCGCCGCGTTTATTCCGGCCGCACCAGCCTCCACTGCATAGATTTTATATGGCGCCCCAGTGACCGCGCCGAGCGTAAGATTGACTGGCCAGGCGCCGTTGTTCTCAGCTTGGACGCGCGTAATGAGATCGTCGCCGATCAGCGGCACGGACAACAAAAACGTCCGCGCGCTTTCAGCATCCTGTGCGCCCCACCGCATCATGAAGAGCCCGCCGAGCGCTGCCGCGATCGCCGCGACAACTGCAAAGCGAAACGCACGTGACAATCCGAAAACCAGCACTGCCGCCGTCAGTAACACATCCGGCACGATGAAAAAGAACGTTGCCTCAGCACATCCCCACAGCACGGCGGCTGCGAGCCAGAGCCTTGGGTCTTTTACTCCCATGGCTGGAATTGTCCCTGCGCTGCAAGTGCGTTCATGTTTATCTCAAGCTCTTCCATGAACGGGCCAGTATCGCCCGTCCACCGGATCGCCGCGCCAGCAATGACGTCGCAATTGAAAGGTACAAGGACAAGGCTACCGCGTGGCAGCGCCTTGCCGAGCCCGTGCATGAATACAGGATAGACCGGAACTTGCGGGCGCGCTTTTGCGAGATAGGCAACGCCGCGCTTGAATTCCGCGCGCTGTTCCGGCTCGCCGCGTGAGCCCTCGGGAAAGAGTATGAGAATCTCGTCGCGGTCGAGCGCAGCTTCGAGATCGGCGAGCGGGTTTTTGCGTACGCCGCCGCGCGTGAGTGGAATGATGCCGATAATGTTGGTTGCAAACCAGGCCAGCCATTTGTTCGATAGAAAATAATCGGCGGCGGCGGCGGGGCGCAGGCGATGCAGATCTTTCAGTGGGAAAAGCGCCATCAAGGTCAGCGTATCGAGATGCGAATTGTGATTGGCGGCGATGATCGCCGGGCCTTTTTCTGGCAGATGCTCGCGCCCGCGTACGTTCATGCCGAGAATCACAAGCAACACTGGCCGCACCACAAGAACAAAAAACAAGACCTGCAACACGCGCGTCATTAGATCCGCCCGCTGAACGCAAAGAAATGCATGGCGTGATAGAACACCGGCGCCGCATAGGTGAGACTGTCGACGCGGTCGAGAATGCCGCCATGCCCCGGAATAAGCCCGCCGGAGTCCTTGACGCCGAGATCGCGCTTGAACGCTGAAATCGTGATGTCCCCGAGAAAGCCCGCAATCGCGATCATCCCGCCGGCAAGCGCCGCATAATAAAACGGCAGCGGCGTGAGGAACGGACCGGCAATCGCTGCGAGTATTATGGTCGAGCCGAGCCCGCCGAGAAATCCCTCCCAGGTTTTCTTCGGGCTGACTTTCGGCACGATCTTGTGCCGGCCGAAAAGCTTGCCCCAGGTGAATTGCGCCACGTCGTTAAACTGGGTCAGCGCCACAAGGAATAACAACAGCCCTGCCCCGCCGGCAGGGCCGGCCACCGCATCGTCCGCCGCCAGCAGCATGGCCGTATGGCTGAGCGCGAAGACGGTGATCATCAGCCCCCAACTCAGCGTCCCAACCGCGCGTAAAAACCCTTCGGTTTTGCCGGTGAGCGTCATCGCCATGGGGAAGAACAGAAACATCCAGACCGGGATGAACACGAGAAAGAGCCCGTAACTGTTCATATGCGCGAAAGTGAACTGCACGGGGATCGCAAGATAGGCGAAGAGAAGAATGAGCCGGTCGACGCGCCGCGTCTGGATGAGCGAGATATATTCTTTGAACGCCAGAAACGTCATGAAGCCGAGAAACACTGTCGAGACGATCCGGTTGGTAACGATCGCGATAGTGAAAATGGTGATCATGAACCACCACGACGTCACGCGCCGCGACAGCTCGTTTGTCCCCTCTCCCGGGCTTCGTTGTCTCAATATCGCGGTGACGATACTGGCGGCGATCAGCAGCGCATAAATGGCGCCGATGGCCCATAAAACCCGGTCTGACAATCCGTCAGGCGTTTCCATTACGGATTTCCCTTAAAGCCATTCGCGCACGGTTGACGATAGTGGCCAGGCCTAGCGCCGCCGCGAAAGCAATCAATACCGTGCTCCACCGCCCCGGTTCAAAAAATAAAAGCAACAGCGCGAGTGCGCCGAAGAAAAAAGCGCGGTCCGATTTGCCGAAGGGCCCATCATAGCGCCGCGAGGCGCCAATCTGCACCCCGACAACTCCAGTCGTTTCCGCAACGACTCCAAAGAGAACCGCGGCGACAATCAGCGCCGGAGGCACGCCCGTAATGAATGCAAATGGCAGATAAAGTGCAGCGTCGGACAACACATCCGTCAATTCGTTCAGGATGGCGCCAAGGTTCGACTTCTGTCCGAACTCCCGCGCCAGCATCCCGTCGACGGCGTTCATCGCCATACGGATAAAAAGCACAACCGGCAGCGACCATAGCACCCACGCCGCCCCGCCCGTCGCAGCATTCGCCGCGCCATGCGTCAGGCTCAAGCCGAACGCCGCAAGCGTTACCTGATTGGCGGTGACGCCACCCTTCGCCAGCGCGCTGCAAACCGGACGCAACAGCGCCTGAAACTTCGGTTTTAGGTCGTAGATCGTTGGCAACGGATCGCCCTCTCGCAATTCCTGCGCAATTAGACAGATTCCGCGAGATTTTGCGAGCCGCAACAGACAGGTTTGATCCGCCCGCAAAGCCCGGGGCCGGCAATCAAGGCTGCTGCGCGCTCACTGCCGGGTTTCCTGGCCAACTTTCCAGGCAAGACTGATATTCAGGATATCGACGCCGATGTGCAGAACGATCACTGGCCATAACGACCCAGAAACCAGATACATGATCGTCGCAATTACCGCGAATATGGTCACCTGTATGAGGCCGGCCCGTTCCTGGTAAAGATGCAAGAGCACGAACACCAAAATCGATAGCGCTCCTGCCGCATAAGGATGCACGAACAAACTCAGGGCCCAGATGATATAGCCCCTGAAAATAATCTCCTCGGTGATGCCCGCGGTGACGGCGACAAGCATGCTGCGCCGGTATTCCTTACCGGTTCTCGGCATCAAGATCTCTGTGAGTTCGCCAACGTCCCGAAGCTGGCCTGCAAATTTTTGGCGCGCCTTGCTGCTGAAAAAAACCTGCACGAGATGAAACGCGCTGAACGCTATCATGATAGCGGCGACCGCCCAGGTCACTTTAGTGGGCGTATCAAGCATGTGCCGGAAACCGAGCATTCCAAATGGGCGATCCACCCATATCCAGACGCCGATAATGGCCGTTGCAAAACACCAAAGCTGCAGGATGATCAGGTTGTAAGAGTCGAGCCGAATATTCGGATCATGTCGGATCTTTTCCGGCGGATTCAGTTTCATACTGATGTAACTGTATATCGGCCAGACAATGACCAGCACGACGAGGATGAGCAGGTCCGCGCGCGTCAGACCGCGCCAGTCAATTGCCGTATCAAAGCCGAGCGTTTCCAACGGAATTACCATCTCTTTCCTGCGATCGCGCATCTATATGGCATATAATGAATCCGAATTCAAGTTCATTTTTTGTGTTCGCGACAAAAAACTGACGCGTAGTTTTGAGGTCCGGGACGAAAAAGCGCCAAAAAATCATCGCTTGCCCCGCTCCGCCAAATGCCCTCGCCTGCGGGCGCAAACCGGGCGCAGCAATAACGCCTGGAATTCAAGTTTGGGGGAAAGGGTGGCGGGCGTGGTTTATCCTATTCGAGGACGTTATTCAGGGTTATTCAAAAAATGTATATGAAACTGTGCTCTTAGCATGCCAGATTTTCAGCAGGAAAATCTCCGACCTTTTGAAAGCAAATTACGGAAACGCTTGTGTTAAACTTTCTCAAACGCGTGCTGTCTGAAACGGATATCAACGACGCGCTCGAGGCGGCGCGCACAGCCGCTAAGTCAGGGAATGAAGAAGAAGCCTTGAAAGGCTTGGCGCCGGTCATCGATATTCAACCGAAACAACGCACGGCGGCAGTTGCGCTTTTAAAATTTGTTGATGAAGGTCGCCTGTCAGCCGAAAACACTCTGGCAATTCTTAACGACATCGAAAACGCTTTCTCAAAAGATATCGAGATTATCAGCAAGCTTGGCCATGCGCTTGAGGAGGCTTGCGAGATCAATTTTCTCAATCGCCCTGCCCCTGATCATCCTTTATTTCAACGTGTAATTGAAACACTTTCAAAAGCAGCTCGGGACGCCCGTTACTCAGACAATGAATCCGCCGTTCTTCAGGGATTGGCGACAGCGGCTCGGATGGCAGGGCGAAAAGCCGATAATGCAGCCGAGAGCGCTTACAAAAGCATGATCGAACTCGATCCAAACAATAGTGGACGGCATTACGGGTACGGACTGTTCCTGAAAACCCGCGGGCGCTTCCGTGAAGGTGCAGAGCAAAACCGGATAGCAATTAAATTGGCCGGCAAGTCCGCCGACGCAGTAGAGTGGAATCTTGGAATCTGCGCAACCGGCGCTGGCGATGGTCAAACCGCCCTCGATTTGTGGAAGCGCAAAGGCAACAAACTTGAGCTTGGCCGGTTTGATTTGCCCGAAGGACGCTATCCCCAGTGCAAGGTCCGCCTTGCGGAACGGCCCTTGGCGGAACGTAGCGCTGAAAATGATGACCCGGGCTTTGAGGAAACGGTCTGGGTTGAACGCCTGAGCCCTTGCCACGGAATTATTCGCAGCGTTCTTTATCAAAATCTTGGCGTCAACTACGGAGACGTTGTTCTTTTCGACGGGGCGCCGGTCACGTATCATAAATACGGCGATAAAGATGTCGCGGTTTTCCCTCACCTCGCGACTCTGAAACGTCTGAACTATCAATTTTTCGATTTTGCAGGGACGCAATCGCGTGAATTCGAAATCATGGAAAAAAGCGCGGCGCTGCCTTCCGATGCTGTCATCTATTCACACTCTGAACAGTACCAGACACTCTGTGCGACGTGCTGGAAAAATCCGGACATCGATCATCAGAACCACCAAACAACCGAGAAGCACGTAGTTGTCGGTAAGATTGCTGCGCCGCCGGATATAGACGCGGCGAATCTGCTCGAAAGCCTCGACGGAGCCCTTACCGAGACGGACGATTGCTCGATTTACACCCCGAGCCTTTGTGAAGAGGCAGGTGAGAAACAAAGGGCGATATTAGAACAGCGTCGTTTTAACATGCTGATGAACAACTAGTGCGCGACGCCTAGTTCAACCCGAACGCACTGACGGTCCTTAGCTCCGCCGCGCCGATGATCTGCTTGCCGGCGAGGCGTACCGAATGGATCGGGCCTTCGAGCTCGCTGGTCCAGAAATCGAGGAACCGGGAGAGCACCGGATAGGACGGCGCGATGTCATAGTCCTGCCAGACATAGGACTGAAGGAGCTTCGGATGATCGGGGAGATGGTAGAGAATTTCCGCCGTGGCCAGACGATAACCGAGCATCTGCTTCTTGAATGACAGTTCTGAACGCATACGCATACCCTCAACAAAGTACTGGGTGCGCCTTTTATGGACGGACAGTTTTTGATAATCCGCAAGCTTGACAGGACGCTTTGAATCAAAAATCGCCAAGGAATTTCAATATCTTGGCAGCATGGCGCGGAGACTGCTGACAGGCCGGGGCCCGCGCGAGGCCCGAAAATCGCGCCCGGCTCAAAATTTTTTCTTTACAAGGCGCTGCTTGGTTCCTATTTGGCGATTTCGCCAATCCCATGGGACCTCTCCGCAAGATTGGCGCTTGGTTGCAGCAGCTTTTGCGAGGTTCCATGAGATGGAAAGGCACACTTCAGCGCTTGCGCTGGTCGTAGGGTCCTCCGGCAGCCCGTCCGGGCCGGACCTTCCCGTACATTGTCTCCGCCCACACGCCGCCGAAAAAGCGGCGGACTGGTTCGTCCGTCATTTTCCCGGCGACGTCCTCTATGCGGTCAAGGCAAACCCGCATCCGGCGATCATCGACGCGGTCTACGCCGCCGGGGTGCGCTGGTTCGACGTGGCGTCGGTTCCCGAAATTGAGCTCGTCTCTTCGCGGTGCCCCGATGCAACGCTCGCCTACATGCATCCGGTGAAAGCCCGCTCGGCGATCCGCCGCGCCTATTTCGATTTCGGCGTCCGCATCTTTGCCGTCGATTCATCGGCCGAACTGCAAAAGCTCATCGCCGAGACAGGCGGCGCGACGGACCTGCACATTATTGTGCGGATCGCCGTGTCGTCCGATTACGCCCAGCACAAGCTTTCCGGCAAGTTCGGCGCGGCCGGCCCGGAAGCGGTGATGGTCCTGCGTGAAGCGCGCGCCGTCGCGGAAGAACTCGGCATATCGTTCCATGTGGGTTCGCAATGCATGCGCCCGGAAGCCTGGCGCGTCGCCATGCAGTCGGTGAGCGAGATCATCCGCGCTGCGGGCGTCACAGTCGATATCGTCGACGTAGGCGGCGGGTTTCCGGCCGCCTATCCCGGTCTCACTCCGCCGCCGCTCAATGACTACATCGAAGAAATCAAGTCGGCGTTCGAAGAAATGCCGGTGCTCGAAAACGCCGATTTGTGGTGCGAACCCGGCCGCGCGCTGTGCGCCGAGGCGGGCAGCCACGTCGTTCGCGTTGAGCTTCGCAAAGGCAATGCGCTCTACCTCAACGACGGCGCCTATGGCGCGCTGTTCGATGCAGCGCATGACGGCCTCGTTTTCCCGGTAAAGCTTCTGCGTGAAAAGGGGCGCCCGCGCCGGCCGATGAAAGCCTTCAAGCTGTTCGGTCCGACCTGCGATTCTATCGACGTCATGGAAGGCCCGTTCTTTTTGCCGGCTGACGTGAGCGAAGGCGATTACATCGAATTCGGTCTCACCGGCGCTTATGGTTCGGCGCTGGCGACCAAGTTCAACGGCTTTGGCGAGTATATCGAGGCGATTACCGACGACGCACCCATGAGCACCATGTATGGCGAGGTCAAACAGCCTGCGGAAGTCATTGTGCTTAAAGATGCGGTAATTGAACTCTGACCAGCAGCGGCCTGCGCGCTGGCAAAAGCGGCGCTGATCGTCTAGATCAGCGCTATTAATCCTCACGGCCCTCCGCGCGTCTTATACAAAGGCGCGGTCCGGATCCGGTTTTAAAACCCGGTTACGAGAAAGGACCGATCAAATGACTTCAACAGATAACCGTAAAGCCGAACTGCTCTCTCAGCCGGTCGAGCATATCGACATCACAAAGTTCGATGCGCGCCCGATCATCGACGCCTGGGGCAAGATGAGCTTTACCAGCCGCGACGCCGCGCGCGCCGCGCAAATCCTCAACATGGCGCTCGAAGACGAGAAATGCTCCACTTGGCTGATCATGGCGGGCTCAACCGGCGCCGGAGGGTGCCTGCATGTCTGGCGCGACATGCTCGAATACAACATGGCCGACGCTGTCGTAGCCACCGGCGCCTGCATTATCGACATGGATTTCCTCGAAGCACTCGGCTTCAAGCACTACCAGGCGAACGAAATCCCGGACGATAATACGCTGCGCTCGCTTTATATTGATCGCATTTATGACACCTATATCGACGAGGAAGAACTCCAGCACGTAGACGGCACGATTTACGAGATCTGCGAGCAGCTTGAACCGCGCCCTTACACGTCGCGTGAATTCATCTACGAGATTGGCAAATGGCTTGCGGCGGGCAACGCCAAGAAAGAAGGCTCGCTGATCCAGCGCGCTTATGAAAAAGGCGTGCCGATTTTCGTACCGGCGTTTTCCGACTGTTCCGCAGGCTTCGGCATCGTCAAGCACCAGGTCGAGCGCCGCAAAGCCGGCAAGCCTTATGTGACGATCGATTCAGGCGGCGACTTCCGCGAACTCACCGAAATCAAACTCGCGGCCGGCACTACCGCCCTCTTCATGGTGGGAGGCGGCGTGCCGAAGAACTTCGCGCAGGACACCGTCGTCTGTGCGGAAATTCTCGGCCACGAAGATTGCGAAGTGCACAAATACGCCGTGCAGATCACCGTCGCCGATGTCCGCGACGGCGCGTGCTCTTCCTCGACGCTCAAGGAAGCGGCGAGCTGGGGCAAAGTGTCGACCGTTTACGAACAGATGGTCTATGCTGAAGCGACTTCGGTTGCGCCATTGATCGTTTCCGATGCATGGCATCGCGGCGGCTGGAAAAAGCGGGAAGCGCGCAACTGGGCGAAGCTTTTCACAGCGTAAGAGATCTTTCTCTTAAGTTTCGTTTACCTTCATTACCAATTTCATGCGCGTGCAGCCTAAAAAAACAGGCTGTACGCGCTTTTTGTGTGCGCTTTTTAGAGCCGCCATTAACCAGATATTTCCGGCGGCAAGGCCAAGATCATCCCGCTACACCAGTGCGTGTAAAGAGTTTTTGCGTAGGGGAGATTATGGCGTTTGCAGCGCGGCGATTGGGCAAAGCGGTCAGTGAGAATGCGCGCGCGCGAATATCCGCGCTGCGTGAATATCCGACGCTCGATACCTGGATGAACCCGCTGACCCGCGGTCTTGCCAGGCATTTTTCCAACCAGGAATGGCTGAAAACCCACGATGAAATCGATTTTCCTTATCGCCTGAGCGATATTGAAGTGGGCGGCCGACCTTGCGTTCGATATGAAACGGAAACAACAAGCCGCGAGGACATGATCATACTTTATGTTCATGGCGGCGCGCTGGTGAGCGGATCACCGCGCGTCAACGCGTCCATGATACTGCCGACCTGCCAGCTTAGCGGCGTTGAAGCTGTCGGCGTATCCTACACGCTGCTGCCTGAAGCCCGTTACCCGACCCAGATCGGCGAAGTCGACGCCGTATACCGGGCGATGCTCGAGCAGTATGGCGACCGGCGCATTGTCATGTTTGGCGACTCTATCGGCGGCGCGCTGGTGCTTGCCAGCCTGTTGCGCTGGCGCGATGAGGGCGTTCGCTTGCCCGCTGGCGCCGTTCTCGCCTCCCCCGCGCTCGATGGCGCAGGCGCGAGCGACACCCACCGCACGCTGGATGGCCATGATCCGCTGATCCGCTCAAATGGCGGGCGCAATGCCCGCAAACTGTTCCAGTATTATGCGCCCGGCGAAATACTCACCAATCCGATGGTCTCGCCGATTTACGGCGATTTCACCGGCCTGCCGCCCGTCCTCATCCATGTCGGATTGCGCGAAGTGCTGCTCGGTGATGCAGCGCGGTTCGCGCAAGGGGCGCGCCGGCACGGGGTTGACGCTACGCTGCGGGTTTTTGACGGCATGTTCCATTTGTTTCACATGCACTGGGGCCTTTCGGAAACGAAAGAGGCGCATGCTGATATTGCTGAATTCATCCGGGCGCTTTAAGCGGCGCGCCCGGTCTGCTTTCCACTTAAGCTCCGTATCCGGAATATACTGCAGGCGATTATATAAATCATTTCCAGCTCAAAAAGCCGGTTCAATGCAAAAATAACCCAGTAATTATTCGGATCGAGAAAAACCGTATAAAAGTGATAAACGGCGAGAACGCCGTGCAGACAAACCAGTGGCACTGGAAACCACCGGTTTTTTGAAATTTGATAAAACCCAATTGTGACGGCGACTTCAGCGACAAAATAGGATGCCGCCAGCGCGGGGCCTTCGAAGATTAGCCATAACTGCAGCGTATAAGCCCAATTAAGACCGATAAGCCGGGCGGCCGCCGCTAAATGCGGCGACCGGGAATGCATTGCTGTAAGAAGGGTTACGCCAACAAAGACAGCGTAAAAACTTATGGTTATCCAATACCCAGAATCGATCTTACGGCCCCGCTCGCATCGAGTTTGGGACGTCCGCCGCCAATCGCTTCGAGCACCACTGCTCCTGTTTCCAATGCTTTCGCGTTCAACGTCGCATGCACATTGGATGTGACGTCTGCAAGATTCACCAAAGCGGCTTCGATTTGCGCGTACGCCTTGGTTCCGTCAGGTGCATGAAGCTTGCCATCAGCACCTTTTGCGGCTGCGGCTCCTGCGGCCACAACTGCTGCAAGGCCCGCAATTTGCTTCTCGATACGCAACAACGCCAACTGCTCTTTACGTAGGTCGTTCATGGTAATCATCCCCGTCATCTGGAGGTGTGTTACTCATACATCGGCACAACCTTAGCGCGAGTTGGTTTATAATCCAGAGGAAATACAACCTTTACGGGAATTTTTTTGCTTGAGTATTGACGAAGATAATTACGCGGCGCGTCTCGGGCGCACCATGTGGCGGGTCGCCAAACGCAGGGCGGATGAGATCAAACGCCAGGATCTCGCCCTGGAGCGGGCCTCTACAGGGAGCGCTGCCGGTCGCCTGACTGGAGGTAAAGCTGGGCGGCCATCTCAGCCCCTCGATCAAGGGCCGAAGGCCCGGGAGACCCCCCGCACTCTTTCAGAATTTCTTCAATTACTGGCCGAAGAGCTTGCTCAAGACGAGCAGGACCACGACGGGTCGTGACTTTGGAGAGTGCGGCGAATGTATTCGCAGCCGCCTCGGCCGCGACATCCATCGTATCGGGCGGCGATAAGTCCGCTCCATTTGGCCTTAAATGGTTAACGACGACCGCAAGGGCGAGTTTCAGCCGCCCGTGATCAAGCAGCGGTTCATCGGAACGCGGGTTCAGGGAAATGATATCCGCCGAGTCCGGCGCATCGCCGCCATAAAGCATATCGAGGGTCACCGCGCCGCCTGTCGCCTCGACGATCCGCCGCGCGAGCGCCGGTTTTGGCGCCTGAATGCCGGCAATGATCCGATAGAGCGTCTGCCGCGAAGCGCCGACGCGCTCGGCGAAATCCTGAACCGCCTCCTCGACTTCCGACAAATACTGCTTCAAGGGATGCATGATCGGCAAAGCTTCATCATCTCGCTTCGGGTGCAGAACGTGTCACGAGACTCGCAACATTCCGTAAAGAAATGTCGCAGCGCAACAAGAAGTCTTGCCGGGAGCTGTTACCAACTGAGTGATTAATGTCAGCGCTTCTTCTCTCTCTTTCAGATATCAAATTGACCATTGGCAGCGAACTTCTGTTCGAAGGCGCGTCAATGATGGTTGCGGAGCGCGCACGCATCGCGCTTGTCGGGCGGAACGGCTCCGGCAAATCGACGCTGATGAAAATTGCCGGCGGCCTTGTCGAAGCCGACAGCGGCGAGCGGTTTATCCACCCGGGCGCCACCGTTCGATATCTTCCGCAGGAGCCTGACGCGAGCAGTTTCAACACCATCGGCGATTATGCCTGCGCCAGTCTTGATGAAACCGGCGGGCGCCATCGCGCGGAGGCTTTGCTAGAAGATTTGGGGCTCAATCCGGGCGCAGCGCCCAAAGGCCTTTCAGGCGGCGAATTACGCCGCGCCGCGATCGCGCAAACTCTCGCAGCGCAACCGGATATCCTGTTGCTCGACGAACCAACCAACCATCTCGATCTGCCCGCCATCGCCTGGCTTGAAGACAGGTTGCGCCAGTCTTCCGCCGCCATTGTCCTGATCAGCCACGACAGGCGTTTCTTGCAGACCCTCACCAATGACACGGTCTGGATCGATCGCGGGGCGACACGCGCAACGGGCAAGGGTTTTCGCGAGTTTGAGACGTGGCGTGACAAGTTCCTCGAAGAAGAAGAACAAGCTCTGCACAAACTCGGACGCAAGATTGTGGCTGAAGAACACTGGATGCGCTATGGCGTGACAGCCCGGCGAAAACGCAACATGCGCCGCGTCGGCGAATTGAAAGCTATGCGCAAAGAATTGCGCGAAACCAAGCGCCCGCAAGGCGCGGCGAATATCTCCATCCAGACCGGCGGCGCATCGGGCAAACGCGCGATCGTTGCCGAACATGTCTCGAAATCATTCGGCTCGCGAACAATAATCGACGATTTTTCAATCGAAATCGCGCGCGGCGACCGCATCGGTATTGTCGGTCCAAACGGAGCCGGCAAGACGACGCTCGTCAACCTGCTCACCGGCAAACTCAAGCCGGATGCCGGAACAGTCACGCTCGGAACCAATCTTGAAACCGTTTCGCTCGATCAGCAGCGCGCCTCGCTGAAGCCTGAGATGCGCGTCGCCGACGCCGTCAATGACGGAACAGGCGACTGGGTGACGGTCAATGGCCACAAACGCCATGTGGCCACCTACCTGAAGGATTTTCTGTTCGAGGCCGAGCAGTGGCGCCAGCCGGTGACCGCGCTTTCCGGCGGCGAACGCGGCCGGCTGGCGCTCGCCGCCGCCATGGCGCGACCGTCGAACCTGCTCGTCCTCGACGAGCCCACAAACGACCTCGATCTGGAAACGCTGGAAATGCTTGAAGAGCAACTGAGCGCTTTTGACGGAACGATGCTGCTCATCAGTCACGACCGCGCGTTTCTCGAAAACCTCGTCACCAGCATCGTCACGACCGGTCCTGAAGACTCCTGCAAATGGCTGCGTTACGCCGGCGGTTATGACGACATGATTGCGCAACGCGGCAGCGCGCCGGGCATGGAAAAAATACAACCGGCCGCAAAAGTAAAACCAAAAATCAGCGCCGATCCCGGCAGACCAAAACCCGCGGCAAAACAGAAGCTTTCCTACAAGGAACAATACGCGCTGGAAAAACTCCCCGGCGAAATCAGCAAACTGCAAACGGAAATCGCAGAATTGAAAGAGAGGCTGAACGACCCCTCGCTGTTTGCTCGTGATGCTGCGCTGTTCGACAAGACCGCGAAAACGCTTACCACCGCAGAAGAAACGCTCTCTGCAAAAGAGGAAGAATGGCTGATACTCGAGATGAAGAGAGAAGCGTTGGGAGGCCCGTCATGAGCGACGCATTTACATTGCCGTTAAAGGCCGTTTGCCGCTGCGGTAAGTTGCGCCTCTCGATGACAGCGCAGCCGCTGGTGACGTGTGCTTGTCATTGCGCGGGCTGTCAGAAAATGTCCGCGAGCGCTTTTTCACTGACAGCGATCTTTCCCGCGGAATGCTTTGCCGTAACAGCAGGCGAGCCAGTGATCGGCGGCATGCATGGCGAGCTTCGCCATTATTTCTGCGATCATTGTCTGAGCTGGGCCTACACTCAGCCTGAAGGGTTTGACGGAATTATTAATGTTCGCACGACCCTGCTTGAGAATGCGGAAGATTTTCCGCCCTTCATGGAGACCTGCACAAGCGAAAAGCTATCGTGGGCGACATCCGGCGCCGTTCGAAGTTATGACAAGTTTCCCCGCCCGGATGACCTGGACGCTCTGTTTCGGGAATATGCGGCATGGCGAGAACACGGGCGCGCCTAAACGGGCTCAATCAAATCCCATTTATTGCCGTAGAGGTCGAGAAAAACGACTACCCGGCCATAGGGTTCGTCACGCGGCGCCTCGATAAATTCAACGCCCGCCTGCTTCATCCGTTGGAACGTCTCTTCAAAATCAGCTGTATGAAGAAATAACGCCACGCGCCCGCCGGTCTGGTTTCCAATGGCGGCGCGCTGTTCATCGCTCTCGGCTTTCGCCAGCAAAATATCGGCGCCGCCCTCGCCCGGCGAAACGACGACCCAGCGCTTTTCCGGCGTGACGATTGAATCTTCCTTCAGCGCAAAGCCCAGCACATTGCAGTAATACGCAATCGCCTCATCGTAATCGCGTACCACCAGCGTAATCAGTGCAAGACGCATAAATAGTCCTTAAATAAAGATCGCCACGGACTGACGGCCCGCAATGACAAGCTCGCCATCGGAATTCCAGACCAGCATGTCCTGGCTGGAATACCCTTCCGACGCGTTCTCGCCGCGCGACTGCAATAGCCACCAGCCGTCTTTTGACACTGGGTTTGCGTTTAAAACATTCACCATCCATGTCATGGAGCTGATCGGCGCAAATTCCCTGAACATCGGCAGCACGGCCGGCGGCGGCATGTCGGCAAGCGCCAGCAATGCAACAATGCCTTCAGCCCGAGGATCTTCATGGCGAACCCAAAGATAGAATTCATGTTCGTCGGAACCGCTGATCGGCATGGCGCCTTTTGCAAGGCGCGTATCGAAGTGCTTCGTAAACGCCGGCCGGCGATCGGGCGGAACGAAATAGTCGCAAGTCTCAGGCGGCGGCATATCCGGCGCCGGCGTGAAGGTTTCGTTTAGCGCCGACTCACGGCCTGCACCGAACGCAAAGTTACACCGCGTCGCAACGCCCGCTTCCGATGCCAGCTCTGCTTCCACAAACGCCACGGACTTGCCGCGCCGCAAAAGTTTGGCGCGCGCTTCAACAGCGCCGCCAGCGGGGCCAATGAAAGAGACAAGCGCCGAACGCAAGGGCGGCAAATCCGGAAACTCACTTAGCGCCGCCTCAAGACAGAGCGCGGCGGAAAGCCCGCCATAGGTCGTGCGTCCCTGCATCCAGCCTTCAGGGATGCTCACGGAAAAGACGCCGTCTCGCAGGGCGGCGCTTTCGATCAAAGAAGAAAAACTGGTGGTCATGATCCATGCTATTTGCGGCGCGCGACGCGCAAAACAAGCTTTTCCAGCAGCAGAAAATCTGACGCCGCGCGCATAAAACCTGTCACAAAGGGCAAAATGGCCGCCTCACGCAGGATTAACCCCATCCCGCTTTTGGTCTACCATGACGGCGGGGTATGATGATCGGGCGAGGGGGCTCGGGACATGACATCAGGCGAAACCAAAGGCGGAATGTTGAACGCGCTGCGCGCAAGCGCTGACACGGCGCTGAAACGCCTTGCGCCGAGTAAAGGCGCGCCATCAGCTTCTCTGCCGGAAGCTGAAACGGACCGCCCGATTTTCTCAGACCCCACTACAGCCCTTTTCCCGTCAGGCGCCGCCGCCGAGGACGAAGGCGAACACGCGCTGCCGCTCGCCATGCAGCTTGAACAATCGGCGCAGGCCATGGCCCGCCGCAAGGATGAACTGCGCGAACCCGCCCAGCGCCTGCTGGCCCGCATCGAGGAACGCCGCGACGGCGAAGTCACCCTGATGACGCAAGCCCTGCGGGTTCTGATCGGCCTTGTCTGGCTTGGCGTCGCCGCCTGGCTCTATCTTGAATTCCTCAACGCCCGCGCCGACGGGATCGGCGTCATCGCCGGATCGGTCCCGCTAGAAGATGCGCAAGTGCTCATACGAGCGTTTTTAATCGTCGCCGGCGCCGGGCTTGGCGTTGCGTTTCTGGTGGCGGCGCTGACGCGCGCCCTCGGCAATGCCGACAATGGACGCATCAAGCGTGAGGCCGAGGCGCTGGGCGCCGCCATGGCCGACGCCGCAACCGAATTCGACGAAACGCTTTCCACTTTACGCGGCTCCATGGACAAGCGCGGCCGGCCTGCCGACGCGGTTGACGATCTTTCCCGCGCGCATCTGACTGCGCTGGAAGCCCACGACTTTTTCCGCGAGATCAATTTCCTCACCGGCGAAGAAGATGAACGCGCCCGCCGCATGTTCAAGGGATTTCTTTCCCGTGCCGGCGTTGCAGGCGGCGGCGCATCGTTCATGGATTTCGTGCTCGTATTCGCACTCGGCCTCCTCGGCGGCGCCGTCATGATGCATGTGGCGATCGCGCCGGAGCCGGAACCCGTGAGCGATGTGAAATCTGTCATGGCGGTGGCGAGCTATCCCTGGGCCATCAAGCTGATCGTGCTCGGCGGACTTTTATATGCGCTGGCCGGCGGCGTGCTTTCGATTTTCGCCCGGCCTATGACCGAGGGGCTCGCCGAAAAGGCGCGCGCGGATGCCCTCACCAAGCTCAGAAGCGGCTTCGCAGCGCGCAGCGCGCTCCACCCTGCGGACATCACCCGGCGGATCAAGGATGCGGTCGACGTCTTCCGCGCGCGAGTCGGCGGGACATCGCGAACGGCTTCCGCGAATCATTCGAACGCCGATTTCTCCGCTGAAGCTTCAGAACCCGAATGGCGCCGGCGCGATTCGTCCGTGAAGTTCGTCGAAACCGGGTTTGCCGGGGCGCCTCAAGAGTGGCGGACCGATGCCTATGCAAAAAAATTTGAAGCTTCCGGGACCGGTAAAACGGAAACGAAACGAGGGTCGAAAACCCCGTAAAAACCTGTCTTTCCGTTAAGGTTATGGGCGCACTCATTGCGCTCCGTTAAGACCTCCTTAACCAAAAACTTTTGCCCATGGACCAACTTCATATTGACGTTGGCCCGGGTCTCTATCACTATATCTTGTGTCGATGGGGACCATCGGCATATCACAAAAGAAATGAAAAACCGCGCCGGATGCGGACCCTTTTGGCCAATCCGGAGCAAGGGATTTTGCGCGCTCTTTTCGGGTGCGAAACGGGAAAAACGGGGTAGCGATGTCGTTCCAGGAAGCCGCCAAGTCTGTGGAAAACGTCAACCAGGAGGCGGCGGTCGCCCCCGGCGCACAGGTCCATAAACCAGCGCTCAAAGTCGTCCGCGATATTGTGGTCGACCACTCGCGCGACGCGCTGCTGACGGATTTCGGCAAAACCACCATGGAGGATCGTTACCTCCTGCCCGGCGAGTCGTTTCAGGACATGTTCGCCCGCGTCGCGCGCACCTATGGCGACGACGCCGACCACGCCCAGCGGATCTACGACTACATCTCGAAACTCTGGTTCATGCCGGCGACGCCGATCCTTTCCAACGGCGGCGCCAATCGCGGCCTGCCGATCTCGTGCTTCCTCAACGGCGTTGGCGACTCCCTCGACGACATTGTCTCCACATGGAACGAGAACGTCGCGCTTGCGTCAAACGGCGGCGGCATCGGCACCTATTGGGGCGGCGTACGCTCTATCGGCGAGAAGGTGAAGCACGCCGGCGCGACCAGCGGCATCATTCCGTTCATCCGCGTCATGGATTCCCTGACGCTAGCGATTTCCCAAGGGTCGCTGCGCCGCGGGTCCGCGGCCTGTTACCTCGACGTGCATCACCCGGAAATCGAGGAGTTCCTTGAGATCCGCAAACCGTCAGGCGATTTCAACCGCAAGTCGCTCAACCTGCATCACGGCGTCAACATCACCGATGAATTCATGATCGCCGTGCGCGACGACGCGGAGTTCGGCCTCAAATCGCCGAAAACCGGCGAGGTTCTGCGCAGCATCAGCGCACGGAAATTGTGGCAAAAAATCCTCGAAGTGCGCCTCGCGACCGGCGAGCCGTACCTCCTGTTCTCCGACACGGTGAACAGGCAGATGGCGAAGCACCAGCGCGATCTGGGCCTGAAAGTTTCGACCTCGAACCTTTGCTCCGAAATCATGCTGCACACCGGCAAGGATCACCTCGGCGAAGACCGCACGGCCGTCTGCTGCCTGTCCTCGATCAACGCCGAAAAATACTGGGAGTGGAAGGACGAGCCGCAATTTGTCGAGGACGTCATGCGCTTCCTCGACAATGTGCTGCAGGACTTTATCGACCGCGCGCCGCCGGCGATGGCGAAGGCTGTCTACTCCGCCAAGCGCGAGCGCTCCGTGGGGCTCGGCCTCATGGGCTTCCATTCATTCCTGCAGTCCATGAACATTCCGTTCGAGTCCGCCATGGCGAAGTCGTGGAACGCGCGGCTGTTCAAGCATATCCGCATGGGCGCCGATGCGGCGAGCGTTGCGCTTGCCGAAGAGCGCGGCGCCTGCCCTGACGCCGAGGAACGCGGCGTCAAGCAGCGGTTTTCGCACAAGATGGCGATTGCGCCGACCGCTTCGATCTCAATCATCTGCGGCGGCTGTTCCCCGTGCATTGAGCCGATCCCGGCCAACGTCTTCACGCACAAGACCCTATCGGGCTCGTTCACGGTGAAGAATGTGGCGCTCAAAAAACTCCTCGCCGAGAAAGGTCAGGATACGGACGAGGTCTGGACCTCGATCCTCGAACACGAAGGCTCCGTCCAGCATCTCGACTGTCTGACACAGGATGAAAAAGACGTTTACAAAACCGCGTTCGAACTGGACCAGCGCTGGGTGATCGAGCTTGCGGCCGACCGCACGCCCTACATCTGTCAGGGCCAGTCGGTGAACATCTTCATCCCCGGCGACGTCGATAAGTGGGACCTGCACATGCTTCACTGGTCGGCGTGGGAGAAGGGCGTCAAGTCGCTCTATTACTGCCGCTCGAAATCGCTCCAGCGCGCGGGCTTCGCCGGCGGCACCAAGGCTGCGAACGACGCAGCCGCCGCAGACGCGAAAGCCGAGGCGCTGGCCGCCGCCCCCGCCGACAGCATGGCGGAGATGATGCAGGCCGCCGCGAAGACGGATTACGACGAGTGTCTTGCTTGTCAGTGAGGCGTCACGTTAAATTTGAATTACTTCGCCTTGAGAGAGAATGTGTTCTGCACCCTCTAGTCCTGCCTTATTTGGCCCTGCCCAGATAAGATAATACAATGGATTCCCTCTTGTATTGCGAATTAACATTGGCGGGCCAACAAAGCCAAAGCAAGTCTCAAGTTTACGCAGATAATATCTGAGTATTTCTTTTTCGGCATGTTCGGCCTTCTTAATATCCTGACCAAAAAAACCGTCAGTAATTTCATAAGCTAGATCATACCAATCATGATCGCCAAAATACGTGTCTAACATCTCGACCCAGTTTGGAGGTATCTCTCCGCTCTTAACTAGGAGCCGGTTAATAGCCATCGACCACGCAAAATTAAGAACAATTTCGGCCGCCCCCGTCTTAGCCAACTGCTGAATCGCGGCCCATGAAATATTCAGGCCATAAGGATCGATGAATGCGACAGCACGGTGTTTGGACTTTTTAATTCTCTGAGCAACACGGCTTAGTTCTGTTGCAGCATCCCCTTCCAATATTGAAATACTACGGTCAGCTTGGTTATCGTGTACCAAACTTCGAAGTGACGCAGCTCGCACGGAGTCTCTTTCGATAAAGACATAGTGATCAAAGGCATTGTCGATTTCCAATGCAATCTGCGGCGAACCTTTCAAATAGGATTCAGTCTCTTCTACTTCGTCAGCGTCAAAATTAAACAAACTAACGCCTTGCGTTGAATCTTCGGTAACCCGGAGCTGAGAAACGCCGGGGCCGGCAAACGCGTCGATGTAAATCTTTTGCCACTGTTTTTGGTTTTTCAATCGAGTAGTATAATAGCCAAGGTATGCACCAAGAGCATCTAGCTTTTTGGCCGCCCATGGACCTACGGTATTTTGGCTATGAGATCGTTTTGCCAAATCTAATTAAGCAGTCGCCGAAACTTTGGGAAATCCATCCCAAACTTTACCTTCCAGCTCTCGCCCTCCCGATTTCGGTCTAATTCCGCCCCATTGCTTAAAGAAAAACGGCACCTTTGCTTTTTTGCATTGGTCGCGAACTTCTTTTGCCCAACCCACTTCCATTGGACGATAGCCAGGACCGCTCTCCCCACCGACAATCACCCAGTGAATGCCTTTAAGGCTCATTTTCCCAACTGGCCCAATTAGCGGTTCGACTGACAGGAAGCGCACGCTCGCATTTGCGTCCTGCAAATGTTTGATACGTGATTTTTTACTGCCGTCTTCAACAGAAACGCCAAGCCAAATATGTTTCGGCGCAGGCTTTTTTATATAACGCTTGTTGACGTAGTTACGCATCAGTGAGCTACGTTTCGTCAACAACTGAAATATATGCCAGTCTGCTGCTTCCATCGTGTCAAACACGCGATCGATAAACTCGTGTGGCACTTTCTTGTGAAAAAGGTCGCTCATAGAATTTACAAAAATCATGCGCGGCTGACGCCAGCTTAGCGGTTGCTCAACACGTTCAGGGCGCAACGTCAGGTCAAAGCCGTTTTCGTAAGGATGGTTCGGAGTGCCACGCCATCGCTCAGCAAAACGTTCCGCATAGCAACGATCACAACCAGCACTAATCTTCGTGCAACCCGTCACCGGGTTCCATGTTGTGTCAGTCCACTCGATCGCCGTTTTTCCCATCATTGCACCTAAGAACAAATCATGAACATAGAAAATTGTCAAGTAGGTTCAAGGCACTGAATCACGTTTTGAGTCGGGGGCCAAGCGGACATCAGCGCCTAACCCGTTAGTGAATACGGGCAAACAAGCTATCATCACGCCCATGACCCGCACCCTCGCCGCCATTGCCGTCTTCATTGTCGCCGCGCTGCATGGCGGCTTTCTGGCGCTGGAAATGTTTTTGTGGGAGGCGGAAGCGGGCCGCGCCCTCACCGGCTATTCGGCGGAAGAGGCCGCGTTCACATCCATCCTCGCCGCCAATCAGGGGCTTTATAACGGCTTCATCGCCGCGGGGCTGTTGTGGGGCCTTGTGGCGGGCAAACGCGACGTCAAAATCTTTTTTCTGATCTGCGTCGTCATCGCCGGGCTGTACGGCGCGTGGAGCGCGAACTCGACAACCATCCTTTATCTGCAAGCGATCCCCGGCGCGCTCGCGCTTTTGCTCACGCTGTTCGTCAGGCGCCGCTCAACGGGAATTTTATCATGATCAACACTATTAAATCCGCCGCCGTTCTTGCCGTATTTTGCCTCTCGCTCGCCGCGCCCGCTGCCGCCGAACCAACAGACGTCACGGTGCGCGTGATCGCCAAGGGCGCGAAATTCATCGGCGACAGTATGGGCGGCGTGCGCATCGTCATGCGCGATGCCGCGACCGGCGCCATCCTCGCAGATGGCGTGACGACCGGCGGCACAGGCGACACGAACAAGATCATGCGTGAGGGGATCGACCGTTACGGCGCGCGCTGGACCCCGGGAGCCGCCGCGTTTAACGCGCGGCTCGATATCGACAAACCTGTGAAGGTGCGGGTCGAGGCCACCGGCCCCCTCGCCCAACCGCAAGCGGCGCTCACCGTGACCAGCGAACAATGGGTCGTGCCGGGCCACCCGGTGACGGGCGGCGACGCCTGGCTTTTGGAAATGCCGGGCTTCGCCGTTGATATCCTTTCACCCGCCGCCCATTCCTCCGCTTCCGGAGAAATTACGATCACCGCGAATGTGGTGATGATGTGCGGTTGCAGCGTTTCTCCGGGCGGTCTGTGGGACGCCGACGCCTATGAAGTCAAAGCCCTGATCTATCGGAACGGCGAACAGACGGACGAGGTCACAATGGATTACGCTGGCGTTTCGAGCCGGTTTGAGGCGGCATACGCGCCCAAAGGCGGCGGCGCATATCACATCATTGTCGTCGCCTATGACGAGGCGAACGGCAATACCGGACTCGATCAGACAAGCGTGCTTGTGCGGTAATTCAATAACAAAGCAGCCGCTTTATGCAGCCTGCTTGATCTCCACCAGCGTCAGGCCGAAATGCAGGTTCTCACCTTGCTCGCCGGAACACGCCGCGGCGCGAAGATCGAGCTTTAAAAAAAGCCGGGCGTTGCCGCCCGGCCTGTTGAGAACCGAAAAGAAACCGCCTCTATTCTTCTTCCATCTCCGGCATTTCCATGCGCGTCAGGTTGGCGCCTGTCACCGCCTCGACACGGCCGGCGCACAGATCTTCAATCAGCGTGAAGCTGAGATTGCCGCCGTCCTCCGCGTAATTGTACTTGCCCTTGTTGGTCATGGAGCAATGGGCGCCTTCCTCGTCGGCGTCCGGCGGCGCGGTGAGGTTTTTGAACCACAAAACGCCGTCACTCGCGCCGTATTTGACGATGAAACCGGCCATGCCCATGTCGTTGGCGACAACAAGATAACCCGCCGGCAAAAACGTGGCGACCCAGCCGTCGGGACTTGAAAACGCGCCCGTCAGTTCCGGCGCAGCGTATTCCATTTCTTTCTTTTCATGGTGCTCCGCATACGCAACATTCGCCGCCATCAGCGATGCGGCGCCTGCAATCAACAGTTTTTTCATATGAAAACTCCCCTTGCATTGTTTTTGACGCCAAAACATCGCATGGGGAATGTCAGCGGGCAAACCATAGTTTCCCCATTCGCTGCAGGCGCTGAATTTGCTTTTTAATTCACGCCCTTCTTGCAGCGCACAATGTACGCCTGAGCGGGTTGCGCCAGCAGCGCAATCTTGTGCGCCGCGTCGCAATGCCTAAATTGAGAATGACATATCCACAATCGGGGGAGCGTTGAATGAAAATCGACAAAGCCAACACCTATCTCAGCATGATCACCAATGCCGCGGTACTGATCGGCCTGTTGCTGGTGATCATCGAACTGCGCCAGAATTCAAAAAGCTTAGATGCGCAAATCCGCATGTCACTCGCCGGCGCCTATCAGAACAACCTGGGCCGGGTGATTACCGACCAGGCGCTCGCCGAACTCGTGGTAAAAGCAAACGCCGATCCGGCGTCGATCACGTTTCCCGAGCGGTTGCGGATTGTCAGCTGGCAGGCGGAGCAACTCGCGGTTCTTTACGCCGCCTTCGAACTTTATGAGGACGGAACGATTTCCGACAACGCATGGCGATCCCACGCGCGGCAATTCACGCTGCTTTTATCCGCCCCGTTCTTTCTCGAAATCTATCGGAACGACAACGCCGGCGTCTGGCCACAAGCGTTTTACGACGAAGTCAATGCGCGTGCGCGCGCCGACGGCATTAACATGGACGAGTAGAATGCCGCTCTACGCAGCCTGTTTGATCTCCACCAGCGTCAGGCCGAAATGCAGATCCTCGCCCGCAAGCGGATGGTTGCCGTCGGCGGTGACGGCGTTCTCGCTCACCTCGGTAATCACGAGATTGACGACCGAACCGTCCTGCTGCTTCGCCGACAAGGTCATGCCGGGCTGCGGCGTCTGATCCGCAGGGAGTTGTTCGCGCGGCAGCTCAACCACCATTTCATCGCGGCGCGGACCGAAAGCGTTGGCGCTTTCGATGGTCACGGATTTTTCCGCGCCCTCTTCCATGCCCTCAAGCGCGTTTTCGATGGCGGGAAAGATTTCCGCCTCGCCAAGGGTCAGCGTTTGCGGGCCCGCCTGTTCGGTGCCGCCGACAACGCGCCCGTCGCCCGTGCGCACAGTGTAATTGATGACGACCGTGTCGCCCTTTTTCGCCTGAGCCATGAATGTTCCTTCGATTTGTTTTCGCCGGGACAGAGACATCGCCCGGATCAATGAAAGCGCTTTTTCAACAAAACGCGAGAGGCCGGCGTTTGTGAGACAGCGTCAGGAACGCATCATAGGCCAGCGGATTGCGACCAGACCTCGCAAACAGCGCGCGCCCAGTCAAGGCGGCCAGTGAAAGCAGCCAGTCGGGCAAGCGCAGAGGATTTAAGATACCCGGCGCCCCGCTCAGCTTTCCCTCAGATACCCCCAGGTATGGAGCCGGTCGGAGTCCTCGTACCACCGCTCGCCGATATCGTCGCGGAAATACATGTTGGGGATGAGGATGTTCTGAATGCGGCCATAGGCCTGTTTTTGCGCCTCGCGCATGGTGGGCCCAAGGCCCGAGACGACAAGCGCGAGGCCCGCCCCGCCCGTCACCAGCCATTCGTCATTGACGCGTTTGACGTCATGAATGTGGACGCCCTCCGTCATTGGTTTTTTGAAAATGATCGCTGCGTTTTTCGAATAGCTCTCGAAAGTTTCCTTGTCCTTGAACGGATAAGGCGGCACGACGAGGCGCACGCCGACCTGAAACCCTTTCTTGGCCTTGAATTTCGGGTCCCCGCCCGCCGCCATCTGCCAGAAAAAGTCAGCCAGCGGAATATTCAGCCCGTCGGACTGGATCTGTATCGTCGGATAACCAAACCGCGCAGTAAATTCGAGCGGATAGATCCCCTGTCCGTTGACGATGCAGTTGACGTCGATATAGCCGACATAGCCTTCCTCGGCGAGGCGCGGCGCCATTTTCGCGAGCGTCTCTCGGTAGAGCTTGTTCGGGCCCGACCAGAACATCGACGTTCCCATCTCGCCGGTCGCCGGACCCACATTGCCGGGCAAGAGCCGCTTGTGCTCGAAATTGATATTGAGCGGCTCCATGAATTCGCGGCCGTTGAAAAAGCCGCCCACCGCGACCTCGACGCCCGTTACCCGGTTCTGAAGCTGGAAAATCTTGATTGTGTCGGCCCAGACGCGCTTGTAGGCTTCAAGAACGCGCACCACGTCCGAGCCGTCATCCTCCATGCCGACAAACAAAAGCCGCTTGATGTTCTGCGCCTCGCCCGACGGCTTGATGACGTATCTGCGCGGGTTCGATTTTACATGGGCGATTGCCGCGTCGAAGTCGTTGAACTCCTTGTAGGGAAGAATGCCGACGCCGGCTTTCTTGAGCTCGTCCTGGCCGAAGGAGCGGTCATCCTCCAGCCGGTCCGTATAAGGCGTGCCGCCGATGACGCGCTTGCCTTTCGCGCGCAACGCCGCGGCTTTCTCGCCCTGACCCAAGACATCGTCGAAGACGATGACGTCGGCCCAGTCTACATGCGGCTCCCACTGGTTCACTTTCGGAATAAAGCCGTCGCCGATATCGGCCTCGGCCTTGTTCTCGGTGCAATAGCGCACCTCATGGCCCTCACGCGCGATGCGCCAGGCGCAGTCAACATGCAGGCCCTCGGTGGAGATGAAGAGATAGTTTCGTCTGGTTTGTTCGCTCATCAGCACACTATAAGGCGCGTCAGGGAAATGTGTAATGCGAATGTGCTATCCCGGGCATATTCCGGGCTGACTGAAAACAAGCGCCGGACGGCTACTGGGCCAGCACCACATTGAGATAGGCGGCGACCCGCACGCCCGCCTGCGACAGCCGCAAATTGACCGTGCCGATATGATCAAAGACATAGCGATAAGAAAGGTTCGGATCATCCGGGTAGATCGTGTCGCGGATGGCGGTGCTTTCGCTGGCCCACACGACCGGATTGATGTCCGTCCAGTCGGCGACTTCGGCAGGCGTGATTTTTTGCACCAGCCATTCGGTCATTTCCGAATAGGAAAGCTGTTCGCCGTCGATCATGCCGGAATCCCATACCGAATGAAGGTTGGTTTCGCGTCCGAAGTAGACGACCGCGAAATCGTTGCCGCCACGGTCGGTTCCGTTGCCGGCATGCAGCGGCTGGTGGAGATCGCCGATGATGTGAACGATAAATCTCAGCGCCAGCGCTTTTTCTTCGCGGGTCGCATCCGGGTCTTTGAGCGTGCGGGTGAACTCTGCGATAGCGGTGATCGCATCGCCCTGCGGCGGCGCGCCCGCCTGGGCATAGGTCGCGCCCGCCGGGATGGTCACATAATGGTAGGGGCTCGATTCCATCTGCCAGAAATCTTCCGGACTGGCGCGCATGAAATCCGCCCAGGTTGAACCTTCGGCGAGCCCCTCCGGACCCAGAATATCTTCGATGGCCGCGCGGGCGTCATCGGAAAGATAATGGGCGGCGATGGCGCCGGTGACCCGGTGGCCGATCTTGCCCCAGGCGAAGGCGGGCGCGGCGGTAAAAAGCGCCGCAAACTGCGTGACGATGAGAATAAGAAGAACCCGACCCATGAACTCACGACCCCACTGACACTATCCGAGGCCCGCGAGTATAGCCTGATCGAGTGTAAATTTCCTGATGCAAGCGCCGCAAAAGGCGCTCTTCTCACCGCAACGGGACTTTTTTAGCCGCGCGAGCGCCAGAACAGGCTTGAAATTCCAAGGCCTGAATTCACGGCAATGAAGGTGATCAAGAGTATTTCCAGAACGCCCATCGGTCTCTCTCCCCAGATAAGATGCCTAAAGCGACGATCCCATTGGGTGCGGCTACGATGGTGAAAGTGGGGCGCGGCGGCGCCGGGACAAGGGTATTCGACCGTCACGCTCGCTCACAAAATGGCGAGAATGTGGCAAAGGGCCGTTCGTGGCTTTATTGGGCTATTTTGTACCCGGCTCCATAGCCTTGATCGCCACCCGGCCGAAATCAGCGACCATGGCGAACATGCCGACGGCGACGCCGCGGTGAACGACGCCCGTCATCTGAAACGCGTCGTAGCCGTATTTGGCGACCGCCGCCATCAGAACCAGGCGGGCGAGAAAGGTCGCCGTGAAATTGATGGTTTTCGCCGCAAGGCGCTTCTTGCGCTCTTCCGGGGTTTCATCGACGCCGCGCGGTTTTATGCGGGAAAGATCAGGCTCCAGCATTACACGGCGCGCCGGTTCCGCAAATGAAGGACCGTCATTTACCGCTGCTGCAGCGGCTCCGCCACCGCCGGCGACACTCGCCAGCCGGTCGGCGCTCATTCGCAACGCCGCCTCGTTCTTTTTACCGCCGAACGCCATTCGCCCTCGCCCGCTTTGCCTTGCAACCCGGCTTAACACTGCGCCAACCGGCCCTGCATTTCGATGAACCTGATCGATACAATTGGAACTATCTGGATCGGCAAAAGAAAACGGGCGGCCCGAAGGCCGCCCGCTTGTCATCCCCTCTGACGCGTCCGGCGTTAGAAGCGGAGGCCCAAGCCGACACCGTAACGGCGCGGCTCGAGCAGGAACAGGTTCTGGAAGTTGCCTGCAGTTTCACCTGAGTTAAAGGAACCGGTAATGGCGTCGCTGTCCGTCACATTCTGCATGAAGAAGCGGACATGCCATGCGCCATCCGTGGGCCCGTAACGAAGCTGGGCATTGATGTAGCCGTATCCGTCAACCAGGTCTTGCTGCGTATTGAAATTATCGACGTAGAAATTGGTCTGATAATAAGCATCAACACGAGGCGTGAGCACGTGGTCGGCATTAACATAGAAATCGTATTGTATGCCGCCGGCGATTTTGAATTCAGGCGCGCCCAAGAGACGGTTGCCTTCAACAGATTGCTCAATACCGCCGGTGATCGCATAAGAGCCGCCAGTCGCCAGGTTGATGCTGTCGATGTTGGAAGCAAGCTGCGAGCAGACAGAGAACGGGCTTGCAATTAACGGATTAAGCCCCGCGAACGGCCCGCCTAATGTTTGCCCGATCAACGGTGCATCGCCTGCTCCACGCGTGATGACACAGTTCTGTGCGAGCGCAATATCGCCAATCACTTCAACATCGGTACGGCCAGCGCCCGGGTTCCGAACGTCAACGGATGCGAACTCGCCTAGCTCGGTATTGAGGTAAGAAGCGTTCATATTGATGGTGAGTTCGTCTGTCGGTCTTAAGACAAATTCGCCTTCCAGACCCCAGATCGTCGCATCAATGTTCTCGTTGAACGACGTGTTGTTTGCAATCCGCGAAACCTGAAGGCCGGAATAATCATAGTAAAACGCCGCCAGGTTCATTTGTAGAACGTCATCGAAAAGGGACGACTTAACGCCAACCTCAAACGCGTTGATGACTTCCGGCTCGAAAGTGAAATCACCACCGGCTGTTTGCGCGCGCGGGTTAAACCCGCCCGGCTTGAAGCCGCGAGTCCAGGATGCGTAATATTGCGCATTGTCGGACGGGGTCCACTGAAGAACCGCCCGGCCCGTCAAGGAGTTGAAACCAGACTCAATGACCCGGAAATCCTGCACTGCGCCCGCGGTGCCTTGCGTGTTTGGATCTGAGTCAAGCAGGTCCAGAACAGATTGGGTGCCGATTGGAACGACCGGCGGCGCGCCTGGCGGAAGGGTTCCAAGTGCCGAACCAATAAATGTGTCGAGGAAGTTCAGCCGGTCTTTGACCCCTTTGGTGTCCCAGTTGCGGCGAACACCGCCAGTCAGCTTCAGCGTATCCGTGATGTCATAATAGAGCTCGGCGAAAACTGAAGTGGAGTCGAGGAACGTATCGCGTGAGTCGTTGTAGAAATAGGGCGAATAAAAGCTGAACCCTTGCGTTGCAGCAGCGGCCGCAGCAGCGCCGCCAGCCATTTGGGCAGGCGCAGGTTGTGATCCGAAGTCATTCGTACACGCATCAACCTGCATTGCCGTTGGCGTACCGCCGCCCGCCAAGGTGACGGCGCAACCCTGAACTTGTGCAGCGCCGACGGCTGCGAGCGTGCCGCCAACCAGCGAGAAGTAATCAAGGCCCGAGGTCGCTACACCGTAATTGGCGAACCCGTCAGATTCGAGGTGATTGACGCCAAGCAGGAAGTTCAGCGGACCGTCAAATGATGTATTGATAATGCCCTCTACCGACCAGTATTCGGTATCGCCGATCGAAAAGTCGGTTGCACGATAACGGCTTGTACGATCCTGGATGCGTCCTCCGATGACGCCTACGCGGCCGTCAGGCAGTCCGCCAACGCCGACGTCAAATTCGGAAATCGGAAAAAGACCGTCAGAGTAAAGCGCAGCAACGCCCGGCAGACCGCCGAGAGATGCAGGCGCGAATAACGCCGCCGGCACTGTAAATTCAGGACCAACGCCGCCGTCGAAATCGGTGCGCGTTGCAATATCGGACTCGCCGTAACCCCCGGTGATCTTTACAGTAAACGAGTCAAAGTCATGCCTGAGATTGGCCATAAAGATGGTTTCATCGGCATAATATTCCGGGTCGGTATCCCATGCGACTTGACGCAAACTCTCCGGTTGCGGCTCCCCTACTGGATTGGCGCCCAGCGAATAGAGACCGAACGCCGCCGCCGCCGGCGCAAACAATGCACCAAATGCTTCGGCGGAATTGTTGACGAGGAATGTCGCTCGCTGGTCCTGCACGTCGAACGCACGCGGTCCATTCGGATCGCAACCGAGCACCGGCTGCAGGGGACCCGCTTCGCAAGCCTGTTTTTGGTGGCGCGATCGGTTGTCATCTTCCTGCATGTAACTGGCGACGATGTCGAGCGTGGTATCGTCAGTCGGATACCACCGCGCCGAACCGCGAACCGCATAAATATCGCGGTCATCAATATCGCGGCCGGTAAAGACGTTTTCCATATAACCGTCGCGTTGAATGACCGTGCCAGCAACGCGCAAGGCGAACGTTTCGCTCACAGGAACGTTCAATGCGCCGTGGACTTTTACGGCATTATAATTGCCATATTCGGCATCTGCATAAGCTTCAACTTCATCAGGATTCGCTTTTGCAGTGATGACGTTGATAACGCCGGCCGTTGCATTACGGCCGAAAAGCGTGCCCTGCGGACCGCGAAGAATTTCGAGCCGCTCAATATCGAAAAATTCGGTTTCAAAAAGCCGGGGCGCGTCCAGGAAGAAGTCGTTCATATGTACGGAAACGGCGCTTTCCGAACTGGAGGCGACAACGAAGTTGCCTACGCCGCGAATGCCGACCGCTGAGCCAGTGAACTGCGTACGCGAAAAGGCGAAGTTCGGAATGTTGAACTGGATATCCTGAAAGCTCTCAAGCTGGCGCGCCTGAAGGTCTTCGCCTCCAAAAGCCGAAACGGAAATGGGAACATCCTGCAGCGATTGTTCGGTCCGCTGCGAAGTCACAACGATCGTATCGCTAATTGACTGTGCGGCGGCGGCGCCTGTCATGACGGCGCTGATCGCGACCCCGCCAAGCAGTCGCGCTGCGGAGACGGTAAGAGCGGAATCCTTTTTCATCATCTAACCCCTGATTTTCGCCCCTCCCTGTCGGGGCTTGGTTATTTCGGCTAATTTAGAGCTAGCCGAATGTGATCATTAACTAATCGCGCAACGATGGGCTTGCGTCCAGCGAACGTTGCTACGCAACTGCGCTCCGTCCGATTGCGTTACAAAATTACAACAAACATCAGACACGAATTACACGAAGCGCGAACTTCATTGCTGCAACGCACCATTACTACTGCAACATGGTTAAAGCTGGCTGGAATTGTTCAACAAACCCTTAATAACCTATGGTTCTGAGGTAACACTCCGCCGCCCCGAATGCTGGCGCGCCATAAATTTGAATATGGCGGGTCGGTTTGGAAAAAGAGCGAACCTGCGAACCGAGGCCGCGTCCGCGGCCCGGCCGGGCAAGCCGCCCCTGCGGAGGTTCTCGCGAAGCGATTGTCAGCGAGCGAAATACTGGTGGGCGCGGCTGGGTTCGAACCAGCGACCCCTACGGTGTGAACGTAGTGCTCTCCCGCTGAGCTACGCGCCCTCATTAGTCTATGACTTTTAGCATTGCGGCTGGCGTTCATAGCGCCTGACGGTCGCTCGTCAAGCAACTCGCTCGTTGCCGCCTGAGTCTGCACGCGCGTCTTTTGCAGCCCGCACCCGAGAGGGCGGAAGGGAAAATATCGCGCGCGTTCCCTCGTCTACCGCCGAGTCCAGCCGGAAAGCGCCGTCATGGGCGACAGCAATCGCCTGAACGAGCGGCAAGCCAAGTCCAAGTCCTTCTTTTGACCGTTTGTTTGACATGTCGAGCTGTGTGAAAGGCGCAGTAATTTCGTCGAGCTTTTCCGCCTTAATTCCCGGCCCGTCATCCTTCACGACAATTGCTAGGCCGCCGCTCCGGGTTAAGGCTGCACCGATCAAGAGCTTAGCTCCTTTCGGTGAAAATTTCACCGCGTTATCGATCAGTTTCCGGATCGCTTTCGAGACCAGTATCCGGTCGCAAGTAACTTCAATATCTGAAGAAGCTAGCTTCACGGCCGGTTTAATTTCCGCAAGACTCAGCGTCTTTTCCATGGCGGAAAGCGCCTCGTCGATGATGTCGCCCAACAGGACATCCGTTTCATTTACAGCGATGGGGCCAGATCGCGCGTCCGATGCGAGCAGCATGTCCGATACAGAGTTTAACAGGCGTCGGCCGCTATCGATGATGTAATCCGCATATTCCCTATGCAGCTTGTCGTTCTGACTTTCGAACTGCTCGCCGATGATCTGGCCGAAACCGATGATGGCGTTTAACGGCGTTCTGAGCTCGTGGCTCATCACCGACATCAAACTGTCCTTAAATTTTGATCCCGCTTCCGCCTGATCGCGTGCAATTCGCAGCGCCTTCCGGTCGTCGCTGGCGCGAAGCACGAATTTAACGGCGTGATTGAACAATGACCAGTTCATAGGCTTGGCGAGAAACGATGTCGCGCCCGCGGCAAACGCACGGTCAACGGCATCGCCCTGATCGCTGGCGGTGATCACCATCACCGGCGTATCGCCAATTCTGTCGTCCTTTCGAATGGCCTCCGTCAGCTCGAACCCGTTCATCACCGGCATATCGAGGTCGGATATGACGAGGTCGGCGCTCTCAGCTCGCAAGAGTTTCAATCCCTCAGCGCCATCGCACGCCTGGCGCACCAGATAGCCAGCCTCGCAAAGCTTGGCGCTCGCGAGTTCACGCATGATCGGGTCATCATCGACAAGAATAATTTTGGGAACGGCGTCCACGTCTGCTTTCTCCCACCAACGCGTATGAGAACACGCTCATACGTCATCAGGCATTAACGCAAAATTATCTTAACAACCGCTTTTCGAGGGTGCTTTTCCTTCAGGAAATTAAATTTCAAACAATTGCCTTCAATATCCCGGTTAGTTTTTCGTTAGGAACATTGACCGGGTCGCATGTCACAGCGCTCGAAATCTTTGCGCAGCCGATTAACAACGCTGGTCGTTGTCGCCATATTCGGCGCCGTCGCTATCGCCACCGCTTCTTCTGTCTGGCGGGAGATGGCGCAGTATGGCGACGGCAAGCGTGCGGAGCTTTATGCATCGGCAAATGTTTTCGCCTCCGCCATTTCCGAGCATGTAAGAAATGCTGACAAGGCCGCTACGCTCAACGCCCTGCGGGCGATGTCTTATATTCCGACCATCGAACATGTCCGGGTTGAAGAACCTGACGGAAGTCTGTTTGTCGAGCTTGGCAGCGCAACGGCGGTAATCCGCGATAATAAGGCTAACGTGTTCGGGGAACATACCGCCCTGTCGATGCTTACGTCCAAATCCACGGAAGCGTCCGTACCTATCATCCATGGCGGTGAAACTGTAGCGACTCTAACCATTCACGCAGACACAGGCTCGCTTTCCAGCCGAATTGGGCTCCTTTTGTATGACGCGTTGGTAGCGGCGATTTTTGCCGGCGGGATCGGCGTGTTGATCGCATTAAAAATGCAGCGCGCCATTACAGATCCCATCATGTCGCTGGCGCGCGTCATGGGCAGGGTCCGTGAAACCGAAGATTTCAGCGTCAGGGCGGACAAGGCCGGCGATGACGAAACCGCGCAGCTCGTCGACATGTTCAACACCATGCTGGATCATATTCAGGAGCGCGACGGCAAGCTGCGCGTACATCAGCGCAATCTCGAAAAAACCGTAGACCGGCGCACAGCGGAATTGCGGACAGCCAAGGAATCTGCGGAAGCGGCGAACATGGCGAAATCCGACTTTCTCGCCACCATGAGCCATGAAATTCGCACACCCATGAACGGCATGCTCGCCATGGCGGATCTATTGAGCAAGGCCCGTCTTGCACCCCAGCAAAAACGGTACGCCGAAGTAATCGCCAAGTCGGGCCAGAGCCTCCTCGCAATTATCAACGACATTCTCGATTTTTCAAAGATCGAGGCGGGCCGGCTCGAACTTGAAAAAATCGCCATACGCCCGGCGGATATCGTTGACGACGTTGTCAGCTTATTTTGGGAACGGGCCGCCACCAAAGGAATTGATCTCGCCGCCTATGTCGCGCCAAACACGCCGGAAGAAATCGAAGGCGATCCGGTACGCATCAGTCAAATCGTTTCAAATCTCGTCAACAACGCGCTGAAATTCACCGAAGAGGGCCATGTCATTGTCGCTGTCTCGTGTAAATCAAACCCGGCTGGCGGCGATAACGTCTGCACCATAGAGTTCTCAGTCGCCGATACCGGCGTCGGCATCGCCGAAGACAAGCAAGCGGAAATCTTTGAAGCATTTTCACAAGCCGACCAGACAACCACGCGAAAATTCGGCGGCACCGGTCTTGGCCTTGCGATCAGCCGCCGGCTTGTCGAGGCGATGGACGGCGCCATCGGCCTGGTCAGCAAACCGGGCATGGGTTCAAGGTTTTTCTTTGATATTCCGACAAGCGCGCTGAAACCGCCTATCGAAGTACGCAAGGTCGAGGAAGAAAAACGCGCCATCATCGCCATTGACGGCACGGCCACGCCGAAAATGCTTGCGCGATACATAAGAGAAACCGGCGTTATCCCGCATGTCGTGGAAGACAAGAGCCGTCTCGGTCCGCATATCGCTTATGCAGACATGATTTTTGCGTCTGTCGTCTTTTTCGAAGCCTATCAGGAAGCGATCTCAAAAGGCGAAGCGCAATGGATCCCTGCGCGTATTTGCGTTTGCGAGCTTGGCGACACAAAGCCCGAGCAGATGCTCGAAAGCGGCATCGTCGAAGATATTCTCATGGCTCCGCTTTCACGCACGGACGTGCTGCGGCAGATAGACCGCATTCTTGACGACAAAATGCGCGGCGCGGCGGCGTTACAGGAAACTGCAAGCGTTGAGCCCGCACAAACCACGTTTAAAGGACAGCATGTGCTTGCCGCTGACGATAGCGCGGTTAACCGCGAGGTAGTGCAGGAGGCGTTGTCGCGCCTCAACCTGAAGGTAACGCTTGCAAATGACGGCCGCGAAGCCGTGCATCTCGCCCAGGCGCAGCGGTTCGACCTCATCCTGATGGATTGCTCCATGCCGGAGATGGACGGGTTTGAAGCGACGCAAGCGATCCGGGCGCTGGAAAAGGCGTCGAAAAGACCCGCCACGCCCATCGTTGCGCTCACCGCACATGTCTCGGGTTCCGATAACAAATGGCGCGAATCCGGCATGAACGGTTATCTGACAAAACCATTCACCATCGCATCCCTCGCCGCCGCCATGGCTGAATTTCTTGAGGTTTCGCCGGACTCGGCGAGCCCATATGCAGTGGATCAGCCGGTTCGTGAAACGCAAGCCTCCACTACCGGAGAGCCGTTCGACCGATCCGTTCTCGATCAGGTCGCAGCCATGCAGGCAAGCGGCTCGGATCTGCCTGTCCGCGCTCTCAAACTTTTTGAAGAACACTCGCGTGACGCCATTCGAACGCTCGCCGAAAGTTTCAAGTCCAACGACAACGAAAAGATCGCCAGAGCCGCGCACGCGCTCAAATCGATGAGCGTCAATGTCGGCGCCCGTGCGCTTGGCGCCGCTTGCGCGAACATCGAAGCGCAGGCGCGAGCCGGCGCGTCAAAAGAAGCGCTTTCGGCTTTGTGCAAAACCGCTGCAATGGAATTCCGCCAGGCGCATAAAGCCATACCGGCTATGATTGGCGAGTACAGCAGCAGAGCTGCGTAATTTAAGAGCGATTGATTTTTAATGCACGCGAATTGAAACGCGCACGCATCCGATAATGGTAATGGATGAAGTCACCGCGATGGTCGGGTGATCGTCTTCGCTTGAAACCGGTTCGAGCCGCGGCGGGTCTGAACGCCACCGGCGCACGACCGGCGTTTCGCTCACATGCGCGAGGCAATAATCGCCGTCATCAGGGGATCGGTCTTCATAATCGACGATCACCACCGTATCGGGAAGAAACGCCAGATCGACCGCCGGATCGTTGATGAAGACCGCAACAAGTTTCGCAGGACCAAGCGTCACCGGAATATAATCTTCAGCCATGGCGTGCGGATCGGCGCTCGCGTCGCGCGCCAGAAGCGCCGCCGTGCGAAGGCTCACCACCGGCACATGCCGGACAGGACGGCGAATGTAGGCGGCGGCTGCATGCTTGTCGCTTTCCGCTACCGAGCGATCGCCTGCAGCGAGCCAGTCGAGCGGCGCTTCCAATGCGTCAGCAAGTTTGGCGAGGGTAAGCCGGCGCGGGTCGTGAATACCACTTTCCCAGTTCGCGATGGCCGGCTGGCTGACGCCGACCTTGCTGGCCAGATCCGATTGGCTGAAGCCCTTCGTCTTGCGCGCCTCACGGATACGTTCTCCGATGGAGCGGGCGGCGGCGGCGTGGGTCAATTCCATCGCGATTCTCCAATTTATAAGCTAAACTTATAATATTGATGATCTGTACGCTATAAAATTCTTCATCAGGCGATGTTTATGCGTCTTTTGCCAAGTAAGCTGTGAAAATATAACGCAAATTCAGGTAAACTGGCCAGTATAAAAAACATTTGAATCGGGCTTGAAAAAATCAGCCTACCTTATATTCTGATAGCGGTGGAAACGTTCATAGGCAAGCTCGGGGTACATCGATGACTGACCTGTGCGATAGCGACGGCGCCGGCCGTCTCGCAGCAAAAATCCAGGACTTTTGGCGCAAGCGCGGCTTTGACGTCGTGGTCGAAACGAAGGACGAAGGTTTCGTTTCCACCATGCGCTCGGCGCGCACGGACGTCAGAAGCAACATGATCAACGGCATGCCGACGAAATTTGTCGGCGCCGAAGCGACCTAAGTCCCTTCGGTCAACGCATTTTCAATCATCGAACCCAATTCGATATAACCATCGAACAATCCTGTTGCGTCCGCGCTAAGCGTCAGCGGGCCATAGCCAAAACTGGCGATAAATGACGGCAAGCCCGCCGCCCGCGCGGCGCGTATATCTGTATCGCTGTCGCCGATAAAAACAGCACGCTGCGCGCCAGTTTCTCGCAAACAAAGCGTGACCGGCGCAGGATCCGGTTTCGGCGCGCTTGCCGTATCGGCGCCGACAATCACCTCAAACAAAGACGACAATCCCAGCGTTTCAATCAACAGTTTCGCCATGCCTTCGCGTTTGTTGGTGCAGATCGCCATGCGTGCGCCGCGCGCCCTGAAACTTTCGATTAACTCAACCGCGCCGTCGAAGGGCCGTGAATGTACGGCAATATTCGCTTCATAGTGATCCAGAAATCGCGCCAGCGCTTCGTCGGTTTCCGCATCGCTTGGAATGCGCCCCGCGGACAGCTCATAACCACGCAGGATCATGCGCCGGGCGCCGTGCCCAACGAGATGACGGACGCTCTCGGCCGGCGCGGGGGCAAGCCCGGCTGCCCCAAGCGCATGGTTCATGGACGCCGCCAAGTCCGCCGCCGTATCGACCAGCGTGCCGTCGAGATCGAACAGCACCGCCGCGCCAACAAGATCATCCGGCATATCCTTTACCCTGTTGTCCGCCATTCCCTTGCCTGATTCCCTGCTTAGCCTGTCCGGAGACATCGGGCGCGCGAATCGCGCCAAATGACTTTAAGGACATAGGCCGTTTTGACCATTCCATGATAGACGACAGCGGAAATTCGCCGCTCATTTCGAGGACACGCGTTTCATATGACTGATATTCCCATCGCTGCGGTTATCCTCGCCGCCGGCCACGGCACGCGCATGAAATCGTCTCTGCCGAAAGTCATGCATGAGATCGGCGGACGAGCGATGATCGCCCATGTGATTGATGCTGCGTCAGCACTGGCGCCAGAGCGCATGAGCGTCGTCATCGGCGATCACGCGCCGCAGGTTGGCGATTTCGCTAAGTCGATCCGCAAGGATATTTCTGTCGCGGTTCAGGCGCCGCCGCAGGGCACCGGCCATGCGGTGATGCAAGCCCTGCCGGCGCTTCAAGGATTTTCCGGCGCCGTTCTTATTCTCTACGGCGATACGCCGCTGGTGACGCCCGAAACCTTGCGCGCGCTTGCCGATGAAGTCGCAGGCGGGGCCGCCGTTGCTGTACTCGGTTTTGCGCCGTTCGAGCCCGGCGCCTATGGACGGCTGAAGCTCGACGACAAGGGCGAACTCGCCGCCATCGTCGAAGCAAAAGACGCGAAGCCAGAAGAACTCGACATTGCGCTTTGCAATTCCGGCGTCATGGCGATTGACGCAGCGTTCCTGAACGCGCGCCTTAAAGATATCGATAACAAGAACGCCAAGGGCGAATATTACCTGACAGACATCGTCGCCCTCGCCCGCGCAGACAAGAAAAGCTGCGCGGTAATCGAAGCCGACGAAGATGAAGTCCTCGGCGTCAATTCACGCGTGGAACTCGCAGAAGCCGAAGCGGTCTTTCAGGACCGGATGCGCATTACCGCCATGGAAGAAGGCGCGACCCTCGCCGATCCGGCGACCGTGTATTTCTCATGGGATACAAAGCTCGGCATGGACGTCACAATCGGCCAGCATGTGGTTTTCGGTCCCGGCGTTACAATCGCGGACAATGCCGAGGTGAAACCGTTCTCCCATCTCGAAGGCGCGAGCATCGCTGAAAAAGCGAGCGCCGGACCGTTCGCCCGCCTGCGCCCCGGCGCGGAACTGAAATCCGGCGCGAAAGTCGGCAACTTTGTCGAGATCAAAAAGGCGGTCATCGGCGATGGCGCCAAGGTCTCGCACCTCACTTATATCGGCGACGCCGAAGTGGGCGCAGAGGCGAATATCGGCGCCGGGACCATCACCTGCAATTATGACGGCTACGCAAAGCACAAGACCGTCATCGGCAAGGGCGCTTTCATCGGATCGAATTCAGCGCTCGTTGCGCCCGTGACCATCGGCGACGGCGCCTATGTGGGCTCAGGGTCGGTCATTACGAAAGATATCGATAAAGACGACCTTGCCGTGGCGCGCGGCAAACAAACGGCGATCAAGGGCTGGGCGGCGCGCTTCCGCAAATCGCAAGCAGCAAAAAAGAAATAGGATCCAACATGGACAAGGATCGCGGCAAGCGCCTCGCGGCCGAAGAAGCGGCAAAGCATTTGGAGCGCGGCATGACGCTGGGTCTCGGCACCGGCTCCACCGCCGCGCATTTTGTCGATATTGTCGGCGCGCGCGTTGCGGAAGGCTGGCCGCTAAAGGGCGTGCCCACATCGGAGGCAACGCGCCGGCAGGCCGAAAGCCTCGGTGTTGAAATCATCGAGCCTCATGAAACGACTGTCATCGATCTCGCCGTCGACGGCGCCGATGAAGCCGATCCAAGCATGAACCTCATCAAGGGCGGCGGCGCGGCGCTGCTCCGTGAAAAAATCGTCGCCTACGCGGCAAAAAAATTCATCGTCATCGCCGACAAGTCGAAGCGCGTCGCGGCGCTCGGCGCCTTTCCCCTGCCCGTCGAAATATCGCCCTACGGCTGGGCGCTTACGGTGGCGGCGATGCGCCGGACACTCGCCGCGCAAGGCTTTGAAAACGCAAAACTGGAACTGCGCTCAGGCGAGGGCGTGTCAGTGAAAACCGACGGCGGCAATCTGATCATCGATTGTTCGCTCGGCCGTATTGAAGACCCGGCAAGCCTTGAAAAAGCGCTGAACGCCATTCCCGGCGTTCTTGAATGCGGCCTTTTCTGCGGCATGACCGACATGATCATCTATGGCGATGAAGACGGCGTCTCGGTGGTTGCGGCTTGAATTGCTACGCTGCTACAGCCTTTGCGCTTTGCGTGCTTGCGCGTTAGCTTGAGACGAAGTTCGAGGCGAAGACCCGCATGGCGCAGACGCGATTTCAAAAACTGCAGGAAGCGATCAAGACCTATGGCGCGGCGGCGTTTGAAAACCTCCTGCGCTGCAAGGGCTTCGGCGAGGCGGTGATCAAGGGCCTTCCCGCCTATCTTGAATGCAGCCCCGAATGCGTTACCGCCGTGCCGCCGGCGGGGCCGTTCGACCCGCGCAAGGATTACGGCGAGGACGCCTTCAGCTATCGCCAGCGCGAGGTCATCGTGCTGGAACCCGTCATGTTCGGCCTGGCGCTCACCGTCAAGAATTTCGAGGATTCAGGCTCGCTCTGGCTGAGGACCGCGCTTTCCGTAGAAGTCACCGGCAACAGTTTCGACGTCTTTGTGGCGCAACAGCCGATGATCCGCATTCCGCTCGACTATGACGACAAGCTGGAGCCGGTATTCGAGGCCGTCTATCGCGAATTCTTGAACACATTTCAGCTGGAAGTGCTCGAATTCAATGATAAGCGCTTTTCAACCGGCATCGGTTTCGTTCCCGACACGCAAATTTCTGACAAGTAAGATCATCACATGACCAATTATGATTACGACCTCTTCACCATCGGCGCAGGCTCCGGCGGCGTGCGCGCATCGCGGCTCGCATCCAGCTATGGCGCAAAAGTCGGGGTCGCAGAGGAATATCGCGTCGGCGGCACCTGCGTCATCCGCGGCTGCGTGCCGAAAAAATATCTCGTCTACGCCAGCGAGTACGGACACGGATTTCATCACGCCAAAGGTTATGGATGGTCGGCGGATAATGTCTCGTTCGACTGGTCGAAGCTGATCGAAAACAAGGACAACGAAATCGACCGCCTCAACGGCATCTATATCCGCAACTTGAAAAACGCCGGCGCGGATATATTCCAGACACGCGCAACGCTGAAAGACGCGCATACGGTGCATCTTGAAGCGGAAGGCCGCGACGTGACCGCCGAACGCATTCTCATCGCCACCGGCGGCGCGCCCTGGGTCGATGAAACCGTGCCGGGTCATGAGCTCGGTATTACGTCGAACGAAGCTTTTCACCTTGAAAAACTGCCGAAACATGTTGTCGTCGCCGGCGGCGGCTACATCGCCGTGGAGTTCGCCTGCATATTCAAAGGTCTCGGTTGCGACGTCTGCCTCATCTATCGCGGGGAAGACATCTTGCGCCATTTCGACGCCGATATTTCGGTGCAGGTCCACACGGAACTGCAACGTCAGGGTATCCGTGTCATCACGCAGAACATTTTCGAAAAGATCGAAGCTATGGGCGGCGATCAAAAACGCGTTCATTTATCCAATGGCGAACATGTTGATACCGACCTTGTCTTCTGGGCGGTGGGGCGCAAACCGTCCACGAAGGGCCTCGGCCTTGAAAACGCCGGCGTCGAACTCGACAAGAGCGGCGCCGTCAAAGTGAACGACAACTCCCAGTCGTCGGTCGACAATATCTTCGCGGTCGGCGACGTCACCGACCGGGTGAACCTGACGCCGGTCGCCATTCGCGAAGGCGCCGCCTTCGCCGAAACCTATTACAACAACAACCCGACCGCGACCGATTACCGGTTTATTCCGAAAGCTGTGTTCTCGCAGCCGCCAGTGGGTACCGTCGGCTACGCCGAACACGAAGCACGCCACGAATTCAAAAACGTCGATATCTACAAGACCAACTTCCGCTCCATGAAACATATCCTCACCGGATCGGAAGAGCGGGTGATGATGAAGCTCGTGGTCGACGGCGACACCGACCGCGTCCTTGGCTGTCATATTGTCGGCGAAGACGCAGCTGAAATGATCCAGTGCGTCGCCATCGCCGTCAAAGCGGGATTAAAAAAGAAAGACTTCGACGACACCGTCGCGCTGCATCCGACGATTTCAGAAGAGCTCGTCACCATGCGCGAGAAGTTCGTTCCGACCGAGTAACTCTTAGTGCTGCGCGCTGGAAGCAGCGTGCTAAAACGATTCATAAGCCTTTGTCGCAAGCAGACATTTACCGGTCCGAAAATGGGAGCGAAATTCCATGCTCCAACAACACAGATTTGTAATGCGTTAAATACGATTGGAGCTTATTTCGGAGCAGGTTTGCCTCTTCGAAATGCTCCGAACCGCGACCTAGCAGCTCACACAATTCATCCGCGTCCCCGCATAAAGACGAGAGACTGTCCCCCTGCACCAATACTCCTGGGAATTGTCTATCAGGATGACGAATGACCGCCGCATTGGTTGCGTCTGAGAAAATCTCTATATTAACAGTACGCATGTGCTTGTTTTCCTCTCCATTAAGGCGTGAAATACTCAATACTGGGAATGTACTCTCTGAGGTTTCTTTTCAGATTTGACCACAACGCTGAGGCGAGCCAGCCTGCGAAAAATACATCCTATCTGTTGAATTCTTCCATATTTCCCAGTGTTGGTGCGTAGTTATCCACGGGCTTTCCCGCGCGCCTATAATGCTTTCGTTATGAATAGGCGCTGTTTGCGCCGCGACAGTTCGCGAAACTTGAGCACGCGAAAACAGGAAAGTTGTGTCCGAATGCATTTGTTGCACAAACATTATGGCGAAGTTACACAACAATCGGCTGTGCGCCAGCAATCAAGCCAATGCGTCAAAGCGAGAGACCGGTGTTGTACAACTTTAATGAAACGCCTCAGTGACGCCCTAGCGGCACTCCGCCGCCGCGCGGTCAAGCGCCGCCGACACGCCGCGCAACGAGATGACATAGCTCGTCGCCGTGCCGCGCTGGGAGAGCGCCGAGATGCGCATGTCGGCGCCGCGGCGCATGGCGCGAACGAGCCGGTCTTCTTCGGACGCCTCCTCGATGAACGCCTCATTCTCGGAGACATACATGTCCCACTTGTCGGACCCGATCCGAAGCGTCGGTTCCGGTTTGGCGTTGAGGGCATAACCGGTCATCAGGCTCGGCTGTTCTTTCGCCGCGCCGGAGGCCCAGGAGGCGATGAGGAAGAAAACATCGCCGTGATTGACCGATTTTGGCGACTTGTCCTCGGCTTCGGTCGCCGCAAAGCAGATTTTCTCCCCGCCAACCTCGCGCACGAACACGCTCCAGTCCCGGAAAGTCGCCTTGGATTCAGGCTGCTGGGCGGCGGCGGAAACGCCTACGCCGGTTACGGCGAGACCGGAAATGGCGGCGAGAACAACGGGTAAGGTCGAACGAAACATGGAAACAACGCTCCTCGAAATGCAGTCGGCTAGGCGGACAGAACATAGATGAATTCGTCTGATAACATAGTTCAAAATTTGTCGCGACCGGGGCCGCGATATGGGCGATTTGCGCCATTGCATGCCCCCCGGCGTTGCGCCATAACGGCCCGGAATTTCTCAGATTTTTACCCTACCGGAGGAGCCAGATGATTCCCGGACGCGATTCACTGAAGACGAAAAAAACACTGAACGCCGGCGGCGCGGCTTACGCCTATTACAGCCTGGCGGAAGCTCAAAAGCAGATCGGCGACATTTCACGCCTGCCGTTTTCGTTAAAAGTGCTTCTGGAAAATCTTTTGCGCTTCGAGGATGACCGTTCCGTCACCGCCGACGACATCAGGGCCTTCGCCGACTGGCTGAAGGAAGGCAAATCGACCCGAGAAATCGCCTATCGCCCGGCGCGCGTGCTGATGCAGGACTTCACCGGCGTTCCCGCCGTCGTCGATCTCGCCGCCATGCGCGACGCTATGAAAAAGCTCGGCGAGGACCCGGAAAAGATCAATCCGCTGGCGCCCGTCGATCTCGTCATCGACCACTCGGTGATGGTCGATTACTTCGGCGGCGCTGACTCATTCAAGAAGAACGTCGAGCGCGAATATGAACGCAACGGCGAGCGCTACAAGTTCCTGAAATGGGGTCAGGGCGCGTTTGACAATTTCCGCGTCGTGCCGCCGGGCACCGGCATCTGCCACCAGGTCAATCTCGAATATCTGGCGCAAACCGTCTGGACCGCCGAGTATAAAGGCGAGACCTACGCCTATCCCGACACGCTGGTCGGCACCGACAGCCATACCACTATGATCAACGGCTTGTCTGTCCTCGGATGGGGCGTCGGCGGCATTGAGGCGGAAGCAGCAATGCTCGGCCAGCCGGTGTCGATGCTGATCCCCGAAGTCATCGGTTTCAAGATGACGGGCAGACTGCCCGAAGGCGCAACAGCGACGGACCTTGTGCTGACCGTTGTTGAAATGCTGCGCAAGAAAGGCGTTGTCGGCAAGTTCGTTGAATTTTTCGGTCCAGGCCTCGATCATTTGTCGCTGGAAGACCAGGCGACCATCGCCAACATGGCGCCGGAATATGGCGCGACCTGCGGCTTTTTCCCGATCGACAATGAAACGCTGCGCTATCTCAAAGCCACCGGCCGTTCGGAAGAGCGCATTGCGCTCGTCGAAGCCTACGCCAAGGAACAGGGCATGTGGCGGGAAGCGGGAACGCCCGATCCCGTCTTTACAGACACGCTCGAACTCGATCTTGCGAGTGTCGTTCCGTCGCTTGCCGGTCCGAAACGCCCGCAGGACCGCGTGCTGCTTTCACATGCGCCGGAAGGTTTCGCAAAAGCGCTCGACAAGGAATACGACAAGGGCGCCGAAGCCGGCAAACGCGTGCCCGTCAAGGGCGAAAAATTCGATATCGGCCATGGCGATGTGACCATCGCCGCGATTACGTCTTGTACGAACACGTCGAACCCGTCCGTGCTGATCGCCGCCGGTCTTGTCGCGCGCAATGCGCGCGTACGCGGTTTAACGGTAAAGCCGTGGGTGAAAACGTCATTGGCGCCAGGCTCGCAAGTTGTGACGGATTATCTCGACGCTGCAGGGCTTACCGATGATCTTGACGCGCTCGGTTTCAATCTTGTTGGTTACGGCTGCACGACATGCATCGGCAACTCCGGCCCGCTGCCGCCGGCGATTTCCGAAGCCGTCAACGAACACGACCTTGCGGTCGCATCGGTTCTTTCCGGCAACCGCAACTTCGAAGGCCGTGTTTCGCAGGACGTGCGCGCGAACTATCTCGCCTCGCCGCCGCTCGTCGTCGCCTACGCCCTCGCCGGCTCGATGAACATCAACCTGACCAAAGACCCGCTTGGCAAAGACGGCGATGGCGCCGATGTTTTCCTGAAAGACATCTGGCCGACAAACAAGGAAATCGCCGAAGTGGTGCGCGAGCACGTGACGGCGCAGATGTTTGCGACCCGTTACGCCGATGTCTTCAAGGGCGACGATCAATGGCGCTCCATCGATGTCAGCAATGAGCAGACTTATCAATGGCCGCCGTCAACCTATGTGGCGAACCCGCCCTATTTCGAAGGCATGACCAAGGAGCCAAAACCTGTTGAGCCGATCAACAGCGCGCGCGTACTGGCGCTATTCGGCGAGTCGATTACGACAGACCACATCTCGCCTGCCGGCGCCATCAAGGAAGACAGCCCGGCCGGGGAGTATCTGAAATCGCATCAGGTGCCGGTGGAAGAGTTCAACTCTTACGGCTCGCGCCGAGGCAATCACGACGTGATGATGCGCGGCACATTCGCTAACATCCGCATAAAGAATAAAATGCTGCCAGGTACGGAAGGCGGCGTTACCAAATTCACGCCGACCAGCGAAGAGATGCCTATCTATGACGCCGCGATGAAGTACAAGGAAGCGGGCACGCCGCTCGTCGTGATGGCCGGCGAACAATACGGCACCGGCTCATCGCGCGACTGGGCGGCGAAAGGCACGATCCTTCTCGGCGTGCGCGCGGTCATCGCTAAAAGCTTTGAACGCATTCACCGCTCGAACCTCATCGGCATGGGCGTCCTGCCATTGCAGTTCAAGGACGGCGACGGCTGGGAAGAGCTGGGCATGACCGGTGATGAAGAAGTCACCATTGACGGCGTCGATAACATCGAACCGCGTTCGACCATTCCGGTGTCGATCAAATTCGCCAATGGCGATGAGAAAAGGATCGACGCGCTGGTTCGCATCGATACGGCGGACGAACTCGATTACTTCCGCCACGGCGGCATTCTGCATTATGTCATCCGCAAACTGGCGGCGTAGAGTGCTGGAATTACAGTAAAAAAACCGCCGTTACTTGGAAGCGGCCGAAGAACCGCTTAGAGGACTGGCATAGGTCGCAGTTTTCTGGAATAGTTCCGCCCCAATAGAGACCAGAATGGTTTTCCGGGGGCGGGGCGCTGTTTCAATATTTACGCAGAAGAATTCTGTTCGCCTTTTTTCTGACGCTCACAGTAGCGCCATTCAGCGCCGCTGCGTCGCCATGGGCGCGCCCGGATGGCGAACTTCTTATTATTTCCCGCGGCGAATATTTTCGCGCAGAACTCGACCCGTTTGAAACGCCCGACGGGATCATCGAATCGCGATTCGACCGATTCGAATCGAACACTTATCTCGAATACGGCCTGACCGATGACATCACAATCGGCGGCAAGGTTTTATACGGCACGACATGGCTACAACGCGGCGACACTGTCGATACGGCGCAAGGCTTTTCCGAAATCGAAGGTTTCGCGCAGTTTCAGTTTTTACGTGATGACAGGCGCGCCGCTTCCGTCAGGATTTCGGCATCCAAGCCTGCGCGGTTTCAATCCGGGGCACGTACATCCCTTCAAGGTGAAGGCGCAGATGCCGAGATCGCCGCACTTTACGGCCATGACATAATCTTCAAGCCGATAAAATTATTTGCAGCTTTTGAAACTGGCTACCGTCGCCGATTTGGCGATTCCGCAGATCAGATCAAATCACAGGCAACGCTGGGAATTGAACCCACTGGAAACCTGCTGTTTCTACTGGAAGGGTTTTCGACCTTTTCCGTTCGAAATGGGTCCGGCGCCGAGACCGACTACGACATTATTAAACTCCAGCCATCGGCCGTTTATCGCTTCAGCAAGCGCTGGTCGCTTCAGGCGGGTTTCACAGAGGAGATTTACGGGCGCAACCTGGAACTTGGGCGGACCTATTTCATCGGCCTTTGGAGCACTTTTTAATGGCCATACATGACGCCCTCAATGCGACTGATGATGAGAAAGCTTGTGAAGGAAAACCCGCTGGGCCAGCGTCAATCCGTAATGCGTCACCGGAACAAAAACCCAGGCTTCTCGCCGCTGAATGGCCTCAACAACGTTTTTATTCTCACTTTTCCGATGCGCTGAACGAGCAATGCATCACCGGCCTGCGGGATTCAAACCCTGAAGATTCGGCATTCCGCTTGCTGTCACGAAGCCAGTTTTTAGCAGCTTTGTTCTTTGCTGCCTTTTTTATTCCCGTATCCGTGCAGTGGCCGCTTACGGTCTTTATGGCATTAAGCATCTTTACGGCTATCTACTTTTTAAGCGCTATCGCCTTTCGTGTCTGGCTACTCTTGCTGAGCACGAATGAGACGATTGGCGGCTCCTCCACAGAGCCTCTTCAGGGCGGAGATTTGCCGGTCATTACGATCTTGCTGCCATTATACAAGGACGCCAAAGCGCTTCCTCTGCTGGCGCAATCAATCGACCTTCTCGATTACCCTGAAGAGAAGAAGGATGTAAAACTGCTGCTTGAGGAAGATGATATCGAAACCCTTCAAGAAGCAGTTCGACTCGGAATTGATCGAAAATTTCAACTCATTGTAACGCCAAATATTGAACCTAAAACAAAACCAAAGGCGTGCAACTATGGGCTCTATTTGGCGCGAGGCGAACTTATCGTTATTTATGACGCAGAAGATCAGCCCGAGCCGGACCAGTTACTGAAGGCGGCCGCGGCGTTTCACAACGCGGACGATAAACTTGCCTGTGTTCAGGCGCGGCTGAATTACTACAACCACGACGACAACTGGCTTACACGCCTTTTTACGCTGGAATATTCGCTTTGGTTCGACTGGCTGTTGCCGTCCCTGCAGCGCATGAAAGTCCCTATCCCACTTGGCGGTACGTCAAATTTTTTTCGCACGAACACGCTTATCAAGCTTGGCGGCTGGGATCCTTTTAACGTCACCGAAGACGCAGACCTTGGGCTTCGGATTTCCAAGCACGGCTATCGGGTCGAACTCCTGGACTCGACGACCTTTGAGGAAGCAAACTGCCGCACGAGTAACTGGATCAGGCAGCGCTCACGTTGGCTCAAGGGCTACCTGCAAACGTGGCTGGTCCATATGCGAAGTCCCGGCAAGATTATAAAAACAACGGGCTTGCGTGGCTTTCTGGCCGTACAGCTGTTTGTCGCCGGCAATGTGTTCAGCGCCTTGATCAATCCTGTCATGTGGACGCTATCGTTGATCTGGCTTTTCGCATCGCCAGAGTTTATTGAAACGCTGTTCCCTGCCCCGCTCCTATATTTTAATCTCGCAGCGCTTATTATCGGAAACAGTTTTTTCATCGCCATAATGGTCCTTGCGCCAATCAAGCGCGGACGAAACGAGCTTTGCATTTACGGGCTATCTACACCGCTTTACTGGTTGCTAACGTCAGTCGCCGCCTATAAAGCAATCTGGCAGGCAATTTCACGCCCACATTACTGGGAAAAAACCGACCATGTCATCTCAAGGGCGGCCCAGGAACGGCGCCGACGAGCGCTTGCAGGTCACTTTTAAGCCGACGTTACGAACCACTTTAATATGTCATCACTTGCAGGGCGCGCTTATTTGAAAATGAATGGCCTCGGCAACGAGTTCGTGATTATTGACCTGCGCGAAAACCCGGCGGTCATCGACGAAGAGACAGCGCAGCGTATCGCCAATCCGAAAACCGGACCGGGCTGCGACCAGATCATTACCCTTGAACATCGAAAAGGCTATGACGGCGTGTTCATGGGCGTATGGAATGCTGACGGCGCTGAGGTCGGCGCTTGCGGCAACGCTTCGCGTTGCGTCGGCTGGTTGCTGATGAACGAATACAACGCTGATGAAATTTCATTTCATACGGGCGCAGGTGAGCTCAAGGCTTGGCGCGTCGGCGATAATCGCATCGCTGTCGATATGGGAGAGCCGAAATTTCATTGGCGCGACATTCCCCTTGCCGAACAGATGGATGATACGCGATTTATTGACGTGAAGCTTGGGCCAATCGACAAGCCAGTTTTATGGGGGCCCTCCGCCGTAAATGTTGGCAATCCGCATTGCATATTTTTTGTCGACGATGCAGAAGCGCAGGCGCTGGATCGCTTTGGGCCGATGATTGAACACCATCCGCTTTTTCCAGAACGAGCGAATGTCTCAGTTGCGCAGGTCATGAGCAAACACGCAATCCGCTTGCGTGTCTGGGAGCGCGGCGCAGGCATCACGAAAGCCTGCGGCACGGCTGCTTGCGCGGTTGTCGTGGCAGCGAACCGGCGCCGGCTCACAGGCCGCAAAGCGACGGTCACGCTTGACGGCGGCGACCTCGCAATTGAATGGCGTGAGGAAGACAACCGCATCGTCATGACCGGACCGATTGAACTCGAGGGCGAAGGCCGCTTTGCGGATGATTTTTAATGGCGAAACTATATTTCAATTACGCTGCGATGAATGCGGGCAAATCGACGACGTTATTACAGGCGAGTTTCAACTATCGCGAACGCGGCATGCATACGATCGAGTTCACGGCAAAAATAGATAACCGGTACGAAGAGGGCGCAATTACATCCCGTATCGGCCTTCATAAAGACGCGCATCTATTTGATGCAGATACAAACCTCTTCATTATCGTTCAAAAAGAGTCCCGCAAGACAAGCCCCGCCTGCATATTTCTGGATGAAGCGCAGTTTCTTACCGATGCGCAGGTGCTCCAGCTTGCAAAAATTGTCGATGAATTAGACATTCCCGTCATCTGTTATGGTTTGCGTACGAACTTTCGCGGCGACCTTTTTGAAGGCAGTGCGCGCCTGCTGGCTTTGGCCGATGATATTCGCGAGCTCAAAACCATTTGCAAATGCGGCCGTAAGGCGACCATGAACTTGCGAATCGACGCGCAGGGCAAAGCCGTCAAGACCGGCGAGAGCATCGAGATCGGCGGTAATGAACGCTATGCGCCGCTCTGCCGAAAACATTTCTACGAAGCGTTGCAAGCTTCTGAATAATTTCCGTGCAGCGCTATCCAAACGCGCCATAATGATTGCTGATCGCCTGGCTGAGCTTTCGCGACAATCCTGAGATTTCTTCAAGCGGGCGTACGATCTCCTCATGGATTTCCGGATAGGCTCCGCCTTCAAAAGCCGTTTCGTCATGCGTTTCCGTCAGGTCCTTGAACTTCTTGCTTGCGGGGCTTTTTTCAGGAAAGATTTTACAAATGGCGCTGATCGTCTCATCCAGTTTCCAGTCAAATGTGAGTTCGATGAGATCCTCGTTGTCCATGTCATGACGGCGTGAGAACGGCGGCACGCTCGCCACCAGAGAAACCGCCTTCGCCATCAGGGCCTGCCGCACCGCATGCAAGACACTAAGATCGCTGCGCCCGGCAACGTCACTTTGTTCCCGAGCGCTTTGCGTAGACAACAGCGCATCAAATCGCCTCAGATCTTGCGCGATAAAGTCCGCAAGCTGATTAAAGGCTATGGCTGTTTCTCCGTTGCCGAGCGCCATCTGGACATTTTCGTAAGTGTCGGCGCCGCGCCCCGTTTGCGCCGCAACGGAAAGTTCCGACCAGAAATGAGGCGAGAATATCTGTGCATAGGCGCGCAAGACAGGAAGATTGGTCAGCTGGCGCGCATGGGAGGCAAGCGCCGTCAAGTCACGCATCCTACCTGAGCAACTGATGTGATCCGTGAGGCGTTCTGTTTCAGGTCCGGCCGCCATCCCGAACCCGCCCGAGACATTCACCGGCGCGCCAAGCTGTTGCAGCACGGCATTATGCGGAATGGCGCGCAGCGCGCTTAAATCAAATCCGTCGCCGCGCGCGCGTTTCGTTTGCCGCGATCCGGTTTTATATAAAAACTGCAAGGCGAATCCCGATAATGCGCGCCGGTAATCGTTACGCCGGAACAGATCTTCCTGCCAGGATTTTAATCCGCGGTAGAAATCCCACGAATAGTTGATGTCGGTGTAAAAACAGTCGGAATGATCAGCCGTATGATCTTCGGTGGAATGCGCCCACAACATCGAGATTGTTTCGCTCGCCATCGCCGGCGATTGAAAATGCAGGTAACCTTCGCCGCCCTGAAAGCTGCACTCCGTCAAGAGTGGAATGCCGCGCTGGGCGAAGAGCGCGCTTACCCACGGCGTCGCCAGATGATTGAGGCGCTGGGTGAACGAACCGGGATGGGCGCCGCGGCCCATGGACTCGCCATGGGTGTTGAAAACAAGCGCCTCCACATTGGTCAACCCGGCGTCCGCCAGCGCACGCGCAAACAGAACATGCAGGCGTTCAATGGCGAGATCCGCCGCACACTGGCCCATGAAACGGCCTGAGTCAGAGAAACCAAGCTGAATGCACATGCGTCGGCGCGCAGAGATATAGTCTTTGAACTCCGGCTCGCGCAGCAGACGTTCAATGAACCGGCCGCCGCGTTCGAGCGCCTGCGGCGATTCAAACAGCGGCGAGATGTCGAGCTTTTCCTGAACCCCGTAATGGCGCGCGAGATAAATAGCGCCCATTACCGTCGCCGGCGCTTCGCATTCGGCGATGAGATAGCGGATTGGCGCATCCGCATCGATATGTTTCAGAATTTGCGCGCACAACATGAACTGCCGCCGCGCCGTCATTTTTTCCAGGAAAACGGCAGCGAAATTGACCGCACGCGGTTTCGCAGACGTTGCTTTCTTAGCCGCAACATCGAGTGCAGACCGCCCTGCAAACCCCGTATCGGGATCGAGTCCGAAATCCGCCCTCAACGCCGATCGCACCTGTGCTGCGTTCACGCGCAGGTGAATGCGCGACAGACCGAGACCGTAGGACTGCATGTCCGCGCGCAATAAAATGAGCGCCGTTTTCAACTCGTCCGCCGCCGTATCTTCAATCACTGCGGAAACGGTCTCTATTACGCCGGACAGGCTGGTGATTCTGCCTGGCGCATCATCCGTTAGGAGATTGGCAGCTTTGACGACCACCTCAGCGTCTTCGAGATCGCCGCCGAACGCCTCCGCCTGTTTCGCCGCCAGTGTTGCAGCCGATTTGAGTTGATCATGAAGTGTTTTAATGCGGCTATCGCCGCCCTCTGCAATAATTTCATTCAACCGGACGACATAACGATCAAGCTGCGCGGCTTTCTCGGCAATCCGGATACGGATTGTCTCGCCCCAGTGAATATCCGTGCGGCCGTCGAGATCGTAGCCGACCCAGCTCGCAACGCTCACCGGATTTAGCTTGAGCGATGTCCAGCGCTTTGGAAAGCGTTCGCGCGCCACATCGAGAATCGCCTGGTTTAAAATACGCAACGCATCCTGCGCATTGATGATCGCCTTTTGCGCCTCGCCATGTTCATAGCGCAGCGTGATCTCGTCACCGCCCGTATCGCGAAGCCCGTCAAGTTTTCCACGCCATGCTTTTTTATCGGCGTCGGACCCTTCAACAGGGTACGCCGCCATAAGCTCGCGCCTCGCAGCGCCCAGCGCAAATGTCGGATGAGCCGTAAAGACGATGCCCGTGCGCGCGCCTTCGGTCGCGGCGCGAAACGCCTCGAACCCGCGCTCGGCCAGAGCGTTCAATGCCGCATCAAGGTCGACGCCGCCGGCGGCCCGCCTGTCATGAAACGCGGCGGTGCGCGCTTCAAAACCATGGTCGCTCAATTCCCGAACGACCTCGCCCAGCGCCGAAACGGATATGTCCTCACGCTCCAGCGCCATGAAAAGCTCCGATGCGAGCCGCGCCACGGGATTAAGATGCGGATCTTTCGCACTTTCGCCGTCGAGCGCGTGAAAAGCATCAACCAGCCTGGCGGCGCTCATCGCGCCGGATTTGTCCTTGATATTCACGCCAGCTCCATTTTCGGGTCTTTCGCCGCGGCGCAGCATAATGATCGGACCTCGCCCGTAAAGCGTTGCGATGAAAGTTTTGTAGCAGAATCAACTATTTGATCCTGAGTCTGATGTTTTGGCCGCAGCGAAGTGCGCCATCTGATCGGCGTGGGCTTTCTTGAATGAGCCGCGTTCTGTCATCCGGGCCACATAGGATTCCGTCGCCGGGCGATCCCCGAATGAGCGAACTTTTTCGACGCGCAGGACGTCGGCCATCAAGAGATCCGCGACGGTGAACCGGTCAGCGGCCAGCCATTCCCGCTCCTTCAGGACGCGCTCAATGTGGTCGAGGCGGCTTTCCAACCAGCCGGCAAGACCGTTATCTTTCGCGCCGGTCACTTCCAGGAACCACCACGGAACTGAGACCATCTCGATCGAGTTTAGCGCGGCGATCGTCCATTGCAGCGTTTGAGCTTCTCCGACCGGATCGCGCGGCATCAGTTTTTCGCTTTTTCGGGCGAGATGCAGCAGCCCCGCGCCGCTTTCGAATATTTCAAGCTCGCCATCGCTCAGGAATGGGACTTGGCCGAACGGTTGACGCGTCAAATGGTCGGGCCCGCGGTCGTTGAAAGGGACTGTACGCGCGGAATAGGCAAGTCCGGCTTCCTCACACGCCCATCTCAGCCGTATGTCTCGTACAAAACCACGCGGGCCTTCGGGCACCCAATCATAGGTCCAAACGATCAGTTCGCTCATACGCTCCAGTTCATCCTAAAACTATTGTGCGGCAAGTTGAGTGATGGCGGAGAGAGAGGGATTCGAACCCTCGGAACGCTTGCGCGCTCAACGGTTTTCGAGACCGCCCCGTTCGACCACTCCGGCACCTCTCCGCACGCTGTACTGGTCTTACACAGCCAATTCCCTAAGGAAAACAACAGAAGTGGTCGAACAAAGCTAAAATAGCCGGCTTCGCCGGCGGGCGACCACTCCGGCGCCTCTCCGCAGGGAAATGGGTGTCTAGCGGGTCGCTTGAACGCTGGCAACCAGCTTGAATCCGAGTTCAAATCCGGCTTGACGGCTCCTCCCGCCCGGGCTAGAGACCCCGCTCCCATAAAAACCGGGCGCAAGAAACCGGGGCGAAAAAGGACAACGGGGCCGAAATGAGCCCTTCGGAGTCGGATATGTACGCAGTCGTGAAGACTGGCGGTAAGCAGTACCGCGTTTCCAAAGATGATATTTTGCGCGTTGAACGCCTGCCCGGCGAGGCTGGCGATGTCGTGACGCTGGACGACGTCCTGATGGTCGGCGACGGCGGCGACGTGACCGTTGGCGCGCCCAAGGTCGACGGCGCGGCGGTTGCCGCAGAAATCGTCGAGCAGATGCGCGACAAGAAGATTATCGTCTTCAAAAAACGCCGCCGCCAGAATTACCGCCGCAAGAAGGGCCACCGCCAGCATCTGACCGTTTTGAAGGTCACCGAAATCCTCACCGGCGGCGCCAAAGCAAAACCGGCAGCGAAGAAAGCGGCGCCAAAGACTGAAAAAAAAGCTGCAGAGAAAAAAGCAGCGCCCAAGGCCGAAGCGAAAGCCGCCGCAGGCGCTGACGATCTGAAGCTGCTTTCCGGCGTCGGCCCCGTGCTTGAGAAAAAGCTGATCGAGGCGGGCGTTACGTCCTTCGCGCAGATCGCCGTGTGGGGCCCGAAAGACATCGAAGAGTTTGACGAAAAGCTCTCCTTTAAAGGCCGGATCGAACGCGAAGGCTGGGTTGAGCAGGCAAAAGAACTCGCCAAGGGCGGGAAGGAGTAAGAGATGGCGCATAAAAAAGCAGGCGGTTCCTCCCGCAACGGACGCGACTCGGCCGGACGCCGGCTGGGCGTGAAGAAATTCGGCGGCGAAGACGTCGTTCCGGGCAACATCCTCGTACGCCAGCGCGGCACGAAGTTTCATCCCGGCGACAATGTCGGCATCGGCAAGGACCACACTCTCTTCGCCAAGGTTACCGGCCAGGTGAAATTCGCTGAGAAGCGCGGCGGCAAGAATTTTGTCTCCATCATTCCAGGTGACGCAAACTAGTGCGCCATTATCGGCGCGGAGACGCGCCGGCCGGTTTCGGAATTTGAAGGGAGGGCGCGCGTTTCGCCTTCCCTTTTTCTTTTGAGGCAGGAAATGGCTGTTATTTACACCAAACGCTTTGCCCTCAGGCCGATCACGGAAGACGACGCCCCGGTATTTGCGCGGCTCTGTAACGACGAGACCATCGCCCGCAATACCGCACGCATTCCGCATCCCTATACGATCGAGAATGCGGTTGCTTTCACGCGCTATGCGGTAAGCGCTGTCGCAGAAAAACACGAATATCATTTTGCCGTTTGCGAAGATGACGAGATCATTGGCCGCTGCGGCGTCATGCGCGACAATGACGATTGGGAGATCGGCTACTGGGTCGCGGCTGCTGCGCGCGGTAATGGCGTCGCAACGGAAATCGCCGGCGCAACCACTCAGTTCGCTATTGAAGCCCTTCAGGCAAAAATTGTCACGGCCGGATATTTTTTCGACAACCCGGCTTCCGCAAAAGTTCTTGAAAAACTCGGCTTTCGTGCAACCGGCGAAAGCCGGGAAATTTTCTCGCTGGGCCGCGACTGCACAGTCGAAACGCCGCAAATGACTCTGCGCGCTACTGATTTCTTGCGGCCTGAAGCCGTAAGGATCAATACTGCGCGGTGATCGCGGCGTTCTTCGACCCTTAAATGTTGCACAACACAGGTTTCTCGATGCGTCCCTTTGGCTTGATTGCTGGCGTAGAGAGGAATGTTGTGCAGCTTTTTCGAAATTGTTGTGCAACATTGGATGTAACGCGCAGCTTTCCCGTTCCTCGTTTGCCTGTTCCGCGCGCCGTAAATGGCGCCGGACGGCAAGCGAAGTTATTGAACTTCACGCGAAGTATAAGGCCTGCCCGAAAACCGTGGATAACTACGCACCGAATGCGGGATTCCGGCTGATTTTCGCCTCTCAGGATATATTTCTGCCATTCGCGCTCAACCTATCGGGGGCGCACATGTTAGCCTCAGTGGCGACAAGGAGAGGCCGCTCATGACCGAAATCGCCGAATTCATCGTTGACAAAACAGACCTGTCGAAATGGCGGATCGTATCGCGTGAAGCGCCGCCCCTGAAAGCCGGCGAGATCCTCACCAAAATCGATCGCTTCGCGCTCACCGCCAACAACGTCACCTATGGCGTCGTCGGCGAAAAGATCGGTTACTGGAAGTTTTTTCCCGTCGCTGAGGACGGCAGTGGCGTCATTCCGGTCTGGGGCTTTGCCGACGTCATTCAGTCAAACCATCCGGACGTGCCAGTTGGCGACCGGCTCTACGGCTATTTCCCGATGGCGAGCCATCTCGTCATGGCGCCGGCGAAAGTGCGCGACGAACGCCTGGCGGACGGCGCCGCGCACCGGGCCGACCTGCCGCCGGTTTATAACTCCTATGCGCGCACCAAAGCAGAGCCGCATTTCGGCAAGGAAATGGATGATGAACGCATGGTGCTATTCCCGCTCTATGCGACGTCTTTTTGCATCTACGATTTCCTGAAAGACAATGGCTGGTTTGGCGCGCGGCAGGTCATCATGCCAAGCGCGTCAAGCAAAACGGCGATCGGGACCGCCTATGCGATCAAGGCGGACCCGCAGGCGCCGAAACTCGTTGGCCTGACCTCGCAGCGCAACAAACAGGCAGTTGAAAAACTGAAGCTCTATGATGCCGTACTGATCTATGACGATATTGCGCAGGTCGATGCGGCAATCCCGTCAGTTATCATCGACATGTCCGGAGACGGCAACGTGCTTGGCGCGTTGCACAAGGCGCTTGGCGATAATATGAAATACACATCCAATGTCGGCGTCACCCATTACGACGCCAACGACATGGCGCCGGACTTTATCCGCGAGCGCAGCGCCATGTTTTTCGCGCCCGGCCATATCCAGAAACGCACGCAGGAATGGGGGCCCGGCGCATTTGAACAGCAGGCATTCGGTTTCTGGAAGGACGCCGCGATCAAATCCCGCGACTGGCTGATCATCCGCCGCGAGAACGGCGTAAACGCTGTGGAAAAAGCGTGGGCCGAAGTGCTTGAAGGAAAAACGCCGGCGGACGCCGCGTGGGTGGTCGGCTTTTAATCGAATCCGCTGTGCCTGAAAGCGATCATGCGAAGCGCCACAGAGGCGTAAAGCCCGGCAGGTATCGCAAAGAAAAGTCCCACAAGAAGCATATAGGGAAGCGCCAAGACCAAGATTTCCAAATTTTCGCGCAAGTCGCCATCAAAATACTTTGGATCCATCGCTATGGACCACCCTAGCAGAACGACAACGGTCAGTATGGCTGTCAACAGCGCCGCCTTCAGAACAGTCCAGAATATTGCTCCCTCAGAAACCGCACCCCGCCGAAGACTAAAAATTGCCAGCGCCATGCCGAAGGAACAGGTAATTGTCAAAAAAACTGTTGAAAAGCGTATGTCAGCGACATCGAAAACACCCAAATTCGTGTACAAATAAAGCGCCATTCCGAATACAACTAAATTCAATGGCCCGCCAATAACCCAAGCGGCGAACATCCACTTATGAGAAGGATCCCGGCGTACGATCATTTGCGCCCTTTCTAAAACGGATTGATCGTAAATCCATCCTGTTGCAACAGAACGTGCGCGGTCATGGCCGAAAGCGCCATTTCAACACCGGGTAGCAACTCGTCACTCTCGACGCCGTAATAGGCGGCGCTCTGGCCGCAGACGATAATGCGGACATTCTTTTCGATTAAAGCCTCGACAAGCGTGGCGCTTGCGTTTTCACCGCCCACCGCCTCGCCATAATGCGTGTTGTTTGCAACGTCATGAACTGCGCTGCCATGCACAACGACAGCGACATCGATATTCTCAACCGGCACGCCGGCCCGCACATGCATGTTGATGAACCGCGCCGCAGACTCTAGCGTTCGGTTTAGCTTTTCCGCTTCTGCGCCGCGGCTGACGTCGAAGCTGATGCGCATTCGGACGCCGTCAGGAATGACAAAGTCCGTGTCGACACCGGCAACCGGTCCAAAGCCGTCAAATACTGGCCCGGTGCTGAATTTCTCGTCCTGCGCCTGCACAGGCGCCGCCAGCAAGGCAAGGATGGTCGCCGCTTGTAATAGTTTTTTCATTTCATGGCACCTTTTACATGCGCCGGCCTTTCCAGCGGACATTGTAGAGATCGAAACGGCGGTTCTTGAGGTTTTGAACGGCGCCTGCCTGGCGGCTGATCAGAAGGTCCTGCAGACTCAGGTCGGCCAGCGCAATCGTTTCTGTATTTGGCGCGGTGTCAGCGGCGACGCCGTCGCGGGCAAAGGCGAAATCCGACGGGGTCAGAATACAACTTTCCGCGTAATGCACGTCCATATTCTCGACATTCGGCAGATTGCCGACAACGCCGGAAAGCACGACATAGCACTGGTTTTCAACAGCGCGCGCCTGACAGCAATAGCGAACGCGTAAATAACCGCGCCGTTCGTCCGTACACATAGGTACGAATAACAGCATCGCGCCCTGATCGACAAGATGGCGGGCGATCTCGGGAAACTCGGAGTCGTAACAGATCATCACTCCGATCGGCCCGCAATCGGTTGGGATGACGCTCGCCCCTTCGCCGCCCTTGATGTTCCACCATATCGCCTCCGCCGGCGTCGGATGCAGCTTTTCCTGCGTGTACATCGATCCATCACGCAGGAACACATAACAGACATTATGGATTTCGCCATTTTCGACTCTGGTCGGATGCGAGCCGCCGATGATATTGATATTGTAGGAAACGGCGAGTTTACCCATGAACTCGCAAAAGCGGTCTTTGTATTCTGAAATTTTTTCAATCGCCGGCGCCGGCGCCAGCTTTTCCGTTTCGAGCGATAAAAGCTGAAGCGTAAAGAGCTCCGGAAAAACCACGAAATCGGATTTATAGTCCGCCGCCACGTCGACGAAAAACTCAACCTGCTCTTCGAACTCGCTAATGCGCGAAATCTTCCGCATCTGGAATTGCACCGTCGCCACCCGGACATTCTCCGGCAGCCGCGTGTCCGGCCGGGTCGATTTTTGCGGCGCGACCTCCGGCGCGAGCGGATTGCGCCAGATCATATGGACGGCATACCCCTTGGACGCATGATCTTCCGGCAGGTAATTCGGCAGGACGCCGATGGGCTCGAACCCCTGTGCCAGTTGAAAGTTGATCACCTGATCCTTGATCTTTTTTTCAACGACAGCGTTCACGTAATCCATCGGGTTCGGGAATTCTTTTTCACGCCGCCCGTAGCCGGGAAGGCGCCCGCCGAAGACGATGCCCTTAAGCTCCATATATTCGCACAGCTCGCGGCGCAGCTTGTAAAAGCGCTGTCCGATACGCAAGCGCCGTGCTGACGGATCGACGCTGACCTCCATGCCGTAGAGATAATCTCCGTTCGGATCATGACGCGAAGCAAAGCCGCCGCCGGTGATTTCCATCCACCCATGGGGCTGCATGACAGGCTCTTCAGAGATGATGAAGGTCGCGCAATACCCGACCACTTTTCCTTCATATTCAGCGAGAAACTGGCCTTCGGAAAAATTATTGATCTGTCCGCGTATTTCGTCTTGGGACGATCCTTCCGATTCGCCGTAAACGCGGCGGGACAGGGCAGCAATTTCCGGAACGTCTGAGAGCACGGCATTTCTGATGACAAGCTTGGGTTTTTTTTCAATTTCGGACATAAATCACGGGATGTAGACGCCTTTTAAAATGCGTCTCACGACTAGCACGCTCCGGCCCTACGCAGCAATCAGGGGCGGCAATCAGTTGCTGCTTTCACCGGTCGACCGTAGGCGGTCAGGGCGTTACGGTCCGTTCGGATAAACAGGTGAGCCATGACTAATGAACTGGTAAAGACAGATATTGAAAACCACGTCGCGACCGTAACCTTGAACCGTCCCGATGCGCTCAACGCCTTCACGCCGGAACTGTTGCGCGCTTTGATCGCCGCGTTAAAAGCGGCGGAACAAGACGCGCGCGTCATCATTCTGGAAGGGGCGGGCCGAGCCTTTTCCGCCGGCGTAGACCTGAAACTTTTACAGGGCGCGACCTTCAAGGAAGGCAAGGTCGACGACGTATTCGACGGCGCCTCCCTAGCCGCTGTAGAGGCCATTCGTCATTCGCCTGTGCCGGTGATCGCCAAGGTGCACGGATTTTGTTTTACCGGCGCGCTGGAGCTGGCGCTTCACGCCGACTTCATCCTGACCACCGCCGACACAAAGTTTGGCGATACGCACGCCAAATGGGGGCTGCGGCCGAGTTGGGGCATGTCGCAAAACCTCGCCCGCGCAGTGGGCGTGCGCCGCGCGCGCGAGCTGTCATTTACAGCCGCGACGTTCACCGGCGCCGATGCGGAACGCTGGGGCCTCGCCAACATTGCGTTCGCTGACAAGGAAACGCTGGACACTGAAACGGCAAAACGCGCAGGCGCCATCGCCGATGCGAGCCCCGGCGCCATCGCGGCATACAAGGATCTTTATCGCGTACACGAAGAAAATCGGCCGCTTGAAGCTGCACTCGCAGAAGAGGTCTCCCGCGACTATCCGGAAATTACGGACACGATGGATCGGCTCCAGGGCTTTGCCAAATGACAGGTACGCCGGATGTGAGACCGCGTCTCCTGGTCGATATTGTCTCCGACCCCGTTTGCCCTTGGTGCTATGTCGGCCTCAAATCGTTCCAAGAGGCGCGCGACCGCTTGAGCAGCGATTTCATCGTGCTGCCGCGCATCCGGGCGTATCAGCTCAACCCGGACACCCCGGCGGAAGGCGTTGACCGGCGCGCCTATTACGACAGGAAATTTCCGGACGAAGCGCAGCGCGCAGAAATGGTGCATCAGCTGAAAGCCGCGGCGGCAGGCGCAGGTTTTTCCTTTGATCCGCTAAAGCCTTTGCGTCTGCCGAACACCCTGAAGGCCCATCAACTGATCCGCCTCGCGCATTTCGACGGCGCGCAGGAGCGCCTCGCCGACGCGCTATACGCCGCCTATTGGGATGACGGCGCTGATATTTCCGATATCGAAATTCTTACCTCGCTCGCCGATGCCGCCGGGCTCGATCCCGAAAACGCGCGGCGTGACCTTGCCGACGAGAAAAGCGCGAGCGAGGTCAAATCCGAAGCCGACGCGTTCCGGCAGGCGGGGGTTTCGGGCGTGCCGACTTTTATCGTTAACGAGCGCAACGGCTTTTCTGGCGCCCTGCCCCCCGCGAGGCTGGCGGAAACGCTGAGGCAGGCGGGAACCGCACCCGCATAAATTCTCCCCCGCTGGCCTCAAATTTGCGATATCATTGACTTATGAAACAAGTTCCCGCCTTTTTGACCGCGCTCTTTTTGTGCCTCGCGCCCGCTCATGCGGAGGTTGTCGTCGACGACGCCAAATCGCTTGAGAAAGCGGTGCGCATGGCAGGGTCGGGCGAGACCATTCGCGTCGCCCCCGGGCGCTACGACCTCACCGATCTCAAAATTCCGCGCAACATGACGATCGTCGGCGAAGGCAATGTTGTCTTCTTTTCATCACAGCCCGTTGAAAAAGGCATTCTCAATCCGCTCTGGGTTTCGACATTCCGTGTTGAGAATATCAAATTCGAGGGCGCGCGTTCCCCCGATCTGAACGGCGCCGGCATTCGCCATGACGGAGAACATCTGACCGTCATCAACTGCATTTTTGAAAATAATGAAGACGGCATTCTCGCCACCGGGCAGGAGCATGGCGAAATCATCATTCTCAATTCAATGTTTGTTGGGAACGGTTACGGCGACGGTTACTCTCACGGCATCTATGTCGCCGAAGGCGCTTCGCTTGAGATACAAAACACAGCCTTCATCGGGACCAAAATCGGCCACCATGTGAAATCGCTCGCAGGCCGCACAATAATTTCCAATTCATCCTTTGACGATGCAGACGGCAAAACCAGCTATGCTGTGGATGCGTCCCGCGGCGGCGCGGTTGCAATCACGAGCAGCAGTTTCATTCAGGCGGAAGACGCCGATAACTCAACTTTGTTCAATTACGATCTGACGCGCGGCGGCGAAGCGGTATCGCTGGAGATATCCGGCAATCGCATCGTCAACCGTAACCGCAATGGCCGTTTGTTGCGCAATGACAGCCCGTTAACGCCCGTCATCAGCAATAATGAAATCATCAACGAAGGCCGCGGCAGGATGATCGCGCAATAGCGCCGGGCCGGCGTGTGAATTAATAACATCAAAAAATCCTGAGTAAGTTTTGGCAAAGCTGACAAATTTTCAATAATTGCAGCCATTTCGCGGTCAAATTGAGTCTTTTATTCTTCACCGTTTCGCAACCTTGCGCACTGTGCGCAGCCTTGACGGCGTGCCGGAGCTGTATTCTAAATCACACGCGACTTTGTTTTGACTGACCTTACGACCCCGTCCCTCTCGCGGGACACTTGGCCGAGTTAAGATCCCAAGACATGGTTGCCTACCAAGACCCTTCGCGGAAACGCGTTGGGGCGACGCCATGAATAGGAGATCGACGAATGGCTACAGGCGCTGTCAAATGGTTCAACGCCACAAAAGGATACGGATTTATCGCCCCTGACG